>Ga0180216_1003340_pt1 | contig 12753 bp, 8 predicted proteins | sample eDN3rd37CBELigMG_FD_128879 | JGI IMG/M metagenome (GOLD analysis project Ga0180216, IMG submission 128879) | Enriched Miracle-Growth compost microbial communities from Emeryville, California, USA - eDNA 3rd pass 37_C BE-Lig MG (version 2)... ...
ATCCAAATTGGTGAGGGCAGGAGTACGCAAGTAACATAAGCCGGTGTGGCGGAATGGCAGACGCGTTCGACTCAAAATCGAATGGGGAGACCCGTGGAGGTTCGAGTCCTCTCACCGGTACCACTATAATAACGGACAGCTCATTAGAGATAATCTCTAATGAGCTTTTTTATAAGTTGTTAGTTTCTAGAATGAAAGTTAAGAAATCATGAGGATATAGTATCAACGAAAAGAAAAATTAGCTATACTAAATATATTCATATTGAGATATACCATAATTGAGATAAGATGAGATGAGGGTTAATGAATGGTTGAGGCATTGTATATGCGTATTAAGCACGATATTATCAACCAAATACAAACTGGCGATCTTAAGCCTGGTGACATGATTGCAACGGAGAAAAATCTCGCCGAGCGTTATGGTGTAAGTCAAATTACATCAAAGCACGCTTTACAATTATTAGCTGCAGAAGGATATGTTGAACGGTTGCGTGGGAAAGGGACTTTTGTCAAAGCTATTCAGCCTGCTACTGACGTTGAAGCTAATGTTGCATACAAGCATACAAACCAGTTACATAACACCATCGCGCTTATTCTACCGTCGATGAAAACCAATATTGATCAAAGGCTGCTCGATGGTTTAGAGCGCTATTGTCGTGAGGCAGAGCTGAATGTACTCATAAGTATTTCACGCGAATCGTCGATAGAGGAAAAAAAAGCTATTGAGCGCTTTCGCGAAAGTGGAGTCCAAGGCTTCATCATCTTTCCAGTGGAGCAGGAAAGCTATAGTGATGCTATATTGAGATTAACGCTCGATCGCTATCCTATGGTACTAATTGATCGATACCTGAAGGAGATAAAGGCTTACAGCGTTAGCTCGGATAATATGGGTGGTGTACATACGGCGATCAGCAAATTATTGCAGCTAGGCCATACACAAATTGCTTATATTAGCCCAGAGATAACGAATACGGCAACAGATGAACGAGCAAAGGGCTATGAACATGCATTTATTGATGTAGGAATGTCTATTGATAAATCATTATGGTGCATGCTGAGCCTGCAAGAAATAGATGCTGGTTTTAGCGAGCAAAAAATTACGCAATTTCTATTGGAGCATCCAGAAATCACCGCCATCTTCACTGTGAACGCTTATCTTGCTGAAATCGTAAAAAAGGTACTCGCTGCTGCAGGCCGAAAAGATATCGTACATAGTACATTTGATGATGTTGATTATGTCTTTTCGTATATTAGGCAGCAAGAGGAGAAGATCTGTCAGGAGTCAGTGAAATTATTACTTGAACAGCTCGAAGGTGTTTATGAGCCTAGACGTGAATATATTGAAGTCATGTACATAGAAAATAAATAAATTTGATAAAATTATTGAAAAGAGAGCGATGCTCTCTTTTTTTATTTGTCTAAATAGTATATAAATATAGTGTAAACATATATTTAATATACTTAATATAAAGGTTGTGTACTATGAAGAATTTACCGCTCTATAAGCAAATCCAAGAGGATATTAGAAGATTGATAGCGATAGGCAAGCTGCGAGAGGGCGATCGGATTCCTTCTGAGAAAGAGCTCGCAACTACATACAGAGTAAGTCTTATTACGAGTAAAAATGCACTAATTGGCTTAACCGAAGAAGGCTTGTTAGTAAGAATTCAAGGGAAGGGAACATTTGTAGCAAAACGTACCGAAGAGGCGAACTCTGGAGGAATAGCCGATAATTGGTCGATGATAAATGCAAAAAGCGGTAGAATAGGCCTCATACTGCCTACAATGAAAACGAAGGTTGATCAGCGTTTCTTAGATCATATTGAGAAGTATGCGTCGAAGTATGGCCTCGAGCTGATGCTTCGCATCACGAGGGAGTCGCAAGAGGAGGAATCAGAGGTAATAGCTTCTTTTTTACGACAAGGAGTGGACGGAATCATTATCTTTCCTGTTGAGAATGAGATGTACAATGATTCTATTCTGCGTCTATCACTCGATCGCTTTCCGCTTGTTTTAATTGATCGCTTTTTGAAGGAAGTAAAAACGTATAGTGTAAGCTCTGATAATGTAAGAGGAACGTATGAAGCGGTATCACACCTGCTAGATAAAGGGCATTCTACCATTGCATTTATATCGCCGGAAATTACAAACTCTGTGACAGATGAGCGCGCGCAAGGCTTTGAGCAGGCTTACTTGCAGCGTGGTTTATCGATTGATAAAAATGTGTGGTGCTTGCTACCGCTGGACAAAATTGTTTCGGGTCAAGCCGAACAGTTGATTTATCAATTTTTACAGGAGCATCCTTACATTACTGCAGCATTTACTGCCAATACCGAGCTATGCAGCTATACCTATCTTGCTGCGAAGCAGCTGAATAAGCCTGTACCTGAAAGCTTAGAGCTCATTACCTTTGATCCGCCCAATCTTCCAGGCGTATCTTATATTCGTCAAAATGAAGCTGAAATGTGCAGGATTACACTGGAGCTATTACATGGACAGATTTCAGGAAAATACGATCCGCAGCGAATCATTGTACCCGTTACTTTAGTATGGAAAACCTAATTTTATACTGAATTCAATATATAAATTTATGTTAATATACACTATTATTGTTCTAAAGCGCTTTCATTAAATATATAAAGACGAGGGGATAGTTATGAATAAGAGGCTGAAATGGTCAAGTTTGGTTTTACTAGCTACAACGATGTTGGTAACCGCTTGTAGCAACGGTGGTTCAAGTAATCAAGCTGCAAACAACGGTAATAACATTCAAAGCTCCAAACAGACAACTCAGACAGTTTCTGACACAGTCGCTGACAAAGATCCGGTTACGATCGAATTTATGGGACATGGTAACCCAAATGAAAAAAGCATTTTCGAAAAGCTTATTGCTTCATTTGAAGAAAAATATCCGCATGTCACTGTAAAATATACCTCGGTGCCGCCAGGTGAATATTCTCAAAAGCTAACGACGCTCATTAGCTCAGGCAAAGCACCGGATGTGTTTTATGTAGGTGGCTCAGAATTCTATCGCTTCGCTGAGGCGGGAACGGTATTGAATGTACAGCCTTATTTGGATGAAACGGATTTATTTGATCCAGACAATGTTTGGTCTCAAGCGTTAGACCGATATCGCTATGATGGGGCTAAGGTTGGATCGGGAGATCTTTATGGCTTGCCTAAAGATGTAGGACCATGGGCATTTGTCTACAATAAGGATTTATTCGATGACAAGGGCATTACACCGCCTTCAGCTGTAGCTGGTGAATGGACATGGGATGATCTGCTAGACGCTGCTAAGCAGTTAACGGTCGATGAGAATGGTGATGGAAAGCCTGAACAATACGGTGTAGCCGCATATAGTCTGGAGTCTGCTGTATGGGCGAACGGTGGCAATTTTATCGATTATGATACAGGACAGGTGCTGGTGAACGAGCAAGCTTTCTACGATGCGATGCAATTTGTCGCAGACTTAACATTAGTCCACGGGGTGAGCCCGAATGTCGAAGCCGAGCAATCAATGAACGGCTATACACGTTTCTTGAATGGTCAATTGGCGATGTTTGCGATGGGGCCGTGGGATCAACCGGCATTCTGGGAGCTGCCATTTAACTGGGATATTGCGGCATGGCCAGCCAGTCCAACAACGGGAGAGACAGCAACATGGCTTGGATCGATGGGCTTCGCGATTTCTAATAAATCAAAGCACCCACAAGAGGCATTTGACTTAGCTGCATTTTTGTCACTCGATGAGTATGGTCAGCGCCAAAACTATGAGCTGGGGCAAGCGGTACCGAATTTGATCGATTTGTCTAAAGGCGAGTTTTTAGCAAGTGATAAAGCTCCGGCTAGTCGACAAGTATTCCTCGACATCATTGAGGATTACGGACGTCCCGATGTACCAGCCTTTTCAAAGGATACACAATGGATTGATTTATTCTGGCAGCAAGCAAGCCGCGTATGGAATGGTGAAGTATCAGCACAGCAATTTACAGCAGAAATTCAACCGAAGATGCAAGAGCTTTATGATAAATTCAATAAATAATTAGACATCAGGAGTGACAGCCGTTTACTCGCTGTCGCTCCTTTTCGATTCGAGGTGAATGAAGTGAATATAAAGCTGAACGGTTATCGCAAAAAAGAGCTTGCTTGGCTGTATTTGTTTGTAGCTCCTCCCGTGCTGGGCTTTTTAATTTTTGGTTTAACGCCCATGCTGTTTTCAATCTTTATTAGCTTTCAGAAATGGGATATGATCTCAACGCCATCGTGGGTTGGGTTCGAGAATTATATTGAGCTTTTCAAGGACGAGAAGGTGTTCAAATCTCTATTTAATACGGTTTATCTGATGATCGGAATTCCCATCGGTATGGCGCTATCCTTATTGCTCGCCATCCTGATGAATCGTTCAATTAAGGGGATTTCATTCTTAAGAACGATGTATTACTTGCCTGTTATCTCTCCAATTATCGCTGTCTCCTTATTGTGGCAGTGGATTTTGAACCAAGATTACGGCTTGCTCAATCATGTTTTGTGGAACTGGTTCGGCATTAAAGGTCCCAACTGGCTGGGCGATGCAGCTTGGGTAAAGCCTTCTTTAATACTGATTGGGCTGTGGGGCGGACTTGGCGGAAACATGGTCTTATATTTGGCGGGACTGCAATCGGTATCGTCTACTTATTATGAAGCAGCAGAAATTGACGGGGCGAACGGCTGGCAAAAATTTATGAGAATTACGCTACCGTTACTATCACCTATTCATTTCTTTGTATTAGTTATGGGGATTATTGGAGCCTTTCAATCGTTCAGCCAGATCTATGTGCTAGCTGTAGACGGTGGACCTGAATATAGCGGAGCAACAATCGTTTATTATATATTCCAGCATGCATTTAAGTATTTTAATATGGGCTTTGCAAGTGCTGCTGCTTGGCTGCTTGGTATATTGATATTTATCGTTACACTCATTCAGTTCAAATTTGCCGATCGTTGGGTGTATCAAGACTAAAGGGGTGTCAGGATGAAATACAAAAAAATGGCCGACTACTGGGCGTTGCTGCTGCTTTTTGCGGGCTTGATCTTCATGATTGCCCCATTTATCTGGACGCTATCCACATCATTAAAAGCACAGCGCAATGTGTTCGAAATTCCTCCTAAGTGGATTCCTGATCCAATGAACTTTAGCAATTATGTGGAGGTTTGGCGGCAAGCGCCCCTGCTTAATGGCTTTGCTAACAGTTTAATTATTGTTGTCGTTGTATTAACGATTGGCTTGCTCGTAGCTGCAATGAGTGCCTATGCCTTCGGGAAGTTTGAATTTCCCTTTAAGGGTGCGTTATTTCTCGGCTTGCTTGGTACGATGATGATTCCTTATTCAGTCGTAATGATTCCTCAGTTTATCGGATTCTCATGGTTAGACTGGGTAGACACACTGCTGCCGTTAATTGTACCCGGACTGTTCGGAAATATTGTCGTTATCTTCTTTATTCGTCAATTTATTTCTAGTGCGCTACCCAATGATTTGATTGAAGCAGCAAAAATTGATGGCTGCAGCTTTCCAAGGATCTTTTGGTCTATCGCTCTCCCGGTTATGAAGCCTGCACTTGCAGCTCAAGCTGCCTTAGGCTTTATGGGAATATGGAATGATTTTCTCGGTCCGCTTATTTATTTGCACACACCTGAGAAACAAACGATTCAAGTTCTAATCGCTTCGATGCAAGCTTTATATATCGGTCAATCCAATTATCCGATTATTATGGCTGCAGCAATTATCGCGATGGTACCAGTTATTATAGTATTCTTTTTCTGCCAACGTTACTTTATTGAATCGCTGGCGATAAGCGGTATTAAGGGATGATCTCGATGAGAGCTTACTTTAACGGAAAATGGGTAGCGGTGTTCATGGCGTTAGTAACAGTACTGGTGCTTGTAAGCTGTACAAAGTTAGAAAAAGCGGAGGTGCTTAATTTGGACAATTATTCAAGCAGCTACGCCAATCCCTTCCCTAGCTTGGAACAGGAATGGGACGATTATGGCAATGGCGATCCTTTCGTTATGAGATATAACGGTCAATATTACTTGTATGTAAGCACTAAGGATCATCGCACGGGTATTAAAGCGTGGCGCTCGAACAATTTAGTGGATTGGACGTATATTGGCTTGGTAGCCGATGATGCAGAGTCTACAGGAGCCTATGCACCTGAGGTTGTTTACTGGAATGGTAAGTTTTATCTCTACACATCTCCTGCTGGAAACGGGCATTACGTATACGAGAGCGATTTACCGGAGGGTCCCTTCAAGCGCGTCACAGAAAATCTTGGAATGAGCATCGATGGCTCTGTATTTATCGATGATGATGGACAATGGTATTTCACTCATGCAGGCAATTCAGGCATCGTTGGCATGAGTATGCCTTCACCTACGGAGTTTGATAACGGTCAAGTCATCTCAGGTGCATACCTTGGTCATTGGACGGAAGGCTCCATGATTATTAAGCGTAATGGATTGTATTACATGACACTCACAGGCAATCATGTGTTTAGTAAAGGCTATCGAATTCATTACACAGTTGCGGAGCAATCACCGCTTGGTCCATATACTATGCCTCAGAACAATCTGATCGCGATTCATACAGAGGGTGATTTTTACGGTCTAGGTCACAGCTCGACGGTACTCGGTCCCGATATGGATTCCTACTATTTGGTCTATCACAATTTATTAGGCAGCTCTGCAGAAGGACCTCCAGTGCGTTCGATGAATATAGACAGACTTGTTTTCAATGGCAGAAAAATGGATCTGCTAGGGCCTACTAACTTCAAGCAGCCTGTGCCGCGTATGCCTGAGCTGGCTGCTCACCTTGATGAGTCCATAGACGAGGCACTATGGCGTGTTCAATCTAGTGAAAACGAGGAAATGATTATAAGCCTTCAATCAACAAATGAAGTATTTACTGCTGAATACAACTTTTCGCTGGATGAGCTAGCAGAGCAAGGTGTGCTAGAGCTTATATTTAATTATAGCGACGCGAGCAATTATGACGCCGTAGTTTTACTGCCTCATCAGCAAAAGCTAGCTGTAGCAAGCATTCGAGATGGCTCCGCAGCTGAGCTTGGGAAGCGAGACTTACTGCCTGATATAGATTGGACCGTATTGCATGCGATACGTATTGCACAACACGAGCATGGCCTGGATGTGTATTGGGATGGGGTGCAGCTAATGAGCCTGAACGGTGAACAGATTACAGCAATGGGTACGACTGGCGGTGCTATTGGCTATCTATATGAGGGCTTGAAGCCAACGTTACATTATACGGCTTTTGCCAATGCTGCTGCAGGTTCTAGTGATTATGATCTACTTAAGCCAATACCCGGTACAATTGAGGGAATACATTACTTGCAAGGCGAGAAGCACGGCTTTTATGTGACGGATAAGGGCAAGCAGTCGCCGATCCGTACTACAGATGGTGTCCATATTGAAGAGACAGGCTTGGGCGATTATGCTGTGCAGCTTAATAGCAGTAAAGACTGGCTACGTTATGGTGTGAATGTTTCAGAAGCTGGCGACTATATGGCGACTATGACGGTGCCTTCATCGCATGAAGATGTTGAGCTCGAATTAATCGTGGATGATGAGCAGGTAAGCCGATTTAAGCTACAAGCGCTGCATAGTGATGCATCGCTGCATGATTTGGATAGTCCACAGTCGTGGAGAAACTTACTTCTAGGTACGATTAAGCTGGAGCAGGGCTATCACACCATTACGATTCGGGTAGTGAAGGGCAAGCTAACGTGGTCGAACATGAGCTTTGTAAACGTAAATACGGAGGAATATTCTATCGATCGATTACTAGAGCAATCCACAGCTGAGGACATGCATGGTGAGTGGAGAATAACTAGCGGATGGCATAGCGGATTAAACGATCAGCAGGATGTGAAGCTGTATGGTGGCAGCACAGGCTGGAGTGATTACCGCATTAGAACTACAGTCAGATTGGGTGATGATGCTTCGGGCAATGCCGGCGTGCTGTTAAGAGTTACGAATGAGTCGGATTTTCCTCATCAGGTTACTGATGCGTTAAGCGGCTATTATGTCGCTGTAACGCCAACCAAGCTAGAGTTATATAAGCTTAATTATGATGCGGTAATGCTTCATGCTGAAAAGATAAAGCTGCCGAGAAATGAGGAAGTTTCATTAACTATAGAGGCAGTGGCTGAGACGATAACCGTTCAGGTGGATGGCCATGAAGTATTTTCTTATACGGATGAACATCCGTTTTTAGTAGGAAAGCTAGGATTACGCTCACAATTCTCAAAGGATATAGAGCTGACGGATTTGGAAGTTCAATCTGTGACTTCTAATGAATAGAATCAATCTTAAAGGTATGAAAGCATTGCACATGCATCTGCATCTGCACGGACAAATACCGATAACTATATAACAATGAGGTGGACATAATGGAACATAAATATATTGAACAATACCCCAGACCGCAATTTGTGCGTGATGCATGGCTAAGCTTGGATGGTGCATGGAATTTTCGTTTTGATGATCAAAGGCAAGGTAAATCGGAGCAATGGTACAAGAAATTGCCGCAGCCACAGTCAATTATCGTGCCGTTCACGTATGAAACGAAAGCAAGTGGGATAGGTGATGAAAGTCTACATAGCTGCATCTGGTATGAACGCAGCTTTAAGGTACCCGAAACACATCGTAACCAACGCATTATCTTGCATTTTCAAGCAGTAGATTATAAAGCAACAGTGTGGATAAATGGTGTAATGGCAGGTTCGCATGAAGGAGGTTATTCTGCTTTTTCATTTGATATCACAGACAATGTTAGCTTCGAACAAGAAAATATCGTAACTGTGCAGGTTGAGGATCATGTTTCTAGAACACAGCCTCGCGGAAAGCAACGCTGGATTAAAGATAACTTCGGATGCTGGTATGTACAAACAACGGGCATATGGCAATCGGTATGGCTCGAATTCGTTGCGCAAGCATACGTGGAAAAAGTAAGAATGACACCTGATATTGATACTTCATCTATTGCGTTTGATTACTATATGCAGGGACTGGAGCGCTACTCACCACATAGCCTGCAGCTTTCCGTTAACATTTGGCTGCATGGTAAGCTCGTTCGGCAGTTTACGCATGCTGCGGAAGAGCAGCTAAGCTATACGTACGATATTTCAAGCCCTCAGGCTGGTGAATGGCAAATTGCTCTGTGGCATCCTGAACATCCTAATTTGTATGATGTCGAGATAATACTGCGTCATGAAGATACGGTGCTAGATCATGTCTATACGTATTTTGGAATGCGTAAAATATCTACGTATCAGGGTAACATTCTGCTTAACAATGTACCTATTGAGCAACGACTGATACTCGATCAAGGCTATTGGACAGATACGCATCTGACGCCGCCTTCTGAACAGGCACTAATTGATGATATCGATAAAACATTACAGATGGGTTTCAATGGGGTACGTAAGCACCAAAAGTTGGAAGACCCACGCTATATGTATTGGTGCGACCGAAAAGGTGTACTGCTCTGGTCAGAGATGGCATCTACTTATCAATTCAATGAGCAGGCAGTTACTGCTTTTACGAAGGAATGGCTGGAAATTGTTGAGCAGCATTACAATCATCCGTGCATCGTTACATGGGTGCCATTTAATGAATCGTGGGGCATTTCTAACATCTTAACCAATCGGAAGCAGCAGCAGTTTACGGAAGGAATCTATCATTTGACAAAAAGCATCGACGATACAAGACTAGTCATCGTTAATGATGGCTGGGAGCATACGATTTCTGATGTGATTACGCTACATGATTATGAGGAGAGCGGTGAGGAGTTCAGCGCACGCTATGCAGATAAGGAAGCGGTGCTATCTAATGCAATTAGCTTTAATAAGCATAAATTTGCTTTGGCGCAGGGCTATCGCTACAATGGACAGCCAATTATGATTAGTGAGTATGGCGGTATTGCTTTTAACAGTGAACAAGGCTGGGGCTACGGTAATCAGGTAGCTACGGAGCAGGAGTTTATCGAGCGCTATAATCGTATTACACAAGCGATTAAGGAAACACCATATGTATCGGGCTACTGCTATACCCAAATTACTGATGTGCAGCAGGAAGTGAATGGCTTACTCAAGGAAAATCGCGAACCTAAACTGCCACTTGAGACAATCAAAGCGATTAACCTAGGAAAATATGAGAGCAAGTAATTGAGTAACATATAAGTAGTTAAGTATCATCATATGTGTGGTTAACTATACGTTATTAGGCAACCAGTTTCCGATATTTAAGCGGAGACTGGTTGTTCTGCATAGTATTTGTTTGAAATTTACCATTTACTGTAGTATGATGAAAGCATATGTATTAAAGGGGAGAAATTGATGTCTGTTATCGTTCTTAACTAATTAATTTCATATTCGAAGTATTGTAAGATCCTGGAAGGCCATTGCCGAATATGCATGGTTTATTTCTTCATGGAGCTTTCGTACTTCCGAATTAGTTAAGAACAACGGATATAATCGAAGCCTTAGAGCCGACTTTATTGTTTCCTACAACACATCCGTGCTGTCTTCAGTGCGGTTTTTTTGTGTTTAGGTGTGGATAATGGACGGTTTATTAAGGGCAGGGATGACGTATGTTCATTCCTGCCCTTTTTTCGTTGTGAATTAATCGATACAAAGGAGAATGAAAATGAACAATGTAAGCTATAAAAAGTTAGAATATGACAAAATTAAAGATCAGCTGATTTCATTCACAATGTCACAAGGCGGCAGAGTATTGGCAGAGCAGCATGAGCCTAGTACAGATGAGGCTGTCGTAAAAGAGTGGCTAACCGAAACAGCGGAGGCTGCTGCGCTGCTCCAAGCTGGAACGAGTGTACCATTATCTGCTATGGAGGGGATTATACCTTTTCTAACTCATTTGGGTAATGGAGAAATATGCACGGAAAGAGAGCTTGAACAGCTCGCTGCTTGGCTCAGCTCGGTCGCTCATATGAAACGATTTATGAATGAAAAGCGTCCGCTTGCGCCAACGATTAGTGTTTACGCTGACTCTCTGCACGATTGTCCAGCTATACGTGAGCAAGTGCAACACTGTATTCGAAATGGCAAGCTGACGGATCAGGCAAGTAAAGCTCTAGCTGATGCTAGAAGACAGATTGCATTAATCGATACGAAAATTGAACGCAAGGTAAGTCAAACACTGACTAAGTATAAGAATGCGCTGCAGGAGCAGTTAGTTAGCCGGAGAAATGGTCATTATGTTCTTCCGGTTAAACGAGAGTATCGGAAGCTGGTGCCGGGGACAATTTGGGATGAATCGGCAAGTGGCCAGACCATTTTTATAGAGCCTCATGATGTTGGCGAGCTGCACATTGAGATGCAGATGTGGAAGGGGGAAGAGGAAAAGGAAAGAATGATTGTGCTGTCCGAGCTGACAGAGATGGTGGAGGATAAAGCTGCATCGTTAAAAGGTAATCTGGAAGTGATGTCCGTCTTTGACTTTATCTTTGCTCGAGCGAAGCTATCACGCTCATGGGATGGGATACACGTCAGATTATCTGCGCACCCCGTTATCAAGCTCGTTAATGCAAAGCATCCTCTTCTAGGAAAGGAATGCAAGCCTATTAACGTATCACTTGGCTGGCAATGGAGACAGCTTATTATTACAGGGCCTAATGCTGGTGGCAAAACAATAACACTTAAGACGATTGGGCTGCTAGCACTTGCGGTACAATCAGGCTTGCTGATTCCCGCAGAGGAAGGTACGGTGTTTGGCATCTTTGAGCATGTACTAGCAGATGTAGGAGACGGTCAAAGTATTGAGCACTCGCTTAGTACCTTTTCAGCTCATATGGCAACAGTGAAAGAGATGCTAGATGTAGCAAACAATCGTTCACTGCTGCTTCTTGACGAATTAGCTGCAGGAACAGATCCAGGAGAAGGTATCGCTCTATCGATCGCATTGCTGGAGGAGTTTATACGGCGTGAGTCACTCGTTACGGCAACAACCCATTTTAACGAGATCAAGCGATACGCCGCGCGGACACCAGGCTGCGAGAATGCTCGCATAGCTTTTGATCCAGCAACGCTGCGCTCCTTATATCGCTTAGAGATCGGTGAAGCGGGAGACAGCTTTGCCTTCGCAATTGCTCGACGCTTTGGTTTGCCAGAGAACGTGGTCGCTAGAGCTGAGCAGCGGGTGTTAACAGGGGAAGTTAATTCGAGCGAGGAATCGCAGCATAGTGAATGCATAACAGCATTTGTTCCATTATCTGAGGAGGATGCGGAAGAAGTAAAAAGCAGTAGCGAAGTAATGCATTCCCGTCTTGAGGGCAATCATGATAAGGACGATAAGAATGAAATACAGCACGGTGAGCATAAAGCAAAGAACGGTGAGCGCGTTCAGCGAGCATTGGAGGCAGGAGATGAAGTGTGGATTCCGATGCTCCAATGCACGGGAACGCTAGAGCAGGCACCGAACGATAAAGTCGGAGCTGTGGTTGTGGTGAATGGGAAGAGGCTGATGCTCAACAGCGATCAAATAACAAGGAAGAGGTAATTCAAATATCCAACTTTGATGACGAAGTATTTTCGTTGTAACGTAATCGACGTTGAATCTTGGACGCTAGCGACAACTCTGCTGCTCACGTAACCACTACGTACGCTGCGCTGCTCGTTGTCTACTAGCGTGCAAGCTTCTTGGTCCTGAAAGCCGAATATTAGAATCTTTATTGTA
>Ga0180216_1003341_pt1 | contig 12753 bp, 10 predicted proteins | sample eDN3rd37CBELigMG_FD_128879 | JGI IMG/M metagenome (GOLD analysis project Ga0180216, IMG submission 128879) | Enriched Miracle-Growth compost microbial communities from Emeryville, California, USA - eDNA 3rd pass 37_C BE-Lig MG (version 2)... ...
CCTATCTCGATGGTCCCGTCATGACGATCGACCAGGTTGCAAACCTTAAAGTGGGACAGGTGCTGGAAGCCAGGCCCGGAGATTTCGGTGGTGTCATACTGGAATGCGAGGGCACGGCACTTTTTGAATGCAAACTCGGGCAGTCGCGCGGTCAGATGTCGTTGCGGCTGGAACGCCCGCTTGATCCGACCGAGCAATTCCTCGGCGAGATGATCCTGAAAGCCAGACGTCCGTAAGAGCTTTCTGCTACAACAAAAAGAGCGCCATGAAGCTGGCCGTTTCTGGCCCTTCAGTAGGCGCTTTTTTCGTTTTGGCGCCGGTTTCGGCCAAACAACGCGTACAGCGTTTGTTAATTACTGAAATTTATAGGTGAAGACACGCTCGAGCCAATAAACGAAAAATCGGGCACGTGGTTGAAGGGGATCAATATCAATGAGTGGCAATTTCAACACGGAGACCGTGTCGTCCGATCTTGAGCAACGTGCTGCCGCGCTGGTGAACCCGGCTTCCGGAATTGCCAACGACTTTCTCAATCACTTCAATGAAGTATTGCTTCTGATTGAAAACCTCCCGGTTCTTCTGCCGGAGATGGTGGATGAGCTGCTCGGCTGGACTCCCCGCACGTATCGCGAATACTTCGAGCAATCGGAATTGCCTGGAAGCAAGCTGGCCCTCGAAATTTATGATTCCATCTGCGACGAACTGCGCGCTGAATTCGAAGCGCGGGTCGGCGCTGTCAATCTGATGTGCCTCGAAAGCATTGAAGTCATCAAGAGCCGGCGCGACGGCAAGGGTGAAATCGAACCCGAGGACGTTGAAGAGTATTGCGAGCAGATTTCGCTGAAACTGCGATCTGCACTCTCCGACCTGGCCGATCTTGTAAACAATGGCTACGCAGCGCCGGTCGAAGCCCCGCAGAACATGGCGGATCGGATGATCTCTTCTTCAAATTAAGTGGCCGAGAAGGTTCAGGGGGACAAGGTCATGGATGAGCTGCTGAGAGATTTTCTGGTTGAGACGTCCGAGCATATCGAAGGTGCTGAGAACCAGCTTGTTCAGTTTGAGCGCGATCCATCCGACGCATCGCTGATCGCAAGCATTTTCCGGCTGGTGCACACGATCAAGGGCACGTCGAGTTTCCTGGGGTTGAACCGGCTTCAGGATGTCGCGCATGGCGCGGAAACGCTTATCAGTGAATTGCGCGATGGAGCACCGCCAACCGAGCGTACGGTGACGCTGATCCTTGCTGCGATCGACCGCATCAAGAAGCTGATCGAGGAAATCGAGGAGCACGGGGGCGAACCGGAGGGCGACGACGGCGACCTCGTGGCGATGATTGCCGAACACGCCCAGCGGGGCGTGCGAGAGCCCGAAGCCAGTGCCTCCGCAGTAACGGACGAGCCGGCCAAGCTTGAAGACGAGCAGCCGGATCAGCCTGCGGCGACCGCTGCGCCCAAAGAGGCGCCGGAGAACAGATCCGAAGATTCAGCCGGCAAGGCAAGCGCTTCCAGCAATGGGGCTGCCAAAAAAACTGAAAGTCATCACACCCAGGAAACGATACGCGTCACCGTCGACACCATCGAACGGATCATGCAACTTGTTTCCGAGCTGGTGCTGACGCGAAATCAGCTGCTCGAGCTGACCCGGAATCGCGAAGAAGACACTGTCAAGGCGCCGCTGCAACGTCTGTCTACAGTGACGAGCGATCTGCAAGACGCAGTCATGCGAGCCCGCATGCAGCCAGTCGGGCGGCTTTATTCGAGCTTGCCGCGCCTCATTCGCGAGCTCTCCTCCGAGCTTGGCAAGAAGATCGACCTCGTAACGGAGGGCGCGGACACGGAGCTCGATCGCCAGCTGATCGATGTCATACGCGATCCGATGACCCATCTCATCCGCAACTGCGCGGACCATGGCATCGAGCGGCCCGACGAGCGGGTTGCCGTTGGCAAGCCGGAAGTCGGAACGATCCGCGTCTCTGCTTCGCATGAAGCCGGCCACATCACGATCGATATCGTCGATGACGGGCGCGGCCTCAACCTCGAGAAGATCAAATCAAAGATTCTTTCAAGCGGTCTCGCCACTACGGCAGAACTTGCCGCCATGACGGATCAGGAGATCTACCAGCAGATCTTCGAGCCCGGTTTCTCGACTGCGAGCAATGTTACGAACGTATCCGGCCGCGGTGTCGGCATGGACGTGGTGAAATCGAACATCGAATCCATCGGTGGCTCGGTTACACTTTCGAGCAACCCGGGCGCCGGATGCCGCTTCTCGCTGCGTATCCCGCTGACGCTCGCGATCGCTCCAGCGCTCATCGTTGAAGTGGGCGACCAGCGCTTTGCACTGCCGCAGCATGCCGTGGTTGAAGCGGTCGGAGTTGGTGGCCAGTCGCCGCACAAGATCGAGAAACTGCAGAACTCGCTTGTCTTGAAGCTGCGTGAGAGGGTCATCCCCGTTGTGGCCCTGCGCTCGGTGCTCGCCCTGCCCGAAGACGATAGCGATCGGGACAACCTGGTTGTCATCATGAGGGTTGGCCAGCAGACAATCGGTGTCATCGTCGACGATGTGGCTGACGTTCAGGAAATCGTCGTCAAACCACTCAGTGCCACGATTGCACACCTCAGTATATTCACGGGCCACACGATCCTTGGCGATGGATCAGTCGTGCTCATCATCGATCCCGCGGGTGTCGCTGTGGCGCTTGGCATCGAGAAGTCGGCAGAGCGCAAGTCCGAGACGGTTCGCGAATCTTCAGCGAATTCTGACAGCTCGCGTTATGTGCTGTTCCGTGCGGGTGCCGGCGCGCCGAAGGTCCTGCCGTTGTCACTGGTCGGCCGTATCGAATCGATCGAAGCCAGCCGGATCGAAGAGGCGAATGGACAGTTCGTTGTCCAGCATCGGGGCCGCCTGATGCCACTGGTCCTTGCTTCTCCTGCGGTTGATATCTACTCGCGTGCGGTCAGCCCGGCGCTCATCATCTCCATCGGGACCCGGACCCTCGGGCTTCTGGTCGATGAGATCATCGATATCTTCGAAGGCAAGCTCGACATCCAGATGGACAATCCAAGTGCAGACATCATCGGCACAACGGTGGTCCAGGGACAGGCGGTGGAACTGGTCGACATGGCCTATCACCTGCGGAGCGCCTTCCCCGAGCCAGACCGTAGAGCGCATACCAGGGGCACCCGCCTTCTGATGGCGTCGAGGGACAAGTATGCGACCGACGTACTGTGCCCGACGCTGATGGCGGCTGGATTCGAAGTGAATGTCTGCGGTGATACGAGCCACGCCAAGATTCTTATCCAGGAGACCAACCTGAGCTTCGACATGATCCTGGTGGACCTCGAAGAGCCGGCCTTGAACCTGCGTGAGATCGAAGAGGCCTGCCGTTCAAGCGGATATGACGATGTGCCGATCATCGGGCTCGATGGCGAGGTCAGCGCCAACATGAACAACTTCGGGGTGCGTCTGGCTACGAGGCTCGGGAAGTTCGACCGCAACGCAATTCTTGGCGCGGTGAGCATGATGATCGAGGCAAATCTCGACGAGATGCCAATGGCGCTTGCGAGCTGAGATCTAGCGAGGGACAAGAAGAGATGCAGGTTCAGGAGCAGGGTTCAGCCTCACTCGACGTGAAAAACGTGTCGCGAGTTCGCATGAACGCGCAGAGCTATTTCACGATATTTATTGGCGCTGAAATGTTCGGGATTTCAGTCGCGGATACCCAGACCATATTCCGGGTGCAAAAGGTCACGCCAATTCCGCACGCGCCGAAGGATATTGTCGGGCTCGTCAATATCCGCGGAAAGATCGTGACTGCCGTCAGTCTGCGGCGCCGCCTGAGGCTGGAGGATGCCGAAAACTTCGACAATCCGCTGGCAATCGGAATGGAGCATAAAGGTGAGAATTTCGCCTTGATGGTCGATCAGGTCGGTGACGTGCTGTCGCTGGACGATACGATGCGGATTCCAACTCCGCCCCATTTCGATCCTGTCCGTGCAAGTCTGATGAGCGGCTTGTATCGGGTCAATGATTTCCTCATTCCGGCGCTCGATGTCGGGGCCGTATTCGACTTCACAAAGTAGTAATCAATCGTGGATAGCGTCCACGGAATAAGTGCGTCCAGCGTATAGGGGCAAGATCCATGACCACTGCTCTCGTTGTCGATGATTCACGTGTCGTGCGAGGATTTATCTGCAAGATCCTCGAAGCAATCGGCTTTGAAGTGGAGCAGGCTGAGAATGGCGTGCTCGCAAAGGAGGCTTGCGAGCGCTCTATGCCCGACGTCATTATCGTCGACTGGAACATGCCGGAGATGAATGGCCTGGAGTTTGTGGAAGTCCTGCGGACGATGCCGAACGGACATGAGCCAAAAGTCGTTTTCTGTACGACGGAAAACGACATCAAGCATATCATGAAGGCCATCGAATCCGGCGCCGACGAATACATCATGAAGCCATTCGATCGGGCAATCCTCGAAACAAAACTCCATCAGGTTGGTATTCTGCCATACACAGGAGAAACTTCCGAGCTTGTTCAAGCAGTGTGACGCCTGTCACCTGCTGACAAACGAGCGCAAATCCCCGACTCCCTTCGAAAGGGGTCCTGTCCGGTTCGCAGCTTGAATAAGCATAATGCACGCCAGCGTATCTGTTCGGAGTTAGCTGACTATGACCCTTGATTGTGCCTCTGCGTCTGGCGATGTTTTCCAAACTCTCTGCAATTTCCTCAGAAGGGAATCGGGCCTCATTATCGATGCCCAGAAGCGGTATCTCGTAGAAAGCAAAATGCAGCCGATAATCAGGCGCGAAAAGCTTTCCGGGCTTGAAGAGCTTGTCAGTATCCTGGTCAGGAACAAGGCACCCGCGCTCGTAAAGGAAGTCGTCGAGACGATGACCATCAACGAGACCTATTTCTTTCGCGACAAGGTCCCGTTCGATACGTTCGCGCAGGTCGTCATGCCCAAGCTGCTGGAGACCCGTCCAGCCTACAAGGCGATCCGGATCTGGAGCGCTGCCTGCTCAAGCGGGCAGGAGCCATACTCCCTGGCGATGATCCTTGACCAGATGAAGGCGCAACTCGGGGGACGCCGCGTCGAAATCATCGCGACGGATCTGTCGGAAGCCATTCTGGCGAAGGCGCGAGAGGGTCTTTATTCCCAGTTCGAGGTGCAGCGAGGCCTGCCGACGCCATTCCTGCTTCGCTATTTCGACCAGAAGGGCGACAAGTGGCAAATCAAGGAGAGATTGCGCTCGCAGGTTACCTTCCGCCGGCTCAACCTGCTCAATGACTATAGTTCAATCGGAAACGTGGATGTCATCTTCTGCCGGAACGTGCTGATCTATTTCGATGCTGCCGGCAAGCGGGAAGTTCTGGCAAAGATGCGCAGGCATCTGGCTCCGGATGGTTTTCTCGTGCTGGGAGCGTCCGAAAGCCTCCTGGGTACGTCGACGGACTTTGTGGCCGACCCCACCCACCGGATGCTGCTCATGCCGGCCGGTGCGGGAACACCTGTCGCGCCGGTGCTTTCGCCGCGTCTGGCCGTACAGCCTTCGAGCCCTGCAGCGATCCGCGCCTCAATTCTGGCTGGCTAAAGGAACCGGACTCGCACAAGCGATTTGTCACGGCCGCATCACATGGCCGTGGCTTGCGATCCGAAGGCATCCTCCGGGTGCTGGATCATTGCGCATGGTCGGCGGCGCACACGCGAACGTAAGCGAAATGTAGGGCTGTAGAGCTGCCGCTGGTCGTGGTCTTCCGGCATCACCAGCCAGCAGCTCTTGATCCGTTCAGCGCTGCAAACCAAATGGTTGCGACGCGTTTGGAACGCCTCGGGATCACCCCGGAAACAGCCGGGCAAACCGGTCAGCTGCGCAGTACCCTGGCGATATATTCCCCGATCTGCTGGGGCGAGAGCTGTTCGTCTGCTCCGTCGATCTCCACCAGCGAGCGGGGCATGCCGTAGACAGCGCATGTCTCTTCGCTCTGGGCGATATTGAAGGCTCCGGCCTTGCGCAAGGCCGCGAATGCCCGGGCCCCATCCGATCCCATGCCGGTCAGCATCACGCCGAGCACCCGGCCTCCGCAGGCCTCCAGGACGCTGTCGCCTAGGACATCAACGCTCGGCTTATAGAGGCTCTCACCCCTGTCCGGATCGACCTTGATCCGGTTATCGATGACGCGCGTCTGCAGGCCACCCGGTGCGATGAAAACCGTACCCGGCATTAGAAGGTCACCGTCCTTGGCTTCGACAACTTTGGGCCGGCATATCTGATCCAGACGCTGGGCGAGAGCATTGGTGAACTGCGCGGGCATGTGTTGCGCAATGACGACCGGCGCTCTGAGTGAAGCCGGCAGCTGACCGAGCACTTGCTGAAGCGCTTGCGGGCCCCCGGTCGAACTGCCGATGATACAGATCTTCGGTGGCGGCCGGACTGCATGGGATTTGCTGACGAGGGGCGCGGGCGGGCTTGCAGCGGTCATCCTTGGAGACCGGCGCAATTGAGGTGCAGCAATCAGTCCCAATAACTGCGGTTTGGCGCGGGCGGCGGCAAGGAGCTTTTCGTGAATCATCTCCCCGCCGTCGGACTTCGCAATGAAGTCCACGGCGCCGATGGATAACGCTTCCATCGTGATGTCTGCTCCGGCCTTTGTGACCGAGCTCACCATGACGACGGGGATACGGCTTTTCGAAACGATGGCGCGCAGCGCTTCGAGGCCGTTCATTACCGGCATCTCGACATCGAGGGTGACGACGTCGGGCCGTAATCGCAAAGCCTTCTGCACACCTTCGCGACCATCGCTTGCCGTATCGATCACGCGGAAGCGGCTGTCAGCCTGGATACGTCTGGTCAGAGCCCGGCGCATGACGCCAGAATCATCGACGACCAGGACATTTACCTGACGGGACATTACCAATGCTCTCGCACGGAATCGTAGCCGGACAAGGGGCTCGTCACGAGATCACCATGGTTCTCGCTGCCACAACGGCGCGGTCACTGAAGTACTGGTTTGCTATCACTGAACTCTCCCTGACTCCGAGATCATGCCCGGTTTGTAAACGTGCCGATTCGCCAGCTCTGTTGCAGTGGGATCGGCTTTGTTTCCGACGCGAACCTTGCGATGCAATAAAGCTCATCCGCCGGTTTGCGGGTAGTGTCCGGTATGAATGATGTTCAATATCCTATAACTCGGCGGGTCCCAGATAAGTTACCCGGACCCTTGCCAGCCCCCTGTTCGCAAAGCCCAGATGTTGTGCCGCAGCGCGTGACACATCGATAAGGCGGTTGTGCAGGAATGGTCCGCGATCGTTAACGCGGAGCACTACGGAGCGACCGTTGGCCAGGTTCGTGACCCGGACATTGGAGGGTAGCGGCAGCGTCGGATGCGCTGCAGTTAGCCGGTTCTGGTCGTAGATCTCGCCATTTGCTGTCAGGCGGCCATGAAAATCGCTGCCGTACCAGGAGGCGATGCCGACCTTGTCGTAGTCCGGCTCATGCCTGGGGACGTAGCGCTGGCCGGCGACATAGTATGGATTGCCGATTTTGTAGACACCGCGCCGGACAGGAGTGTTCCCCTCACCGAAATGAACGCGCGGGCTTGCCGCCGTTCCGAATTTCGACGGAGCGAAACCGTGGCTGCCGCCGCCCGATCCGCAACCGCTTATCAAGCTCGCACAAACCGCAAGACATGCGGTTCTGGCGATCCAGCCTGCCCAGATCATTCAAGCCTCATTCCCTCTTTCCGGCCCGATCTTTTGGCCGTTGGAATGGAGAATGCCAGAGACTTCCTTTGGCGATGCCAATTCGGAAGACGAAAATCGATTAAAATTTGCTGCAAATGCATTCTTTCGGCTCAGCGGGCCGCCGGGAATTGCAATCAGATGAACCAATTCACTGGCAGGATTGATGGTTCGTAGATTGCGAAAAGTTTTATGAAAAATTTTCAGTTTTTGTTAACGGATAATGCCAGCGCGGGAGTGTTCCGTGAAAAGTGGCTGCGATATCAAGGCGGTTTGGTTCTAACAAGCAAAGATTAACCTTAAACCGTTCGCCTTTCCGTGTTCGCTGGCCTGGATGAGGAAACCGGAATTTCAGGCTCTTCCAGCGTTTGCCACCATTTTTTCAGATGCAGCTGGGTCCGCGGCTGGCGCATCAGCGAGCGTGCCAGATAAAAGGCCGTGGCTGGCCAGTTTCCGGATTGCAGGCTGGCTGCCGCACATTCGATATCAAGATAGGCGTGAAGCCGGGCCCTGCTTGCAGCGGGCAGGCGGTCGGGAGATTTCTTGCTCAACCATTTGCGTTTCAGCTGACGACAGGCCTCGGCAACAGCGGTTCTGCCAGGACGTGGACCGATTTCGATAACAGCGCCCCTGACCGGGGCGACCCGCAACCTGCCGCCCGCCAGTGCGAAACGGATGTACCAGTCGAGATCTTCAAGGCGTCGCAGGCTGGTATCGAAGGGTCCAATTCTGGCAAGCGCTTCCTTGCTGACGAGTGCGGTTGATCCAGGCATGAACCAGCAGGCGCTGGCAAAATCTGCAGCCTCCGTACTTTCGATCGGGATCAGATCGTGGCGGCGGCCGTCAGCCAGAAGTATGCGCCGGTAGCCTGAGGCATAACAAATCAGCGCACCGGGATTTTCCTCCTGATCCTGTTCGACCATGGCGGCCTGTGCGGCAAGTTTTCCGGGAAGCCAGTAATCGTCGGAATCGAGAAATGCGACCCAATCACCTTGCGCATGACGGCTGCCCGTATTGCGGGCCCCTCCCGCGCCAAGGTTGCTCGGGTGGCGGATCACCCTGACCCGGCTGTCGCCTTCCAACCCGGATGGCAGAGAGAAGGGCTCGGGAGAGGCATCATCGACAATTACAACTTCATGCACCAGCTCGCCCTGGGACAGCGCAGACCTCAGTGCGCGTTCCGCAGCTTTCTGGCGCTGGTAGACCGGAATGACGACGCTGATCTTCATGCCAAGAAACTCTTGATTGAGACAGAAGTCCTCATAGCGCGGAAAGCAGGGAAGCCAAAGCCGGAGGGGAAATTTTTATTGAGACAGGACAGAGCGGCAAAGTTGTGGTTCCAGCGCCTCCTCTCTCTTGCGCATATTTTTGCAGCCAGTATGCTGGCGCAATAGTCTGAATGCAGATCAATGGGGGAGTGGCTGTGGCCAAGGATTTCCGGATTGCTGATGCGGTGTTACACGGCCCGGAGTTTCCACGGATGGTGAGTATCACAACAACGTCTCGATGCAATCTGCGGTGCGTGATGTGCCATCATGGTATTCGGAATGTAAAGAGGCAGGATTTTGATCTAGAGCTTGTAGAGCGTTTCGATGATTTATTCGAGAAAGCTTCTTTAATCACTTTGACCGGACTTGGTGAGGCACTCCTGAGCGATTCGTTCTGGGAAGTCCTGCGGCTGGGTAGGGAGACGAATGACGGACAGCGTCCCCATATATTCTCCTTTAACACGAACGGAACGCTGCTGACTGAAAAGAATGTCGATTTGCTGCTCGAATCACGTGTGAAAAAGATACGTGTTTCAATTGATTCTACTGATCCTGTGATGAAAAAGAAAATCCGGGGAGCGGATCTCGGGACAATTTTGCAAGGAACTCGACGGCTCATCGATACGAGAAACGCTCGTGGATATACATTTCCCTTGGTCGGCATCGAAATGACCTTGATGAAGGATACTGCGCACGAAGTCGATGCGATGATTGACCTGGCGGTGGACCTGGGTGTGGACTTCCTTGAGGTCTGGCCTCTCAACGTGATGAATCAGAAGACCGCCGAGAATTGGACAGTAGAGAAGGAAGATTGGACATTCAATTACCTTGAGCAGATGGTTTCATCACTACCTGATGATAAAGGCCTTCAGAAGGAACGGGAATACCTCGATCAAGCGACAACAAAGGGGCTCGCTATGGTCTCTCGGTTAAGTGGCGTCCCTATTTCCAATAGTTTGATGGCTGAGCTCAACAGCAGGGCAGGTTTCGACGGATTGCAAGAATCGGATGGTTTTAACGACGACACTGTTCCTGTGCCTTGGACAGAAAAGAGCATTCGTTGTGATTTGCCGTGGAAGCAATTGCGGACCACATATGAAGGTGATGCATTTAATTGTTGCTGGGGGCGTGGCTCAATCGGGAGCCTTCGGGAGCAGAGCGCTACCGCCGTTTGGCATGGCGAGAAACAGAAAGCGATGAGGGAAATGCTGATTGAGGGCATTGTCCCGTCGTTCTGCGCGACATCCCCTTGTCCCTTCGTCCGTGGCAAAACTGAGGAACTAACAAACGATATTTCCATCAAGCATTATTTCAATTTTACTCCCTACGGTAATGGCCTCGCTGTTGAGGGACAGGGGTGGGAAAAAGGCGATGACTGGGGAATAAGTGCTGACGCTAAGAGAGCAGGTCTTGTCTTTACGAGGTCCGAGCTCCTTAAGAATCGAGGTCTAATTAGGTTTACATTGAGGTCTGATGATGCCGATAGTTTCAAATTGACTGTTGCGGTCAATGGGAAACGACGCGCTCACGTCACTCTTGGTGGGGAAAAGGCCGGGCAAGTGGCGACGGTGGACGTCGATTTCGATGAGAACGATTTCAGGTTCAATGGGAGAATGGAAATATTCTTCGAGGGCTTGTCCCACTGGGCAAGTCCATTTCTGAAAATCAGAAGATCTTTCATTCTCCATTCTGCGCACATCTTAGAGCGCAGTGAGGAAGTGCACGATAAGCCGCGTGGTGAAAGATCAGAAGGACAACTTGCGAGTGCTCCATAAGTAAGTATCGTGAGAGCTCAATTGTACTCGCCCCCTGACACCGTTGACCCGGCCGCGCTGCCAGGCAACGCACTCGCTCCGGCTCCATTGGTATCAATGAGTCCGTTTCCGGAAGCGAGGTAGCGCCGGCCCATGGCACTTCCTGAAAAGGTATTGTTTATGGTGATGATGGCCCCTGTTCTGAGGCCAGATGCAAATGCCTGCGATCCGGCCGATCCGAAGACAGGTGTTCCGGTCAGTGTAATGGTGCGGCCGACAACCTGGATGGTGCCCGCGGAAACAAGCCAATGATAAGCTCCGCCTCCCGAGATGGAATAGTCACCGTCTGCTTCGATACTGCCGCCATTCTCCGCATAGATGTGCCCGTTCGTGCAGGCGCCGAAATTCATGCTCCGGTAGTAGATCTTGCTGTGGCCGGTGGCTTTGATGCCGTAACCGCCGGCGGCCGTCTGCAGGTGCATCCCGCGCAGGTGGTAGATCGAGTAGACGCTGTCGGCATTGAAACATGTGCCTGATGCCAGGCTGATAATGACGCTCGACGGATTTGCCTCATTTCCGACAATATGGCATCGGCCGGCGCCCGAAAGCGGCTTCAAGTTAACCGGTGCCGTGTAGGTGCCGGGGGCAATCTGGATCGTCACGTCATGAATTCCGGTGTCAAGGTTTGCGGCCGTGTCGATCGCCTTCTGAATGGTGGCGAAGGCAGCGCCGCTGGTCAGGCCTGTATTGGTGTCCGAGCCCGTTACGACATTGACATGGTATGTGCGCGGGCCGGTCAATAACTGGCGTCCGCCGCCTCCAGGCGCTGTATTCGGGAACGTCACGGCACCAGTGTTCCTGGCGATGACGATCGCTTCATTCCAGGTGGTGCCGTCGGCAGATACCTTGAAGTGGAAATCATCATCCCCCGTCAGCCCCATCTCGGCGCGGCCGGAAAAACCGGTTTGATAGAGCAGCGATGCTGTCGCGCTTGCCATCGCCTTGTTGATCTTGAGCTGATGACCGTCGCCTTCATGGGAGAAGAGGCTGGCAGGGGAGGACACGGCAAGGCGATTGTTGATGTCGGCGGTGGCGTTGATACCAAGAAGCGCCGGATCTGGCCCGGGGCCACCACCGCCTCCCGCTGCCAGTGGCAGCCAGGATGATCCATCCCAGACCACCGCGGCATCGTCATCTTCGAGCCAGGCAATCCAGCCCTCACGTGGAGGGTAGAACATCCAGGCACCATCCTGGAAAGCTGCGATTTCGTGTTCGTGTCCGCTCCAGGCGCCTGTCGCGGGCGCGGCGACTATGTAGCGGTCGCCATCAGCAGGAGAGGCTGGCGGCGTTGCCTGATCCTGGTCGCGCACTGCGAGGTGAAGGATCGCATCAAGGGCCCGGATGGCCTCGTTGTGCGTGACATGCTTCTGAGCCTGCGCCGCCATGATGTAGGGCAGGCCAATGTTGGGGGTCTGGTCCATTGCCGGCTCCGGGGATTGCTCACGTTCGAAGCCAGAATAGAGGGCACGCGGAGGACGGGGATAAACCCGTTTCCGCCTTCGCAGCCTTTACGCGGAGACCTTCATCTTTCGCCGATAGAGCGCGTCATCGGAAGCAAGGACGGCTTTCAAGCGGTCGATTATTTCGCGGCCGCGTGGATATCCGGAGCAGGGGTCGAGTTCAACGAACGGACGCACCAGCGCGTTGGCAAAGCGGAGCAGGTCGGGACGGCGACCGTAACGCTCGATGGTGACAATCAATGAGTTCGCCGCCTCGATGTATTGCCGTTTCTGCAGCAGCATCATGTCGATCAGCTCGAAATACCAATGGAAGTCGAGCGGGATCTCCTCGCCGAATTGTTGTCTGGCGTGACTGATCCCATCTGTCAGTGCGGCAATGATTGTGCGTACAAGATGCTCCGGGCTCGACTGGGTGGTTTCCAGGAAGTGCGCGGATGATTTCCCGAAATACTCGAAATCGTGCTTGAACG
>Ga0180216_1003342_pt1 | contig 12751 bp, 14 predicted proteins | sample eDN3rd37CBELigMG_FD_128879 | JGI IMG/M metagenome (GOLD analysis project Ga0180216, IMG submission 128879) | Enriched Miracle-Growth compost microbial communities from Emeryville, California, USA - eDNA 3rd pass 37_C BE-Lig MG (version 2)... ...
GCGGCAATCCAGCAACATTGCCACGCTGGCCGACAACCTGGCGCTCACGGCCGATAGCCCTCGCATCCAGGTGCTCGACCCAGGCGGGGCGGCACGCGATGTGACCTTGCCGCCCGAAGCGGCGTGTGCGGGCGTGGACTTCTTCATTCACAACGCGGCCGACGCGGCCGAAACGCTCACCATCAAAAGCGACGGCGGCAACACCGTCTGCACGCCGGGCCAGAACGAAACCGCCTACGTGTTCTGCGACGGCACCACGTGGCGCGGCCTGGTCGGCGCAAACAACTAGCGCAATTGCACGCCGCTCACGCCTTTTTGCGCGTTCCACCTCGGTTGCTTCTCACTTCCACACTCCTTCGCATAGCCACACACCATGCCATACGTCAAAGCCAAGGAACTTCGTCGGCGGTTCGATCTCGATGGCCCTCAGGCCACCCTGGAGCATGTGCGCGAGGCGCTCACGCAACGACACCTGCGGCCCGAGGATTTCAGCCTTCGCGATCTGGCGGAACAGTTTTGCGGCCCGGCTTGGGTCCGCGCGCTCGATCCCCGGCAAGACGGCGTCGAACTGTTGGAAGCCGCCGGCGACGCTGTCGATGTGACCGCGTTCCGCAACATCACCGGCCAGGTGGTGTACGCCAAGCTGATGGAAGGCTACCAGCACGAAGCGTTCGTCGTGTCGCGGCTGGTGGAAACCATTCCCACGCGGTTCGAAAGCGAAAAGATCCCCGGGGTCGCCACGCTGGGCGATCATGCCGCAGCCATCGAGCCGGGCATGCCGTATCCGACCTACGGCTTTGGCGAGGATTTCATCGAAACGCCGCTCACCACCAAGCACGGTTTCATCGTGCCGGTGACGCGCGAGGCGATCTTCTTCGACCGCACCAACCTGGTGCTGCAACGCGCGGCCGAAGTTGGGCAGGCTCTGGGCCTCAACAAAGAGAAGCGTCTGCTCGACGTGGCAGCCGGCATCGTCAACCCGTTTAAGTGGAAAGGCACCAGCTACGACACCTACCAGTACACCGAGCCCTGGGTGAACCTGCTGACCGGCAACGAACTGGTCGACTGGACCGACGTGGACGCCGCTGAGCAACTGCTGGCCAACATGGTCGATCCGCACACCGGCGAGCCGATCCTGGTGGCCGGCAAGACCGTGCTGGTATCGCCCGCCTACCGCCATGCGGCCCATCGCATCTTTCAGGCGGCCGAGATCCGTTATACCTCGGGCAGCACCGAAACCGTGGTGAGCAACCCGCTGGCCGGCCAATACCGCGTGGAAGTCAGCTCGCTGCTGTATCGGCGGATCATGGCCGCAGGCACCGCCGAGGCCGACGCCAAGAAGTGGTGGTTCCTGGGCGATTTCCGCCGGGCATTGGCGTACATGGAGAATTGGCCGATCACCGTCACCCAAGCGCCGCCGGGCAGCGAAGCCGAGTTCACGCACGACATCATCGTGCGCTACAAGGCCAGCGAGCGCGGCGCGGCCGCCGTGCTCAATCCGCGGTACCTCATCAAGTCGACCGGCTAATTCCCGCCGCCCTTCTCTCCCCCCTGCCCTTTCCATCCTTGGCTTGTCTTTCCTTATGTCCGACGCGCAGACCATCGCCGCGATTCGCAGCCAGACCTTGGCGCTGATCGCCCAGATCACCGCCACGCCCAAGCCGAGCTACACGCTCGATGGGCAGACGGTTTCCTGGGCCGAATACCTGCGCCAGTTGCAACACACGGTCGATTGGTGCAATCGCCACCTGGCTGGCGAGGAACCGTTCGAACTTCGCAGCACAGGCTACACGCCATGACTCTCACGTTGTTCTCGCTGCAAGACGACCTGCCGCAATTGGCCGATGGCGGTGAAACCGTCACGCTCACCTGGCCCGACGGCCGGCAGCAATCGATCACCGCTGCGGTACGGGCGGCCGTGCGCCGCCGGCCGCAGGCTCTCAGCAGCGGCGAGGTAACCACCGCGCAGACTGCCTGGCACTTGCCGGCCAGTCTCGTCGTGCCGCCTGTCGTTGGCCTGTTGATTACCGATGCCGCCGGCGAGCAATGGCTGGCGACTGCCGTCACGCTTGCCGCTGGCGGCAGCCGCTGGGTGGTCAACGCCCAGCAGGTGACGATCCCCGGCGGCCTGGCCGATCGCGTTCACCTGCAAACCGCCTTGCTGAGTAAGGACGCTCACGGAGGGCAACGCGTTGAGTGGCGTACGGTGGCCGCGCATTGGCCGGCCAGCGTGCAACCGTTGGCGACGTCACACCGTGCGGCCGATGGCGCGGCCAGCGCCACCCAATTCCGCGTGCTGTTGATTCCGTCGCCACGCTGGTCCGCGGCGCTACGTCAACGGCCGCTGCGCGTGGTGCAGCCGTACCCAAGCCGCCAGTTGCACGTTGCGTCCGTGGAACAGGCTGATTCCTTGGCTGGCCTCATGGAGCTACTGGCCGAAGCCGCCTGATGGTTCGCACGCCCCCATGCGGTTGCTGAGTCATGTCTCGCCAATGTTGTTGCGTTCCGCCCGTCCTAACTAGCTGCTTGTATGTCGCTCGAACAAGCCATCCACGACCGCTGGGCCAGCGAACCCACGCTGGCTGAGCTAGTCCCGCCCGCGCGGTTTACCACCGGGCCTGCCTGGTCGCGGCCGGCGCTGCCATACGCACAGTTGGAGCGGCTGGGGCATCGCAGCCGCTCCGGCGGCAGCCGCTGGTGCGTGGAGGAGATCGAACTGGGCATGGCCATCCATGCCGAAAGCCTGGAGCAGCTCAAAAGCGTGTTGGCCGCCGTAATCGGTTGCTTCGACAACGCCGCGTTTGATCTAGCCGTCGGCAGCGTGCTCCGCATGCGGCTAATCGACCAGCGCGAAGGATGCACTACCGACGGCACCTGGCACGGCACGCTCACCTGGCAGGTCGTCGTCGCGACCTGATCAACCCATGACGCTCCGCCATCCGAGGAGGCAACTCGATGTAAATCACGCGTCCGCATGCCGCTATCCGAGCCATTGCATCCATCGACCTTCGTCTGATGTTGTTCGTGCATCCATTTCGATCGAGGAAATCTCATGTCCGATACGCTTGCCATTGATGTGAAAGCGTCGCTCGCCTGGTTGTTGTCGGAGTCGTTGCCGCTGTCGACGGTCATCGACAACGCGGCCCTGGAGTACGACGAGAGCCTGGCCGACGGCACCGGCGCCGATCAGGCCGACGTGCTGTGGCACGACGAACGCAGCCTGGCCGCTTCGTCGAACGATGACCTGGACCTGACCGACCTGGCCATGGCTGTCTTTGGCGGCTCGGCGGCCGTCGACTTCGCCAAGGTGAAGGCGATTCTTCTGGTGAACACCTCGACCACCTCGGGCGATGTGCTGCGCGTGGGCGGTGCCGGGGCAGCGGCGTTCTCGGCCCCGTTTGCCAACGACGACGATGCCGTCGTGGAAGTGGGCCCCGACAGTCCGCTGCTGCTGGTGAACAAGAAGGATGGCTGGTCGGTCACGCCCAGCACGGCGCACGTGTTGCGGATCAGTAACCCCGGTGCCAATGCGATCACGTATCGCATGGTGATTGTCGGCACGTCGGCCTAGCGGCTTTTCCGGTCGGCCGGCATGCATCGCGGCATGACGTTTCTCCCTTGTTCCGCCGCAATGTGATGCGGCCCATTCCTTCTTGCAGGCAACAATCCCATGGCACTCATGGTTGGCGACGATGGCGCGGTTTTCCGCGGCAGTATCGAGGTGGCGGATATCACCTCCTGGACGTTTGAAACTTCCATCGGCGGCTTCTCGTACGCCAGCAGCAGCACGGACGGCTGCGTGCGGCGGATTGTCGGGCGCCGCTCCGGGCGAGGGCAGATCTGCTTCCGTGTCGAAAGCGACTCGCCGGCCTGGGACCTCCTCTACGAGGGCTGCCAGACACTGCTGCAACTGAAGCTCGACGCCACCCGGTACTTCAGCGTGCCGGCAGTGATCGAAACGCTGAAACTCGAAGTGGATACCTCGGGCGGCAAGCCCATCGTGGGCGAAGCCACTTTTGTGACCCATGGCGCTTGGACCGAACCGAGCTAAGGAGCTGCTATGACGGTTGAATTTGAAGAGTTGGAAGGCTCGCCGCGTTTTGAAGTGCGCGACGACGAAACCGTGGCCATCCGCCACTTTCGCGTGATGTGGTCCAGTTGGCGGACGTTCGTCCGCGAATTGCTGGGGCAGTACGAGATCCGCGGCGGGCAGTACCACTTCGTACCGCCGACGGGTTTGGACGGCTTCCCCCACCTGCTGGTGTCTGAAGTGATGGTCGAGCCGTTCGATCCGGCTTCGCCCTACGGTGCGCACGTGCGCTCGCTCGGCAAAGGCACCAACGATTACCCGCTGGGCGGGGCCAAGGTGACCGCCATCTACCGTACGCGGTTCGACGAGCACAACGCCAGTCGCACCAAGCTGCCGGCGGTTCCGCAGGGGACATACCTCACGTTCCGTGCCGACGTGGCGGCGGAGTACCTGGCGACGCCCGGCCGCACCTGGCGGTGGGACGCTCCGCCGGACTATCCCGCCGTTGCGCCCGACGTGCAGCCGGGCCTGCTGCTGCCGCAGTCGCTGTTCTACCTCACCTGGCATCGGGTGCCCATGCCGCCCTGGGACACCATCCGGGCCCTGCGCGGCAAGGTGAACGCCAGCGAGTTTGTTGGCTCGCCGCCGGGCACGGTGCTGTTCCTGGGGGCGAAGGTGCGGCGCGAGTTTCAGTTCCTGGCCGATGACACGTTCTGGCGGGTGGAATATGCCTTCCAGGAGAACGTCAAGGAACTGGAAACCGGCGGCAAGGTTGGCTGGAACCACTGGTACCGTGAAACGGCGGTTAGCGGCGAACACTGGGTCGCCATCGCCGACGAGGACGGCAACCCGCCCTACGCCAGCGCCGACTTCAGCGCGTTGTTCTCGTTTGGCTCATAGAGCCTGTTTCCTTGCGTTTTCTGATTCAGCACGTCACTTAGTCGTCACGTATTGAGAGCTGTCATGAAGATGTACGTTGCACCGTTAATGTCTGGGCAGGAAATCACCGTCGACGACTACAACCGTTTGGCGGCGGCGCTGAATCACCTGGAGCAGCGGTTGGCCGGGTTCGCCCGGCCTGCCGCTGATGCCGAGCCGCAGCTTACGGCGGCCCCGCCCTTGGAGGTGCGGCGGCGGCCGGGCGGCTGGCATCTGAGCATGACGCAGCCATACCACACGGCCCTGGTGGAACTGGCGGCCGACCTGTCGATCGGCAGCAGCGCCACGGCCAAGGTGCTGTGGTACCAGGCAGGCACTTGGACCGACGCCGACACGGACGAGATTGTCGTCCACGATGCGCTGGGCACGTTCGAAGGCAGCTCAGGCAGCAAGGCCCTGGTGGCTTTCGATCGACAAAGCGGCCAATGGATCGTGTGGCAGTTGCAGTGCTGAGCAGCCCGGCGCGCAAAGGTGAATGGGGTTGGACCGTTCCGCAACTCTTGGGATGACTTCGATGCTCCGCTCGCTGCAACACGATTTTGCTTATGGCGCCCCGCGGGTGTTCGCAGCCGGCGGCTACCCCTGCTGCTGCGATACGCCAGGCAGTTCCCATTCTGGCTCGGGCGGTTCCAACGCCGCCGTTCTGCAAGGCAGTTCCATGCTCACGCTGCCGGGCTGCGAGTCCTGTATCGACGGCTGGATCGCCGCCCAATATCAGGTGGAACTGACCGGGCTTCTGCCGGGCACGACCAACTGCCAGGCGTGCCTTTCGCTCAACGGCGTGTACGTGGTCGAGATCACCTCCGCGGGCGAGGATGGCTGCTATGGCGTGCTGGTCATCGAGGGGGCCTGCCAGGACTCGCTGGGCGGGCAGTGTTATCGGCAATTGCTGCTTTCGTTCGGCAAGCCGACGCCATCGCTGGGCGTGCCTGTCCGTGTGCGGTTAGGACCGCTTGACGGCGACACGGGAGCCGGCGAATGCAGCAACCTGGCGACTATCACCTGGCAGGGGTATCTGTCGTCGCCCGGGCAAAAGCTGGCTTGCCTGGAGCTGGACCAAGCGGAGCTGCCCTTCCACAGCCGCACCGGCGCCGTCCTGTACTGCGATCCGTATGAATCGCAGGTGTTGGTTACGGCGCTGTAAGCCTGGCTGCTGCGTTATCTCATCATCCCCAGGATGCGCTGCGCGCCGATGCGCCGCTCTTTCATCGCAGTGGCACGGCGCGCGAGCGCGTCCAGCTTCAGGATGGGTATGCCTTATGGTGTCATCGCCTGGCTATTGCCTCTTTGAGCCTACGCCGGAGGCGAATGTTTATCGCTGCCGGTGGTGTGGGTTTACCGTGGTTTCGCCGCGCTACAGCGGCGAGCAGATCCATCGCTTTTGCGATGCCGTAGCCAGCCTCACGCCGGCCGAGCCCGCCGCGCAAGGGCTGGGCGATACCGTGCATCGCCTGGTTCGACCGCTGGCCAGGTTGCTCGGGCTGGAACAATGCGGCGGTTGCCAGAAACGCCGCGCATGGTTGAACCGTCACTTTCCGTATCGGCACGACGCGGTTGAAACGCCGCCGGCCGACAAAACGCAGGCCGCAAAGCCCTGGTCGCTGCTGTTGCGGTTTCCGCACGGTTTTGGCGATGTGGTGCAGTTGACCAGCGTGCTGCTGCACTTGCAGGCGCTGCGGCCCGCCTGGCAGGTCGATGTGGCGGTACGGCCAGGGCTCCAGTCGCTGCTCGCGGGCATGTGCCGCCGCGTTTATCGCTTGGACGATCCGGCAATTGCCAACCGTTCGCAGCTTCATGCATTCGACCGCACGCTGTGGTGGCACGAGCCGGAAACGTGCTACGCGGATTCGCCATCGACCAAGGCCGAACGCAGCTTGCGCGAGGTGTTCGGCATCCGGCCGCAGGCCGAGCACTGCCGCTACCAGGTGCAGATCAGCGATACGATGCGCCAGCGAGCGGCAAGCTATCTGACGACTTTAAAGCGGCCAGTCGTGTTGATTCATTACCAGGGCGCCTCAAGCCGGTCGCGGAAGAACCTCGACGAGCGCGCGGTCACCGCCCTGTGCCAGACCATCGCCAGCTTGGGCTACACGCCGCTGATCTTCGACTGGGACGGTCGCAGCCGCATCGGGGAACCTGCCGTGCGGCTAACACGACGTGACCCCATCTGCGCCGGGTATGAAGCCAGCGGTGCACTGGTGGCCGCGCTGGCCGAACAGGCAGTGGCCTGCTTTGGCATCGACAGCGGGCCGGGCCATCTGTTCGGGGCGATCAACACGCCGACCGTAATCGTCTGGACGCGGCATCACCCGCTGCATTACTACGGCCTGGCCGATCACGTGCTGCACCTGGTGCCGTGGGGGCATGAACGCCTGCTGCGGGGCGAAAACACGGCCGACGGCCTGGCCTACTTCGAGCAGCATTACCGGCACCGCATCTATCGACAACTGGAGACCTCGCTGGTCCGTGTCGCCGAAGAGCTGCTGGGAGACCGTGCCGCCGCGCGGCTGAATGGCTCGCTGGCGAATCACGAGCCCCAGCCAGCAACCGCTGTCGGCAAACTGCTCGTGGATGGCGACCTGTGGCTGCGGGCCAATTATCGCCAGGCCGATATGACCATCGTCCGCGATGTGTACCTGGAAGACTGTTACGGCGTGAGCCAGTTGCCTCGGGCATCGCGGTATGTGGTGGACGTGGGGGCCCATATCGGGGCGTTCGCCGCGGCCGTGCATCGACGTTCGAGCAAGGCCTCCATCGTGTGCGTGGAGCCGCACCGCGCGAATCTGCCGGTGCTGGCAGCCAACGTGGGCACCTTCGCCACCATTGTTCCAGCCGCGGTCAGCTACGAGCCGAGCCCGCTGCGGTTGTATTCGAGCATCATGCCCGGCAGCGATAACACCGGGGCGAGCTGTGTTGAGCCTGAGCCCGATGCTGCCCGCTCGGCGCCCCGCCCGAGCCGGCCACTGCCCGGGGCGTGCGCGGAGCCGGAAAGCTGGCTGGTGCCAGGCGTGACGCTCGATACGCTGATGCGCGAGCACCATCTACCGCGCGTGGACCTTTTGAAGCTCGATTGCGAAGGCTGCGAGTTGAGCATCCTGGAATATGCCGATCTGTCGGCCGTGCAACACATCGTGGGCGAGTACCACGACCGCGAAGCGTTCCTGAAGATCGTGTCGACGCGCCTGGCCGATTGGAACCTGCGGATCTTGAAAGACGGCCCGATCGGGCTGTTCTGGCTGACCCAACCGCGGCGCGTGTTATCGCAGTAGAACGAGTCGCTCGGTTGGCGTGGATGCCGCCGCACGCGCGTCCTTTCGGCACGTTTTAACAGCAACGCGTATCCATATGTCGCGTGCTTCGATGGACAAACCGTCGCTGTCTGCGCGTGCGTTCAACCAGCCGTGGTTTCGATTGAGCCGGCTGGTATCAGCTTGAACGCCGCCCAACCACGTTTGCGGCGTTCGGTGGCTGATAAAACCGCCTTGCAAGCCCTGCTTTTTCAAGGGTTTGCACGATTCGCTCCCTTCCGGCATGCGAACTGCCTTAGCAGGGGTTGGCTTGAAGAACGCTGCCCTAAAAGCAGGGCCTGCGACGCTTCTCGAAACCAACAAGCGTGACTTCAACGAAGGCACGCCGCATAAACACACGGGAGTAATCACGATGACGTACGTATCGACACGCGACATGGCAGCCGAACTGGCCGAAACCTTCGAAATGGAGCCGATCGAGGCCACGGCGTATCTCGATTACTTGATCGATTATGAGGACGACGTGTTGCTCGATTAAGTGCGATCGTACGTTCGTGTTATTGATGCCCTAAGAGGGGGCTTTCGCCATAGAGGTTCATCATGAAGTTTTCGATACACCGCTGGTTCCTGGGAGCTGGTTTGATTGCCGGCGCTGCACTCTTGGTTGGCTGCGAAGAAGAGCTCACGCAGGAAGACGTCAACCGTCAGCGCCGTGAGGCACAGGTCGCATTGGACGAAGCACGCGAAGAAGCTCGCGACGCTCAGGCGGAAGTCGATCGGCAAGTCGCCCTGGTCGAACGCGAACGGCGTGAAGCCTTGGCCGAGTTGCAGGCCCGGCTGCACGAACCCGAGGCCGATGCGGCCGAGATTCGCGAAGACATGTTAGATGTCAACCGCGAAGCCGATCGCAAGATTGCCGAGATCCGCCGCGACGCGGCCGGCGACCTGGGCGGCGTGCACGAGAACGCCCAAGAGAAACTGAACGAAGCCCGCATTGCCGAGCAGCGTTACGAATCGCAGCAGGCACGCGACCGGTACGTGCAAGATACCGAGCAGGCGTTGGCCAAGATGGATACCGACCTCGCTCGGCTCCGCGACCACGCCGAAGTGCGCGAGCCGGGAGGGTTCGACCGCATGATGGATATTGTGGACGAGCGCCGCGACCAGGTGACTTCAGCGCTCGATTCTCTCAAGTCGGCCAAGCCTGAGGAATGGAAGACCTTCCAGGACGAAGTGGAAACCGCCATGCGGCAACTGAAGTCGGCTTACAGCGACGCGGCGCAAAGCCTGGACCGCGATCGCCTGCGGTAAGACCGCCGCTGGATTGCAGCGCGCCCGGCACCGCGTTTGCCGGTTAGGCCGGGCAAGACCCAAAACTGAGGCGAGCCGTGACCAAGGACCGCACGTTCGCCAGTGCTTTGAGGAAGATCGACCAGAGCCGATCTCCCGCAAAGCCTCCCGGGAGCTCATGCCAGACTCCGCACGCTTTGGCCCTAGCGACTGAAGCATGCCAGGGACTGGATGGGCTCTTGGGGATTGTACAAGGCCGCTGTCTGACGGGTCCGCGGACATCCGCGTGCCCGATCCATGAAGGATGGTAAGGTTCTGCCCGTTCCTTATCATCGCCCACGTTGTAGCCTCCGCGACCGGCCGCAACGTGGGTTTTTTCATTCGTACTCAAGTGGATGTATCGCCGCCGGTTTATGTGTTCCTGGGGGCCCTCTATTGTACGGCGACAAACGTCCGATGGAGTCGCTAGCACTGATGCCCTTTGCAGTGACAGCAACTCCAGGCAGATTCTCGAGTGGATGCAGGTATCCTTGACGAAATCTGGAAACTTGTAAGGATTCCATCGGGACGGCCCAAGGATTGTCCGATACGATGCGCGGCCGAAATCTCTTGCAAAGCCCCGCGTCGGAGGAGATTCTAGTGGCACCCTGGGGAGCGACGTTATGAGCACCGCAAACAACGACATTACTTACACAAATGGAGCGTTGGAGATTCTGTCCTGCTTTATGGGCAGCTTCGACGATCTGGTGCTTGAAGTTGCGGAGAAGATTGCAAGGTCGGAAGCGCAGGATCCGAAGGCACCGATTTGCATCACGTCCGACCATGTTAAGCGTGCGGGCATCGAAATCATCAACATACTCCGTCGCCAGTGGCAGCAAGGTCAAATCGACGATGCAATGGCAGACTTGATCGACGAGACCGAAAGCTGCCTTGGTGCCAAATCTTGTGACGATGATGAATAGATGGGGCAAAAGAAATCGCCAACCTGGTTGCCGGGTTCAAAACAAGCTGCTGAGGATGCAGCTAAAGAGTATCACGAGAATGTTCGGCGAGTGGCTGTCCGCCTCGCGCGACATTCGCAGTGTGAGCGAGTTCTTGAGCAGCACGTGACCCAAGCAGTTTCCTCGCTCCATGAATCTGGATTGAAGAAACGCGGTTGGTTATGGCGCCCGGAGACTGAGATATCTGTCGGCTACAGTCTTCTGGGGGCAGGTTGGGGCGCGCCAGACGTTTGCAATTCAGTTTGGGGCGAAGGTGATTCTTACAGCACTGTTGCGGTAACAGCGTTTTTTTGCTGGGCACCGTAACAGCAATTCACGGGTGGATGCGTGGACGCGGATAACCCCCCGTCTACTATTTGGGGCCTCCGTCCGATACCGGTTGCTCGCAATACTGCGAACGATTTTTTGCCTGCGCTAGTACGTAACGTACAAGGCCGTTTACGGCTTGCGCTGGAACACGCGGCCAAACTTTTCGGGCGTGGCCATCTCGTGCGGTTCAAACGCGCGGCGGGTGTACTCGATGATATCGATCCAGCCGCCGCCCTGCTCGCTCGATTCGTAAGCGGCCATCAGCACGGCCATCGTATCCCAGGCCATCATCGCGCCGGACTGCGGGTAGCGGTCTTCTTCCAGCACGCACTGTACGGCGTCGGCCATTTCGTTCACGTAGCCGTGCGAGTGGAACTGCCGCGGACGCGGGAAGCTGGTGCCAGCCGGCGTGGGTAGCTTCTCGCGCAGGAGCAAGTTGCCGGCGGCATCGGCCGAAGGCAGGAACAATTCGTTCTCGTTGTTGGGATTGATGCGGATATCGTACTGGCCGAAGTCGGCAATGATCGAAAGCTCGTTGCGGATGCCGCTGATGCTCAGGTCGTAGCCTAACACCTCGGCAATCGTGTGATCTTCGAACTCGACCGTCACGCGGCCGAAGTCGTCCACGTTTTGCATCACACGGAAATGCTCGCCAGCCGAGGGCGGCTGATGCTTGAGAATCTGCATGGCCACCGCGGAGACTCGCTTCGGACGAATCGGCTTGCCGCTGGCCAAGATGCCTTCAGCCTGTTTGAGATACAGGCAGGGCCCGAGCGGATGGCAGGCCTTATTGAACAGGGCGCCGCCGCCGGAGAGCGATGGCGTGTCATAAGCCGGCGCGTGCGAACCTTGATGGGCACACACGCCGCGCTGGTAGAGCACCTTGCCCTTGCCGATCCGCAGAGCCTCGCCCAGCAGCTCGGTGAAGCCGATCATGCCATCGACATATACAAAATCCTCGGCATACAGCAGCTTGCTGCCGCAGCGGCGGACGGTATCGAGCACGCTCGCCAGGTAATCCATCGTTTCACGCTTGCGGCGAGTGGCGTCGGCATCGGTGACGCCTTCGCGGTAGCCGGGCCAGATTACCGGCGGCTTCTCGAGCACGATCACGCGCACGCCGGCCTCGGCGGCTTCCACCGTGTAAGGGCCGTGGGCGTAGTTGGCGCAGCACACGTTGTCGATATCGGGTCGCACTTCGGCCAGCATCTCACCGTGGCTGGCAAACGCCTTGGCGATGCCGTGCTGGTCGGCAAACCGCTGGGCGTTCTCCAACCGCCCACTGGTTACGCCGGCCAGGTCGATCGTCACCCCGTTCCGGTGCGGGATCATGCTGTAGGTGGCGGCGGTGTAATCGGCGGCGAAGCCGGTGCCGTTGATGGCGACGCGAATCGTTCGACTCATGGCAACTCAAACCAAGGAGGGAAGGCGACATTCTGCGGGGGGGGCAAAGCGGCGGGCAAGCAAGCCCTGCCGAGAATGTACCCCAAGTGGGTACGCACCGCGAGCGGGCATGAACGGCGGCAGGCGGCATACTGAACAAAGAACGCGGACGTGCCTGCTTACTGCACGAGGCCGCTTACTGGACGGGGCCGAGTTCTTCTTCTTTGGCGATGATGGCTTCTCGGATCGCCACGGCATCGGGGGCCAAACGCAGCGTTTCGACCAGGCGATCGTCGCTGATCAGGCGGCTGAGCCGGGCCAGCGTGCGCAGGTGGTCGCGATCGTTCACCGAACAGATCAGAAAGAACAGATCGGTCATCACGCCGCGGCTGCTGCCAAACGGGATGCCGGTTTCCGTGCGGCCAAATGCCAGAAACGCCTCGCCCAGGCTGCCGGCCATGGGGCGGCGCGGGTGCAGCAAGGCAATGCCGTTATCGAGGGCCGTGGGGTGCATGTCTTCGCGGGCTCGCACGGCTTCGGCCATTTTTTCC
>Ga0180216_1003343_pt1 | contig 12751 bp, 7 predicted proteins | sample eDN3rd37CBELigMG_FD_128879 | JGI IMG/M metagenome (GOLD analysis project Ga0180216, IMG submission 128879) | Enriched Miracle-Growth compost microbial communities from Emeryville, California, USA - eDNA 3rd pass 37_C BE-Lig MG (version 2)... ...
GTTTCGGTTCCCTTCACGATCACCGAGAAGCTCCTCCTGTCGTTCCGGCTGCTCTTTGAGCAGTTGCCGCTACTGGCGGCGCTGGTGCTCATCATCAAGTTGCCGTCGAACGTGGCGATCGAGCTGATCGCCGAGAAGAACGCCAACCCCGCCGACCCCATGTCGGCCGTCTGGCTGATCCTATTGGTTGAGCTCTTCTTCGGGCCGATCTACGGCGCGGCGGTCGTCGCGGTGATGGCCAATCGCATGGCTGGTCGCGCCACCGAGTTCGGCGAGGCGATCCGAGTGGGCCTGGATCAATGGGCTCGGCTGTTCGCCGCCCGGCTCATCGCCAACGCCTTCATCCTTTGCGGCCTCATCGTCTTCATCATCCCGGGGATCATCCTGGCCATCCGCTATAGTTTGATCGACCCGGTGGTGGTGATGGAGAATTCCCCCGTACCCGACGCCCGGAACCGAAGCGCCGCCCTGGTCCACGGGCGGGGACTGAGGATCTTTCAGGCCGCGGTGATCGGGCGGCTGCTGATCCTCGGCCTCTCAATCGTGCTGGCTCGCGTCCTGATTCAGGCCGACTGGTTCGAAGATCCGATCGCGAGGGCCTGTCTCGACAGTCTGATGAACGTGTTCGCGATCTTCCTCATGATCCTCCTCTTCCTGTTTTACTGGGAAGCCCGCGCGGAGGAAGAGGAGGCGAACGCGCTGGAACCGTTCGAGCCCGCGGTTCACGAGCGGTTGCCGTAAGGAAACCCTTGGCGACGCCGGAGAACGCGCTTGCCCGCCCGACGCGCCAGCGGGCGCGTTCCCTTGCCTGTCTCACCCGGCGCTTTCGTCAATTCCCTTTCGATCCTGGGCCTCCCGGACGTAAGCGATAGCCGATTCGAGGTCGGTCTCGCGATGGATTCAGCGGCGGCTTCCGCCTTCGGTCCAGAATTGGGTTCGCGTCGGCTCCGTTTCCCGCGGCTTGCGCGTGCGACTCGATTTGAATTGATCGCGAACCATCTCGGGTCGGCATCGCGGCGCGGTCACGACGACATGAAGGAAGCCGGGAACCGTAGGTGGTCCATGTGGGGAAGTAGGCGAGGGGCTCGCCGGCGTTGAACGTGGCGATCATGCCCAGACGCCCTCGAACGGATTTGATCGCGGGTGGGGTTGATCTGGATTTTGACGCCAACAGCGGTTGGAGAACGCGCTCGCTGGCGCGTCGGGCTGGCATGCCGCGCTTCGCCAGCGAGTGCATTCCGCCAACAGCGGTTGGAGAACGCGCTCGCTGGCGCGTCGGGCTGGCATGCCGCGCTTCGCCAGCGCCTTGCCTCAGAACGTCGGGATGTCCACCCGCTCGCCGCCCTTCATGGCCGACTCGTGGGCGCAGAGGCCGACCATGGTCCAGTTGGCCGACGTTTCCGCGTCGGGCAAGGCGGGACGCTCGCCCCGGACGGCGCTCAGGAAGGCGTGGACCAGGTGCGGGTGAGAGCCGCCGTGGCCGCCGCCCTGGAGGAACGACAGGTGCTCGGCGTCCTGGATGGCCGCGGGCTGGGTGAACCGGCGGATGCCCTCGGGCAGCAGGTGGGCGTAGTCGGGCACCTTGACGCGCTTGGGGATCTCGGCCTCGGTCAGCGGGTGCTGGGGCGTGCTCTTGGTGTGGATGACCGGGTCTTCGTTCTCGATCTGCTGCCACTCGAACGACTTGAGGCTGCCGGAGGCGTCGAAGCTCTCGCGGTACTGGCGGGCGGTGTCGAAGAGGCTGCGGGTGACTTCGGCGACGACGTCGCTGTCCTTGATCTTGAACGTGGCGGTCTCGACGGCGAACGGGCTATTATACTTGGAGATCAGCTCCTCGCGGATCCGGCCCGAGCCGTGACAGACGACGCTCTCGGCGTGCTTGCCGAGAATCGCCAAGCAGGGGCTGACGCAGTGGGTCGCGTACCACATGGGGGGAAGGCCGGGCCAGTACTCGGGCCAACCGTCCATGTCCTGCTGATGACTTCCCCGGAGGAACTGGAGGCGACCCAGCTCCCCCTTCTCGTACAGTTCCTTGACGAAGAGGTATTCCCGACTGTAGACAACGGTCTCCATCATCATGTAGACCTTGCCGCTCTCGCGCTGGGCCTTGACGACGGCCTCGCAGTCCTCAATGCTCGTCGCCATGGGGACGGTGCAGGCGACATGCTTGCCGGCCTTCAGCGCCTCGATCGACATCCAGGCGTGGTCGGGGATCGGCGAGTTGATGTGGACCGCGTCGATGTTCGGGTCTTTGAGCAGCTCGCGATAATCGGTGTGGCGGACCTTGACGTTGTAGCGGTCGCCGGCTTCGTCGAGTCCCTTCCGGTCGCGACGGCAGACGGCGTACATCTCGGCGCCGTCGTAGTTTTGGTAAATCGGAATGAACTCGGCCCCGAAACCCAGGCCGATAATCGCCACCCGAATCGGTTTGTCGCTCGCCATCGTTATAACCCCCCTGGCTGTCCGCCCGTTGGTCCCCTTCGTCAATGGACACAATCGAAGGAACGTGCAGGATAGTGGGAGCCAAGGTCAAAGGCAAGCATGCCGCGAGGATCGAATCCCATGTCGGAACACACAGCGTCGCAACCTGTTCGAGTGGCCTTCATCGGCGCGGGCGCCGTAACGGCCTACCACCATTTTCCGGGCCTTCGGCTCGACGCCCGCGCCCGCCTCGCGGCGATCTGCGACTCCAATCCCGAGTTGCTGGAGAAGCGAAAGGCGGAGTGGAACGTCGAGATCGCGACGACCGACGCGCTTGAGCTTTGCCGCTCCGACGCCATCGACGCCGTGGTCATCGCCACCCCCAACGACACGCATCTGCCGATCGCGACGGCCGCCGCCGAGGCGGGCAAGCACGTCATGTGCGAGAAGCCCCTGGGGCTCAACGCCGGAGAGGTCCGCGCCATGTACGAGGCCGCGCGCGACGCCGGCGTCGTCCACATGACGGCCTTCACCTACCGCTTCGCCCCCTCGATGCGCTACCTGCGCCACCTGGTCAAGTCGGGGGCGCTGGGAACGCCGCGGCACTTCCGCTCGCAACGGTTCCTCGACTGGCCCGAGTCGAGCTGGGGATGGCGCCAGTACAAGAATCGTGCCGGTGCCGGCGACCTGTTCGACATGACCATCCACCGAATCGACTTCGCCATCGACCTGATGGGCCCGATCGCGCGGGTCTGTGGGGCGGTCGCCCGGTTCGCCAAGCGCGACCACCTGCCCGACGGCAAGCCCTGCCCCCCTTCCGAGGTGGATGATTGGTCGTCGCTGATCGGCGAGTTCGCCTCGGGCGCGACGGGCGTTTGGGAGGGGACGACGCTGGCCAAGGGCTATCACCGCGACGGCTTCGGCCACGAGTGGGCCGAGGTCAACGGCTCCGAGGGCTCGGCCGTCTATCGCCTCCACGAGCCGAACACGATCCTACTCGGCAAGACCGGCCAGGATCTCGCCCCCGTGGTGGTGCCCGAAGAGTTCTTGAAGCCCGCCGGCAGCCCCCGCGACCCGCGCATGGGCGCCCCCGCGACGGTCTTCCGGTACGATCTGATGTGGGAGTTCATCTCGGCGATCGTCGAGGGACGCACCGCGGTCCCGGACTTCCACGACGGACTCAACGCCCAGATCGTGGCCGACGCCGTGCTCGACTCCCACCAGCGGCGCATGTGGTTGGAGACGCCCCCCGCGCCGTTCTGATCCTCCGGAACGGGTCGATTCGTCATGCGCTCGTCGATCCGGCGTCGAATCCTGGTCCCCTTGGTCGCGATCCAGGTTTTGACCGTGGCCGCGATCACCGCGGCGAGCATCACCCTGGCGGCCCGGCGCGACGAGCGCCGGAACGTCGCCCGGTTGACCGCCGTGCTCGACGCGCTTCAGCGCGCGGCGTTTCCCCTGACCCCAGGCGTTCTGAGCCAGATGCATGGGCTCTCCGGCGCCCATTTCCTCGTTCGCGACGATTTGGGTCGAACCACCGCCACGAGCCATCCGGCGCTGGCCGACGCAACGCTGGACCTCCGGCGTGTTCCCGCCTTTCAAAGCTCCCGTTTCGAGTCGTGGCGCGACTGGCCCACGCTCTCGATCCGGGGAGAGACCTATTTCGGCGCGAGGCTCTCCGCCGCTCCGGCGTCGAGCGGCGGGAGGGGGTCAACCCTCCTGGTGCTCTATCCCGAATCAAGCTGGAGCGCCGCGATCCGGGACTTCGCGGCGGCGCCAATCGGTCTGGGCCTCGCCGCGGTCGCGCTCATGGTCGCGGCGAGCCGCTGGATCGCCGACCGGATCAGCGGGCGCCTGCTCCGCTTGCGTGAGCAGGTCGCGCGGATCGCCGACGGCGACTTTCTTCAGGTCGACCCCGGAGCCGCCGACGACGAACTGCGCGACCTGGCCGGCTCGGTCAACCAGATGAGCGCGCAATTGCGCGAGATGCGCCAAACGATCATCCACGCCGAGCGGACGCAATTGCTCGCGCGGCTCGCCGCGGGGTTCGCCCACCAGTTGCGCAACTCGCTGACCGGGGCCAGGCTGAGCGTCCAGCTCCATCTGAAGCGGTGCGCCGCGCCCGAGGGGGACGCGAGTCTGGCCGTCGCCCTGCGCCAGCTTTCCTTGACCGAGGAGCAGGTGCGGGGGCTCTTGGCGGTCGGGCGTCGCGAGGCCCCGCCCCCCCGCGCCAGCGATCTCGGGGCGATGCTCCTTGAGCTTGAAACGCTGCTCGAACCGTCTCGGCGACACGCGAAGGTCTCACTGGAGCGCGAGCTTCCCCGGGAGCCGGTGATCGAAGAGGTCGACGAGCCGACCCTGCGGGCCGCCGTGCTCAACCTGGCCCTGAACGCCTTGGAGGCGGCCGGGCCGGGAGGGCGGACGAAGCTCCGTTTGCTCGGCGCCGAAAAAGACGTCATCATCGAGGTTGGCGACGATGGCCCCGGCCCCCCCGACGACCTGGAGCAGACGATTTTCGAGCCCTTCGTCACGAGCAAGCCGGAAGGGGTCGGCCTGGGTCTGGCTCTGGCGAAACGAGCGGCCGAAGCGCGTCGGGGGACGCTCTCGTGGCGACGCGAGGACGGATGGACCTGGTTTCGCCTCACCCTGCCCCGAGCCGTCGGGGTGGCCGAACCGAACGGAGCGGGCGAATGAGCCGGGTCTTGATCGTGGATGACGAGGCCAGCATCTGCTGGGCGTTCGGCGAATACCTGGAGGACCTGGGACACGACGTCGTCGTCGCCTCGACCGCCGAGGAAGGGCTTCAACTGGCCCGCGACGACGCGCCCGACGCGGTCGTCCTGGACGTCCGCCTTCCGGGCATGGACGGGCTCTCGGCGATGGGGGCGTTCCGAGAGCGCGTCGGCGCCGCGCCCATCATCATCATCACGGCGTTCGGCAACCTCGACACCGCCGTCAGCGCCGTCGAGGGGGGCGCCTTCGACTACCTGGTCAAGCCCTTCGATCTCGACCAGGCAGGCGCCGTCGTTCAGCGGGCCCTGGAAACGCAACGACCCAGAACCAAATCGGTCGCCAATCCGCCCCCCCACACCGAGGGTCGCGCCCGGCGCCTGATCGGCTCCTCCGCGCCGATGCAGGCGCTCTTCAAGCAGATCGCCCTGGTGGCCGCCACCGATGTTCCGGTTCTGATCACGGGCGAAAGCGGCGTCGGCAAGGAGCTTGTCGCCCGGGCGATTCACGAGCACGGCGCCCGCCGGGGCGGGACGTTCCTGCCCGCCTGCCTCGCCGCGATGAGCCCCGGCCTGATCGAGGCCGAGTTGTTCGGCCACGTTCGGGGCTCGTTCACCGGCGCGAGCCACGACCGCAAGGGCCTATTAGAACTGGCCGCCGAGGGAACCGTCCTGCTCGACGAGATCGGCGACGCCCCGCCGGAGATGCAAATCAAGCTTCTGAGGGCGATCGAGAACCGCGAGATCACGCCCGTCGGCGACGCCCGGCCCCGGCCGATCAACGTCCGCTTCCTGGCCGCGACCAACCGCGACCTGGCGAAGTTGATGGCCGCCGGCGAATTTCGCGAAGACCTCTACTTCCGCCTCGGCGTCTTCCCAATCCACGTCCCCCCCCTGCGCGACCGCCTCGACGACGTTCCCGAACTGGCCCGCCACTTCCTGCGGCTCGTCGATCCGCGGCGGGGGGAGAACCATGTCCTCCGCGACGAATTGATCCTGGAGCTGATCGCCCGCCCCTGGCGCGGCAACGTCCGCGAGCTGCGCAACGCCATCGAGCGCGCGGCGATCGTCGCTCGCGGCGGCCCGTTGCTTCCCGAACATCTCCCCCCCGCGATCAAGCCGCCGAGCGACGATCTCGGCGCGACAACCGACGGCCTGGACCAGACGATCGCCCGATGGACCGAAGAGGCGCTGGCGAACCAGGAGTCGGGCGACGAGGCCGACTCGCTGTACGATCGGTTCCTGGCTCGGGTCGAGCCCCCCATGCTGCGAAGCATCCTGCGCCGGGAATCGGGAAACAAGGCCCTCGCCGCCCAGCGAATCGGCATTCACAGGTCGACGTTGCGCCAAAAATTGCGGAGATATGGATTGGAATAAACGAGCCGCTGGTCCGTTTTCATCTTGAGGCCCGGACATGCCGTGGAGAAAGACATCCGAACCGGGGAAACCGCTGACGCCCCGCGCGTACCTGCTGCTGGCGGCTGGACTCGCTCCCTTGCTCTTGCTGCTGATTCTCGGGGCCTTCTGGATCAAAGATCACACGCCGATTTGGTATTACTGGAAAGCCGCGCTGATCCTCTTGGTTTGCCTCGACATCGCCTATGGTCTGGCGATCGCGGCGCTTCTCGCCTTTCCGCCGATCCTGGTCGTCTGGCTGGCAGGCGGTCCCCGGCGTTCGCGAGGCCGGAGGTTGGTCTTTCGCCACGGGCTGGTTTGCGTCGCCATCCTCTGCTGCGCGCTCCTGGGCGAGACCGTCGGCGCGATCGTCGTCTCCCGAGGGGATCGACCCGAGGCGGACGCCGCCTCGGCGCCTCTTGAAGACTCCAGCGCGCTCGTCTCCTCAAGGCCGATTGAACTTCCCCTGGAGTTTCCCGACGACGGCGACGAGGATCGACCAGTCCGAATCACCGTGCTTGGAGAGTCGAGCGCGGCGGGCGTTCCGTACGATCAATGGCTGTCGATTGGAATAATGGTCGCGTGGGGCCTTGAGCGGGCGATCCCCGGCCGTCGGTTTCAGGAGGTTGTGCTCGCGAACTCGGGCGAAACTCTGGAGATCCAGCATCACAAGCTCGCGAAGATCAAGCACCGTCCGGACGTTTTGATCCTCTACTGCGGACACAACGAGTTCTCCGCCCGCATCCCGATCTCGCGCGACCTGAGCTACTATCTCGACGACGACGAGCCGAGCGAGTGGGGGATATTCCTACAACAAATCGCCGATTGGTCGTTTCTCCATCGCCTGATCCGGCATAACATCGAGAAATGTCGAATCGCGATTCCGCCCCCCTTCAACGGGCGCCGCGCCCTGATCGACACCCCGGCCTACTCGCGGGCCGAGTACGAGCGGTTGCGGAGGGACTTCCGGCGCCGCGTCGAGGCGATCGTCGAGTACGCCGAGGCGATCAACGCGATCCCGGTCCTGATCGCCCCGCCGGCCAACGACTCGGGTTTCGAGCCCAGTCGCTCGTTCCTTCGCGCCGGCGCTCCGCGCTCGCGGCGGAGAACCATCGAACGCGAGTACCTCGCCGCGCGACGGCTGGAGAAGTCCGACGCCGACGCCGCCGCTCGGAGCTACCGCGACCTGCTGGCTCGCGAGCCGGGATTCGCCGCCGCCCACTTTCGCCTGGCGAGGCTGCTTGAGGCTCGGGAAGAATTCGCCGAAGCCTACGAGCACGATGTCGCGGCGCGCGACGCCGATGGCTACCCGATGCGGTGCCTCTCCACATTTCAGGACGCCTACCGCGAGGTCGCCGCCCGCCACGACTGCGTTTTTATCGACGGTCAGAATTATTTTCACGCGATCTCGCCAAACGGACTGCTCGACGACCGGCTGTTTCACGACGGGATGCACCCGTCGTTTTGGGGGCAGGTGGCCCTGGCCCAAGCAACATTGCGGGGACTCTGGGAGCGCCGGGCGTTCGGTTGGGCGGCCGACGCGCCGGAGCCGACCCTCGACCCGGCCGAGGTCGCCCGCGAGTTCGGAGTGGATTCGAAAGCCTGGAGTTACGTCTGTTGGTGGGGCGTCATGTTCTACGATCTGACCGGCCCCGCGACGTACGATCCAAGCCGCCGCCTCGCCAAGCGCCAGGCGTTCGTCGACGCCGCGATCCGGATCGACGCCGGCGCGCCGCCGGAGAGCGTCGGCCTGCCGAACATCTGCCGTCTCGAACCGATCCCGCTCGCGCCACTCCACCCCCCGCCGAGCGGCGGTTAGAACGATCTCTCTTCGACCGCGTCTCGTGACCTGGCGCGGCACGGCTGAGAACACACTCGCCGTCGCTTCGTTCGAGCCTTGCCGGAGGCGCGATCCGAATCCAAGCGCGAACCGCCGGCGAGCGCGTCGTTCCCGCCGCCGCCGGTTCGAGGACGGCGCGGCGACGCGCTGAACAAAAAAGCGTTCTAGATCGGCACAACGACCGTTCCGCTAAGCCGATCGTGGGGGCCCCGGCCCGGCAACAGGATCGCGATGAAGGAAAACGCGGCGAGCAGCAAAACGCCGGCCGTCCAGAGCGCCCAGGCCGACATGACGGCCTCGGGAAACACATACTGAAGATAGAGCGACCCCATCATCAGCGCCGCCGGGGGCGCCCACGCCAGCAGGGCGCGCAGCCCGCACGCCCAGCGGCTCGCGAGGCCGCCATCGGGCCACACCAGCGCGAGCCCCGCCAGCCGGTAGCTCAGACCGCCGCGCGTCAGGATCGCCCAGACGGCCCAAATCAAGGGAATGAGGGCCACCAGTGGCGTTTCCGTGGGCAACCAAGCCGGGAGAAACTCGGGATAGGTCAACCCGCCCAGCAACAACCAGCCCGGCCCGACCAGGAGCGCCTGAATCGCCAGTTGAACGGCGCGCCTTGAGGCGGTGACCTCGACCGGTCGATCGGCCGCCGCGATCAGGTCGGCCCGCGCGTCCACCAGCCGTTCGTAGGAAGCCCCCTTGCCGACGAGCCGGTCCAGGATCGCCCGCGCGCGGCGCGGAACGGCGGCGCGAATCGACGATTGCGGCTGAGCCTCCCGAGCCCGGCGCCCCTCCAGGGCCAGCCGGGCCACGTCGCGAAGAAAAGCCAAAGAGCGCGCGTCGTCATCACCGGGAGGCTCATCCCCTCCGGCGTCGTCGTCCCAGCCCAGCGGGTCGACGATCTGGATCCGGCCATCGTGGCGAACCCAAACATGCTCAACGTCAAGCCGCGGCGGAGTCGAGCCGTCGCCTCGGGCCGCCTCCAACTCCTCGGCCAAATCGGTCAGCAACGGCAGAACGTCGCTCCAGGGAAGGCCGCCGGCCTCGACCACCTCGGCCAGCGAGTGTCCCGATGGAGCGGTGAAGGCGTCCCAGCGCCATTCCTGCTCGTCTCCGCCGCCAATCCAACGAGGCCGAGACAACCGGTTCAGCGACCGTCGCGACGGTGGAGGCGGCGCAGCGCCCGGCGAGCGGAGCAAGATCCAGACCCGACGATCGAGGCTTGAATCTTGGCCGGCCAGCACCCGCCTCCGCCCCACCCTTGAGACGACCCCCCGAACCTCGTAGGGGCCAATCCGGGAAAGGTCGTCGATGACTGGACCAGGCGCGGAGCGGCGGAATTTCCGGGCGGCGAGCCGCCGCAGTCGCGGAATCGGTCTCAGCCGCCGTTCTCCGACGACCTGCGCGACCCGCGTTCCACTGACCCACTCGTGGAGCCCCCGCGCCCCGGAACGTCGGCGCATCGTCGAGACGATCGCCAGAAGGCCAACTCCCTTCATCAGGTACCAAAAGCACAGCCGCCGCAGTTCGTCGGCGGCCGAGTTCCCCCAGAGGCGGTCGAAGACCGGGTCGAAGACCTGCCCCATCACCAGCGCGAAACAGAGGATCCGAACGGCGCCCCGGACCAGCCCGGGCGGTGAGCCGCCCTCGGACCGCGCCACGCGAAGACCGACGATCCACTTGCCGAGCGACGCGCCGAAACAGCCCTCGGCGATCGCGAAGTAGACGACCCAGGCCGCGGCCCCTCCCCCCTGAAGGGCCAAACCGTAATTCTCAAAGAAGGCGATCGTGTGGAAGAACCGCCCTCGAAAATAGAGAAGCACCAAGGCGAAGAACGCCCAAGCCGCCATGTAAAATAGCAATAGGTCGATCAGGTAGGCCCCGACCCGCAGCCCGATCGCCGCGATGTTGACGCGCTCGGGGACGAACGGAAGCAGGGCGTCGTGAAATTCGCGGAGGCTCCGCCAACGTCGCGATCGGTCGCGCTCCAGTCCCTTGTGAACAACGGCCTCCAGAGCCCGGGGGACCTGGGGCGCGAACGAGCTCAGCGGCGGGGCGGGCTCCGAGACCACCCGCGCGAGCGCCTCGGCCGCGTCCTTGGCCTGAACCGGGGGATGCTTGGAAATCAGGTAATAAAGGGTCGCCGCCACCGAGTAAACGTCGGTGCGCTCGTCGAGCGGGTCGCGCTTGATCTGCTCGGGCGAGGCGTAGAGCGGCGTCCCCAGAAACGCCCCGGTGCGCGTCAGGTCGGCGCCTCCCTCAACCGCCTTCGACAAGCCGAAGTCGCCGATCTTCACCCGGCCGCCGGCCTCAAGGAAGCAGTTGGACGGCTTCACGTCGCGATGGATCATCCCCAGCTTGTGAAACTCCTCTAGACCCTCGATGACATCGAAGATCTTGAGGATCGCGTCGGCCGGTTCGAGGCTCCCCTTCTGCTCGACCAGGGATTGCAGCGTCGTTCCGGGCATCAACTCCATGACCAGGTAGGGCCGGCCGCGGTCGTCGTCGACGGCGAGCACGAAGACGCAGCGGGGATGCGTCACCGCGCTGGCCATGCGCGCTTCCTGACGGAACCGCTGGACCGACACGTCCGATGAGAGAGAGTCGGCCGCGATCAGCTTCAAGGCGACCGATCGCCCCTGTCGCTCGTCAACGGCCTCGAAGACCGTTCCCATTCCTCCGGTGCCCAGCTTGCGGACGAGCCGATAGCCGTGGATCCGTTCGGGGAACTCCTCCGCTCCCGCCCGGGCGGAGCGGTGGTCGACGGTCGCCCCTCCCTCGATGTACGTCGCCGTTTGATCCACGGGCGTGGAAGGCCCCGAAGGCGCGTCGTCGGCGGCATCGGCCGCGCCGCCCTCGCTTTGTTCCAGCGATGATCCGCAATACGCGCAGAAGAGCGGTCGGTCGCCCGAGATCAGCAGCGCGCGCTGGCAACTGGGGCAGATGATCTCCGCCGCGGCGTCGGCCGACCGCTCCGAAGTTGGCTTGTTCTCGGACATGCTCGCTCTTGGTCGTGGACCTGGCTCCCCGGAGAATCATCGTCGCCGGGCCGGTCCCCCTCGTCAAGCGGACGAAGCCCCGACGGCGCTCTCGGCGGCCGACCGCCAGCCCGCGGCCTCCTCGCCGTCGATCCTCAAGGTCAGGCACTTGGCGCTGCCGCCCGACTTGATGAACTCCGAGAGATCCAAGGGGCGGGTGGCGAAACCCATGCGCTGAAGCTCCGCGGCCAACCGGGGCGCGCCCCGATTGAGGATCACCGTTCGCCCCACCACCACGGCGTTGCAACTGAAATCGGCCGCCTCCTCGGCCCGGACCTCGATCAGCCGGGGGATCCGGCTCCGGATCACCGACCGGCCATAGTCGTCGAACGCGCCGGGGTAGTAGATCGCGGCTCCCGGAGAGAGGGGGCAAAAGCAGGTGTCGAGGTGATAGAACCGGGGGTCGACCAACTCCATCGGCAAGACCTCGACGCCCAGTTGCTCGCCGATCCAGTGATGGCTCTGAACGTCGCTTCGGAACCGATAGCCGGCGAAGAGGACGTCGCCGCAAAAGAGGGCGTCGCCGGCGCCCTCGAACCGCCTCTCCTCGGGAAGCCGGAGGATCCGAAATCCCGCCTCGGCCGCCCATCGCTCGAAAATGGGCGACTCTCCACCTCGAACGCGATAGCGAAACCGAGAGGGGATGAACACGTCCCGATAGACGAGCCCGGCGTTGGCGGTGAAGACCAGATCGGGAAGCCCCTTCACCGGCTCGATCAGGTCGATCTCGACGCCAAGGTCGAGCAAGGTGTTGTAAAGCGCTCGCCACTGAGCCGCCGCCCTTTCGGGATCGCTCCCCTTCTTGACGTTCATCCAGGGATTGATCTCGTATTCGATTCCGTAGTAATCGGCCGGGCACATCAGGATTCGCGGCTTGTCGGAGACGGCCTTGACGACGGACACGGTATCCCCCTCGCGTCGAAGACACGCGCAATGTCAACGTTGTGATTCCAAAACCGGCGCGCCCGCCGCGGCCAGCTCGGCGGCCAGGGACCGGAGGAACGGTTCAACATCCGTGACGATGCCGACGGTTTGAAACGTCCCCCGATCGGCGAGCTTCGTCACCGTGGCCGGGTTGATGTCGACGCACACGACCTTCACCCAGGCCGGCAACAAGTTCCCCGTGGCGATCGAGTGAAGCGCGGTGGCGATCAGAAGCGCGAAGCCGACGTCGTGGATCGCCTTTCGCATCAGATCCTGGGCGGCCACGGCGTCGGTGACGACGTCCGGCAGCGGGCCGTCGTCGCGGATCGACCCGGCGAGCACGACATCGACCCCTTGCTTTACGGCTTCGTACATGATCCCCGATTTCAAGACGCCCGCGTCGA
>Ga0180216_1003347_pt1 | contig 12745 bp, 22 predicted proteins | sample eDN3rd37CBELigMG_FD_128879 | JGI IMG/M metagenome (GOLD analysis project Ga0180216, IMG submission 128879) | Enriched Miracle-Growth compost microbial communities from Emeryville, California, USA - eDNA 3rd pass 37_C BE-Lig MG (version 2)... ...
ACCGTGGCCGGCTCGATCGCCGGCGCTGCGACAGGGCCAGGCGTCGGCTCCCGAACGACGGCGGGTGGCACCGCTGCGGGCACCGACTTCTTGGGCGACCGCCCCGCCGCCGGCGCCGGGACGTTGTTGTTCAGCTCGCTCAGGCCGACGCGGCGCGACGGACGCGGGGGCAGCGGCCGTGCCGGCAGCTCGGCGGCAGCGGCAGGGGCTGGCTCGACGGCTGCGGTTGGCGGCTCGATGGAGGTCGGCGCCGGGCGCTGCGGAGGCTCCGCCTTTGGTGCGGCGGCTGCGGGCTCCACGGACCGGAGGACCGGTTCCGGCCGCGCCGTTTTGGCGGGCGCCACCGCGGACTCGCCTGGCGATGGCGATGGCGCCGGCGCCGGCGCCAGCTTCCTGGCCGGTGCTGGCGCCGGCGGCAGGAGCGCGTTGGTGTTGAGCTCGCTCAGGCCCGCCCGCGGCGGGCGGGGCTGCATGCCGGCCTTGAGGCTCGGCACCGCAGGACGGGCCACGCCGCCATTCTCATCGGGCACCGCGGTCGTTGACGACGGCTGGGCTGGGGCGGTGAGCGCCGGCAGCAGAATTGGCTCGCTGATCCGTGACGACAGCGGCAGCGACGCGGGCGGGCGCGGGTGCGTCAGGAACGGCGACGCAAAGATTTGCGGGATGGTGGGGCGATCGCCTGGTGTGGCGCTCATCGGCGTCGCCAGCGCGCAAAGGTGTGAGCGCTTTCGCTGGCCAATGCGGCGACCCGCAACGTGACCGGGGCAGCACATTCACGTACCGGCGCGCGGCTGCAGCAGCCACCGGATGAGGTCCTTGGCGGGAGTGGACATTGGAATCTCGGCCGGGAAGCGGTAGTCGTTGTTCCGGATGCGCCTAGCAAAATGGCCCTCCAGGCCCGAAGAGCGGGGATAGCGATGGTGTCAGGATTCGGGCGGCACCGATGCGGGCAGGGCGCCTCTCCCGTTGGGTCGTACGTGTAGGTGGTTTCCAGCTGGGACGTCTCGAAGGGCGGGCGGCCGACCAGCATCGTGTACCTGGCGGCATCGTGCGTCGACCATCCAGAGACTACCCCTGGCGTGAGCGCGCGTGGCCTGCGCAGCGACGGTCCTCTTGCGCAACTGGCGCCCGGCCGCACATGATGACGCCGAGCGACCAGATGTCGACCTCGTAGCTGTGGCCGTCGCGGCCGTCCAGCACTTCCGGGGCGATGTAGTTGGGCGTGCCGCACATCGTGCTAGAAGGACGAGAGCGCTCGCGGCAGCGTCGGCAGGCGCCCACATGAGAACGGGTCCGCGTCGGAGGGCTCCTTCCGGGGCGGGGCCGCACCGCTTGCGCTCGCCCTCGTGGTTCACCACCGTGGCGAGGCCAAAGTCGCCAATCTTGACCTCCAGGTCGCGGCTGAGGAACAGGTTGCCGAGCTTGAGGTCGCGGTGGATAACATGGTGGTTGTGCAGGTACTGCACGCCGGCAAGCAGCTGCAGCATGTAGTACTGGACCTCGGGCTCGGTCAGGCGCTTGCGCCGCTTGACCAGCTGGGCGAGCGTCTATTGAGGACCGAGCCAAGAGGCCCCGAAGAAAAGCGTGGGGACGCAGGTGAGCGCCGGTGGCATTCGCGGCCCGCACGCGCATGCGACGGCTGGCGCACCTGGTTCTGGCACAGCTCGAGAATGATGTAGACGTTGTTGGCGTCCTCAAAATAGTGCCGAAAGTCCACAATGTTGGTGTGCTTCAGCGACCGGTGGATGCGAATCTCCGTGGCGAGCTGCGCCAACGAATGGAACGAACACCGCCGGCAAGCGGGCGGCACGTCAGCCACGCCGCGGGCCGCCGGCGGCGGGACGGCGCGCCAGCCCGCGGACGCACCTTGTCTTTGGCTTTGTGGCGGTGCAGGGCTGCCTTGCTCACGACCTTGGCGGCCTCGGGCTCCGGGCTCTCGCCGGACCGGACTTCGTACACCCACGCAAAGCCGCCCTAGCGCACGAGGCACACAAAGGGCAGTGTGCAGCGCGGCGCACGCCGAATCAGCGCGGCTGCGTTGTGGCCGTGTCGCGTGCCGGTCGCGCGGCCGTACCGTGCCCAACAGCGGCCCCTTGACGTAGACGGCCTGCGCTTTCGCGTCCACAATTTGCGCCGGCACTTGGGGCGCGGCGGCGGTCCTGGGCACTGCGCTGGCCTTGGGCGGCAGGGCGGGCGCTGCGCCGTCCGCCACGGCCGGCAGCACGGCCGCCATGGGCGTCGACCTGGGAGAACGGCACGCAAACCAAAGGTCGACAGATGCCGGCTTCTCTGTGAGCGACTGAGGAGGTGGTGGCGCGCGCGGGAGGGGGGTGTCGGCGCGCCCGGCGTACTGTTGACGCCGCGTGGGGCGGCGGCGACAGAGAGCGCGAGGGAGAAGAAACGGTGGCGGACCGGTGCTTAATTGGCGGACGCGCCGACCTGCGCCACCGCCAAAGGTCGCCCGGAAATATAGTATACCAGCTCGGCGCGGGGCCAATGTCAGCACCGTCGGGCTGCGTCTGGCACCCAGCGGGGAGGGAGCGACCGTACCTGCCGCACGGAGCACGCAGCAGCAAAAACGCTGCCCTGGCGTACGCGGCGTACGTGACCGACCGCGTCTCGGGCGCGCGACGTGCCACCGCCTTCTTCGCCGCTGCCCTGCACCGCAGCGGTTTCCGTGGACGCTGAGCGCATGCCAGCAGCGATGCCCATCAAAACGGCGCGTCGCCGCGTGCTCTGTCCAACGGCGGCCACCCACAGCGACGCAGTCAACAGGCGAACCGGGCGACGCAGTCGACGGGCCGACGGGCGAACGGGCCAACGGGCCAACGGGCGACGGGCCAACGGGCCGACGGGCGCGGCGCCACCGCAACGAAGGAAAAAACCGTTACAACACACACACTGCCGCCCGTTTAAATATGTGGGGAGCACCAAATGGTAAGTGGGGAGCACCACCGGACTCGGGTGGATCGCGGCGCCCTGCGCCTCCGTGCTTGGTTTCATCGGGGGAAGAACAGCGGCAGAACGGCGGCAGAATGGCGGCAGAATGGCGGCGGAAACGCGGCAGAATGACGACTGCATGGCGGGTTGGAATGCGGCGCCTCAGCGGCCGTTTTCGGCCCACAGCGGCAGAATGGCGGCAGAACAACGGCAGAATTAAGTGGAAGCGCGGCAGAAGCGCGCCATTTTTCGTTCGAGCGAACGAGAAAAAAGAAAACGAGCAAGAAAAAACCGTACGAAAATCGCCCAGATGCGTGGCCGCGATCGCCTATTGCGACGGATCCCATCGCGCTGATCGAAGGGCATGGGCGGATCGCCGGGCATCGGCTGGATCGAACGGTGCTATTCTGAGCGCGCTGCGGGGCGGATGGGCCGAACGAGCGGCCCGGGCCGCCGTGCCGGGCACACCGAGGAGCAGCGGTTTGGGGGGGGCGGGATCGCGTGGACGGTGGCGGGGGGTGGACGAGGCCGACGGCGCGGGATGCGCGCGCGGCCAGCGGCAGCGGCGGGCAGGCACGCATGCCCATCGGACGCATTGCTGTGTGATCCTTCCGCAACACGGCCGCTGGCCGCTCCATCCCTGCGTGGTGTGGGGGGTGGCGGATCTATCTCGCTGGGCCACGTGCGGTCGAAACGGCCGGCCGTCGGTGGAACGGACGGCGGTCGGCCGTGGAGTCCGCGCAGACACGAGCGTCGGCGGTTAACGCGCGGGCCCGGTGAGCTCAGAGGCGCCGCGCTGGAGCGGACCGGCTTAATTGAGTGTGATCCTGCCAGTACACGGCATCCGTTAGTGCGCCGGCTATCACATGGAGCGGGCAACGACGGGGCAGAGAGTGCGGCGGGACGCGCGCGCGGCCCAGAGCAGGCCGTTTCGTTTTTGAGGAACGTCGTGGGGGGCCGCACGCCCCAGGGGCAGGATCTAACGCTGGCGACCTGGTGGGCTGTGTCCGGCGTGGGCGTGGTTTGCTTGCAGCCGGGCCATCGCCGCCGCTGCGCTGAGGCCCCCCACCCCGAATCCGGACGCTGCGGTGGCCGCGCCCGCGGGGCGCAGCGCAGCCAGGGGCGGCCGTCACCATGGCGGACCCCTCGGTCGACATCCTGGCCATTGCCAACGACGCCGTTCGCATCGGCTCGTACGTGGCCTTCTACAGCACCGAGGTTCGTGCGCCAGCGATCCGCTCTTCGAGCGCGCGCCAAGCGGTCAGCCGCTCACCGGGCCTGCTCGGCTGTCGGCGTGCTTCGTCGGCGCGCCACGCCCCACAGAATGCCGGGTTCGTCTACTCGGACAACCCGGTGCGCGCCAACGTCGTCATCCACCCGGTCGCGAGCCCCGAGACGCCGGACTTGCCCAACATCAAAGGCAGCGTCTTTGAGGTCACGCACGCAGAGCGCCGCGCGCAGCATCGCACGGAGCTACGCACGTGACGGGACTGACGGGCATGCGCAGGCATAAAACGCGGCGGCACCCGCACAGATCATGGTCCCGCACAAGTACAAGATGTACAAAAAGCTCGCCAAGCTCAAGAAGGCGCTCGGCAAAGACGTGCGTCGACCGTGCGGTCGGCGACGCCCCAGTGCGAGAGCGCTGAGCACCGATCCCCCGGCCCGTTATGAGGCGTGCGTCCGGTGCGTACCATGATCGACAGGCGCCGCAGGACCCCGAGTACTCCAAGCTGCAGCGGCTGGTGGAGGCCGAGCTACGCGACAACGAGCTGGAGCAGGCCCGCCAGCGCAACCGCCCGGTCGTGTACGGCCAGGCGGTGCAGCTGCGCCACGTGCTCACCAACCGGTACCTGTACATCTCGTCCACGGAGGCGTCCCGCCTGGACATCCTCAACATGCAAGTGTCCATGGCCGACGCGCCGTCCAAGCGTACGCCCAGCCGATGCCCGAGTGCGCCGCATGCGAGGGTTGCGCGCGCGCTCACCAACTGCGATCGCGCGCTGCGACGTGCGCCTTTGGTCGCGCCAGACACGTACTTCCGCATCATGCCGCGCTTCAAGGTGCGCTCGGAAGGCGACGTGGTCCGCATCCACGACCAGGTACGGCGCCGCCTGCGACGCGGGGAAGCCGTTCGCATCGTGCTCGTGCAGCGTGTCCTCACGCCCCGCTGGGTTAGCGGTGGCGGCCCAGCGTGCCTGCAGATCGTGGTGGAGAGCTTGAAGACGTCGGGCCAGTTCATCCACGCCGGCGGCCGGTTCAGCGCCGACTCGATGGACGCCAACATGGTCGAGGTCGACCTATCGGTGCAGCGGTCGTCGTTTGTCCTCTACCCGCACATCACGCTGCCGCCGGCCGCCGCGGAACGGACGCTGCTACGCGTACGCCGCGCGGCGCAGCGCGACGCTCGCGATGGCGTGCGCCATGCCGCTCACGGGGCGAGGGCCGCTGCTACTGTGGGCCGCGGTCGACGCGCGGACAGGGCGGCGACGTGCTGTGCCTCGTGCACAAGGAGCTGGACTCGTACTTGACGGCGGAAGGCACGTTCACGGGCTTTGGTGCCGAAGAGGACGTGCACTTCCGCGCGCGGCGCGACCAGCCGGGCCAGCAAGGCACCGCGAGCCTGTTCAACGACGCCAGCATTACGTGGTGGCAGGTGCGGGGACGCCCTCACGCACCCCTCCCTCGGCTCGATGCAGCGCTGGCGCTGCGGAACCATGCCAACCGCGAGCGGAAACGCCCCGAGCCTGCCCCCCGTGCGCCGTTGCGGAGTGCAGGTGGAGCTGGATGGCCACGCGCTGTCCGGCGAGGCCGTGGCGTGGGAGCAGAACGTCCGCCTGCGCCACATGTGCACGCGAAAGTACCTGTGCCTCGTCCGCGAGGCCGACTCGTGGCGCTTCACCCTCACGGAGGACCACCAGGACCGCAACTGCATCTTCCGCCTCCACCGCGTCGTGCGCGACGATACGTACGAGATCTTCTTTGACAGCTACGCGCGCATCGAGCACGCGGCGAGCGGCATGTGGTTGCACGGGCTCGACCAGCCGTACCGCCTCAAGCAGTACGAGAGCGCCGCGGCGTCCAGCGACCCCATGGACAAGATCGAATGGGACGGCGCCAAGCTCCGCCAGATCAGCGCCAGCCGCGAGGCGCGCTACGACGACGCCTTTGCGCTCGTGCAGGTGCCGCCAGAGTATCTGCTCGACTTCAACTTTGTCGCTGGCCTGGTCCGGCCCATCGAGATCTACGTGCGCCGCGCCGAGGCGAACGCCTCCAAGAACGAGCAGCTGTCGAGCTACCACCACTCTGTACGACCCCGGCCCGCCCTCCACCCGGCCGGCCGCCGCCCATCCCAGCGTCGCATGGGTTGTTTTCTGATCGCGCGACGCACGGCCGGCCGCAACTTGCACTGCGGGTTCGATGGCTGAACCGCGCAGGGCATCAAAGACACGCTGAAGGCGCTGAGCGACTTTATGTTCGTCGAAGGCGTCCCCGTCAAGTCGCGGCAAAAGCTGCTGCGCCACTTGCGCGTGGTGGACAGCATCGTCCTCCTGCTGAAGGCGCCGTTCAAGTGCCCCAAGGGTCGGTCAGGCAGCCAGCGCGAACGCACGAGCGGCAACCACCGCGAGCTCACGCCCGCTGGGTGCGTGGGGTCCGGGCACGCCTGCAGGGTTCGAGTTCATCAAGGGCTACAACCCGAGCGGCATTGACCCCGAGACGGTGAAGCTGAACCACCCGCGCTTCTACTCGATGGCGCAGGAGTGCTACAGCACCATCGCCAACGTACGTGCCTCGTTGGATCGGTGGACCGGGCCGCCACGTTGGCTCACGAGGGCGGCGCGTTGGCCGGCTTTCGGTTCTCCCCGGTCGACCGCGGCCAGTACCTGAGCGGAAGCAGCCGCAAGAACGAGCTGTACATCGCCAAGTACATCAGCTTCTTCCAGTCGCAGGTGCGTGCACCGGACCTCGCCCACACGGGCGTCGCCGCCCCACCAGCGGCGTCTGAACCGCACTGCCGATGGGCTTGCGTCGCGCTGGCGATGGGCGCGCTCCTCCCCCAGCTCGGCTACGACTTTGGCGCGGCCAACATGCTGCTGGAGCTGGTGCGCGACAACCGCCGCGTCCTGGATCGCATCTCCGAGCAGCAGGTCGAGTCGTTCATCTTTTGGCTGAAAAAGTCCGGCGACCCGGCGTTCTTGAACTTTTTGAACGTGCTCTGCGTCTGCAACAAAGTGTACGGCGGGCGCCGTCCCCCCACCGGCGAAAAAACCGTCTTGTGCGATTCAGCTCACCCGGGCGTGGCCTCGCCGTCGCGATCGCGCGCGCGCGCGTGCGGACCATCAGCGCGGTGCCCAAGTCGCAGCAGTTTGTGTTCCAAAACCTGCTCCGCGAAGACCAGGCGGTGCCTCTGCTGTACAAGTTTGCGGTGACCCGCGAGAGCAGCGTGACGGCGACCCTGGGCAAGCAGCGCTCGTACACGCTGGAGGAGCTGTCCGGGGACAAGGTACGCCGCCAGCAGGGTGCAGCAGCATCCCTACGCGTCGATCGCCGACTTACCGCAGACCAATGCCACGTGGACCCCCACCAACCCGGGGCGCGCCCGGCCGACCTGTGCAGGCCAAGCTGGCCTACGTCCTGGCGCAGGTGGAGCTGATGGCCGTGCTGTGCACGGGGCGCAACGAGACCAGCGCGTCGGTGATTCGCACGCGGTTCTGCGACTTTGAGGCCTGCTTCCAGGCGCTGTGCAGCGACAGGATCTCGGACAAGCTCCGACGGCGTGCGTGGCCGCCGGCGCCGCGAAAGCGTGTACGCCCGGCGTTGCGAGGCTCACGCGAGCGTCGCCTGTGCGGAAGGTGTGCTGTGTGGCCCCCTGCATCAGAGTTTGGCGACCTGCTGCTGCAGTGCTTTGTGGACGTCGAGCCCAACGCGCCCGTCCTCAACACGCCCCAGGTACGGCCGCAGCCGCCATGCGGCGGCCAGCGGCAGCCGGGTTTCCCAGACGCCGCTTACCTAGGCTGCGCCCGGCAGACCGGCGGCTGCACGACGGTCGGCAGCTCAACTACGTGTGGAAGGAGCTGTCGCTCGACCGGCTCAACAACCAAACCGACGGCACCATGTCCCTGAGCGGCCAAAAGATGGCGCACGCGCCGCGCCTGCGCGAGTTTATCATTTCGTACGACGCGCCTTCCTTCGCAGACTCTTCCGCGGCGGGCATGCTAACCGGGGCGGCCGCACGCCTGAGGTGACCGCTCCCCTGCTAGGTACTTGCGCGCCAACAAGGTGATGACGGCCAACCGCCGTGACCGCAACAGCCTGACGGCCAAGGTACTGCAGATCACCAAGGAGCTCGTCCTCTTTGGCTACTACCCGACGGCGCAGCTCCTGCGCGAGATGCTCGGCCCCCTGCTGGACCTCCTGGACGGCGCGAGCGACCAGGCGCACGAGAACCAGCAGCCGGACGACGTCGATCGCTGGCAGGCGGGCGCGCGCTTCGAAAAGTCGGCCGACAACAAGAGCATGTACCAGGCCAAGCTGAACGGCGCCGACGTCGTCGACGTCGTCCTCAACTTTGTCTTCAACCAGTCCCTCTTCCGCTTCCTGGCGCAGTTCAAAGAGGTCCGTGTGCGCCACGGCTGCGTTTGTGAGTCGTTCCGATCAGCGAGCTCACGCCCACGCCAGGCGGTGGGTGGACGCCCGGCGCGCTCTTGCCCGCGCCGGCCTCCAGCTGTACCAGTTCCACGCGAGCGGCGCCCACACGCAGCGCGCCAACAGCATCTTGGCCGCGCTGTCGCGCGACTCGGGCCCCACGATTGCCGAAGAGCTGGGCGCGCTGCAGCCGGCGCTGCGCGGCACCGAGCCATCGTCCGAGGTGGTGACGCGCTTCCTGCGCGCCCACACTGCGCAGTTCAACTACCTGGACCCGCACCACCGGCTGCCCAGCATCTTCTACGACCTGGCCCGGTACAAGTACTCGTGGCTCACGTTCAAGTGTACGCGCATCGTATCACCCAGGCCTCCGTGGGCCTCGGGCGGTACTCGGCCGCCGCCGCTGCCTTGCTCACGCCGACGGGCAACCCCCTTGGGGTGACCAACGGGGGAGGGTTTGGGGACGCGCAGGCACCAAGGTGCTGAACCGCTACTACAGCCACGTGCACACGCTCTTTGAAGTCGGCAGCGGCGCCCGGCTGCTGCTAACGGACGAGTCCATCCGGGTCAACTTGGAGGTGCTCGACAAGATTGAGACCATCCGCCGCCTCAACGGCGTGCGCCTGGATGAGGCCCAGGAAAAGATGCTGGAGACCGCCCTGGCACGCCTGACGGCGCTGTGGTGCGCTCCCTCGTGCCTAACCTGCAGGCGGCAATGGGGTCTTGCCCGCAACCAACCGTGGGCTCGCGCCGCCGCCTTCTTCCGGGGGCCGGTCCCGCTCGTACGCGTACCGCAGTTCGATGGAGGACGACATTCTCGAGTCGCACCCTGTTAACGTGCAGATCATTCTGCGCAACGGCATCCTGCCCACCCTGCTGGACGTCGTCAGCAGCACGGTGGACGTGGACCTCATCTCCGAGTACAGCGGTGCGTCCCCCCCCCCTTCCTTCCATCCATCTGTGGCGCCGCGCGGGCGCTAACCTGGGGGGGCGCCGCCGTTCGTCCGCGCGCGTCCACCGTGCGTGATGGCGCGGGCAGGCAACGTCAACACCATGAAGGCGACGCTGAACCTGCTGCGCGCGCTGTGCCGCGACAACAAGGCCGTGCAGGAGCAGCTCTTTGCGCACCTGGACGCGTTCCTCAGCATGCGGGTTGCCATCCCTGAAATGGCCAACTGCGTGTCCATGGTGCGTGCTGGGCGATGAACCACGCGCACTGGCGGACCTCGCGCACGGCGACGGCTCACCGACCCCAGCGCATGCACTGCGCACTGTGCGGGGAGGATTGCCGCATTAGATCTTTTCGGGCAATGCGGAGCTGTGCCTGCAGCTGAAGGAGTCGCAGATTTACCGCATGGTCGAGCTGCTGGCGGAGCACCAGAGCTACGAGATTCTCCAGCTGCTCAACGTCATCGTCCGCGTCGACTCGCTGCTGCTGGCCATTCGGCGCAACCAGACGCTGGTCATCAAGTACATGATGCAGCACCGCGATCGGGTACGCGGCCCGCCCCCCTCCAGCGCGGAGGTGAGAGGTGGATGCAGGACCCACGCCAAGACACGCCGTGCGGGGACCCGCGCCGCCTGCTGCAGGTCATCCTGCTCGTGAACGACGACGAGAACGAGGAGCGCAACCAGCTCCTGGTCAAGGTGCGTTCCCCGCGCGCACACGCACGCGCTGGGATCCCATTTTGGCCGGCGGCGGGACAGCGGTAGTAACGACGCCTGTCTGCCCTTTCCCGTGGCCTTGGGTTGACGGCAAACCGTGTCCCCAGGGCAGCAAGGTGCCGGCCAAGGAGTGGTCGCCAGAGTTCGGGCACAAGTTCCTGTACCACGTCCGGCTGGTCCGCATGTTGGCCACGTGCTGCGAGGGCGACAACCGCTTCATCCACTCGATGTGCCAAAGCATTTTCACGCTGGACGAGCTCTTTGAGGTCGGGGTCCCCCGCTTGCCCGCGCCCACAAATGTTGTGGCTGCTGCTGCCAGCGCATCCTCTCTAAGGCGCTGCCGGCGCGGCTCGTTTCTGGCATGCGGCGACCGCAGACGCTGACCAACGCGGAGATCGACATGATGTACCGCCGCCCGTACCTGCGCTTCCTCCTGTGGGCGTACCTCAACGCCGAGACCAACGCGTACAAGACCGCCGACGTGTACCACATGCCACAGGTCTGGAAGCTGATCGAGCAGGTGGTGGCCTTCACGTACACCATTGTCAACAAAGTGCGCGACGCGCTGGCCCAGCAGCGCGACGCGGTTCGGTGGACGCGTCACTTCTAACGCGGTGCGTCTCATTCGCCGCCGCTCTTGTCGATGCGACGAGCGGTTCGCAGGACCTCGACAAGCTGCTCGAGACCGACGCAGGCGAGCAAGAGTCGATCTTCCTCTACGAGGCGGTGTGCCCGTTCTTCCGCACCTTCTACTCGCGCTTCTACAAGAAGGGCGACCCGCAGCTCGACAAGGACGTGCCAAACCACGCCCAGATCACGACCAAGGTCATCGACGTGCTGCTGCACTTTTTGAAGCGCGTGCACGACCACCCGGCGTACGGCACCAGCCTCCGCGTGCGCGATGTCAACACGGCGCTGCTGGCCATGCAGGCCCACGTACGTGCCGTCGGGCGGCAAAAAAAGCATGCGGCGGCGCACGGCACTGACGCGCCATCGCCCCCCTCCCCGCGCTCGGTGGCACACGCGGTTGTCCAGGACTTGTTCACCGACGCGCAGCAGCAGCGCTACGAGGCCGAGATGGACCGCGCCGTCCAGATGCAGTCGGAGCGCCGTGAAGCCAAGAAGCGGCGCATGGACATGTTCAAGAAGGCCACCCCGGGCCGGCACCGCGAGGCGAACCCGGAGCGCGACCTGAACAAGGAGTCGCTGCGCCGGTACTTTGCCAAGTACAAGGAGGAGCTGATGCTGAACGATGCGCTGCACAACTTTATGGACAAGATCGAGCATGCGTACCGGTTCGTCTTGCGAAGGGGCCCACGGTGGGACGCGCGTGTTGGCCACCCGCAATCGCTAACAACGTGGGGCATGGCGGTGCGCGGGAGATCGTTGGTTTCTTTTTTGGGGGGGCGGGGCGGCAGGTACGACCCGCGCAACCCCCAGTACGATCCGGAGCACCCGGTGGACGGCGGCCTGCCGCTGGGCTACGAGTTCCAGCAGCAGCTCGACTCGATTGCGCACTACGTCATGTAAGCACGAGCGGCCACCGGGCCGGTTGCGCGCGCGGCCACCGTGCACGGCTGACTCGGCACCGCTACGGATGTTGGCCGATGACCGTGCGATGCAGCCGCGATGGCCGGAAAGAGTACGAGCGGCTCAGCCCCAATGCAGCCGTGCTCATCCACGCCCTGCAGTCGTCCATGGCGCGCGGTACGACGCTGTCGGTGCGCGACCAGGAAACCCAGGTACGCCCACGCCCAGGCAGATGGTGCCCCTGCAGCGCGGCTAGCGCCGGCAGGCCGGAGACCAATGAGCCTTTGCCCGCCCCCGCATCGGGTGCGTCGGTGGCCTCCCAGCACGCGCTCGACATCAAGCACCTGCGCATGCTGCGCGCCGTTATCGCCAACGAGCGCCTCCAGCTGCCTGCGAGCCTCAAGGACGACATGGAGCGTACGCTCGCTCGAGGGCATTTGCGACCGCCATTATTATCGCAGGCTCATCCGGCGAAGCGCCTGCGTTTCCTAGTGGTGTGCACGATCCAGTCTGGGAAAAGGTGCACCACCGCGTGCAGCGCGTGCAGATCGACCTCAACCACATCAACGCGGCGCGCACGACGCTCAGCTTCATGACGTCCAAGGACGAGTTCACCTTCCGGGCGGCCATGCGCCTGCTCGCTGCGATGCTGGTCGGTGGCAACCGCACCATCCAGATGAGCTTGTACAAGTACTTCCGCACCAGCCGCGACGAGACCTTCTTTGCCGAGACGCGCGATCGCTTGGTGCGGCGCAGCCCAACCGCCGCGCAATCGTAGCGAAGCAGCTGCCGGGCCCAAGGTGTGTTAACGTCGCATAACACGCTACCGCCCCCCCCCCCCCTTTTGGGGCCGGCTGTCCCCGGCCCCCCCTTGCAGATCAGCCCGGGCCCCGCCATCCCTGAAGGCGGCGCGCTGCAGGCCCCGCTGGCCCCCGGGCGCAAGAAACGCCAGCAGGGGGGTCCC
>Ga0180216_1003351_pt1 | contig 12738 bp, 7 predicted proteins | sample eDN3rd37CBELigMG_FD_128879 | JGI IMG/M metagenome (GOLD analysis project Ga0180216, IMG submission 128879) | Enriched Miracle-Growth compost microbial communities from Emeryville, California, USA - eDNA 3rd pass 37_C BE-Lig MG (version 2)... ...
CGATGGAATCCCCTGTACTCTGTGGCGCATGGCGCTCGAGGCTCCTGTAGCGTCAATAGACCAATGTCCAATATGGGACCATAATTATAGATCAGTGTAGTCTCACCACGTGGCCAATTATGACGTCATTCTTATTACGTCAGGTGTCGCAGCGCAGACGGCGCGAGGCGGCGGAGGCGGAGGAGGAGGAGGAGGAGGAGGAGGACGAGGAGGAAGAGGAGGAGGTGCAGGAGGAGGACGAGGACGAGGACAAGGAGGAGGAGGCGGAGGACGAGGACAAGGAGGAGGAGGAGGAGGAGGAGCGACGCAGGAGCGACGACGCAGGAGGCGGCGGAGGACGAGGAGCGACGACGCCGGAGGCGGCGGAGGACGAGGAGCGACGACGCAGGAGGCGGCGGAGGAGGACAAGAAGAGCGAGGACGAGACGACACAGCGGGCGGAGGAGACTAGCGGCGGTCCCAAGCAGTCAGTGGACGGGACGACGCAGCAGGAGACCAGCGTGAGTTGTGCGACCGGCGTGAGATCTACGACCGCCGACCCACGGAGACGGTCGAAGCCTGAAGTGGAACGTACATCGTAGCACCGTACGCGGATCGGCGCCCGCGGTGCGACAGAGGGGCGCATGGAGCGCTGGCTCAAGTTCCGACCGTACCCGCTGGAGGCGCGGCGGACCATCTCGCTGCCGGGCGCGCGCTACGAGGTCGTCCTGCTCCGGTTCCGCGGCCCGCTGGGCCTCACGCAGCCGACGACCCACGTCAAGGTCCGCGTGCCGGACACGTGGCTCCCGATCGCGCGTACCTACTCGGTCGTGAGCCCCGCCGACGCGGACGGCTACTTTGAGATCGCGGTCAAGGTCCTGCCGGGCGGTCGGGCGTCGCCGTTCCTGCAGGCGCTGCCGCTCGGCGCGCCCGCGCTGTTTGCGCGGACGCACACCAAGCGCCTCCTTGCGCCGCTCGACGTGCCCGGGCGGCACCTCGCCCTCGTCGCCTTCGGCATCGGCGTCGCCGAGTGCGTCCTGACCGCGCGCCGCGCCGCCGCAGCCGGCCAGCACGTCGGCCTGGTCTACGCGCTCGCCACGTCGCTGGACGCCGTCTACCTCGAGGAGCTCGCCGCGCTGGCCGCCGAGTACCCGCCGGGCGCGGACGATGCTGGCCAGTGGGGTTGCTTTGCCCTGACCGTGCTCGTGTCGCGCGAGGAGCCCGCCGACGTGCTGCGCGCCCTCGTGGCCAAGGCCGCCGAGGCCGGCTGCGGCCGACCGCCGGCGCTGCACCTGCGGCGCGGGCGGGTGGACGCGGCCAGCCTGGCCGACGCCTTTGGCGCGCCGGCGTGGCAGGACGCGGCGCGCGCGGGCCGCTGCGCCGCCATGGTCGTCGGCAGCCGGGCGCAGCGGCGGAGCACCTCCGCCCTGCTGAGCGCGCTGGGCCTCTCGCAGCCGCTGCTCGGCGCGCCCATCCTCTGGGAGCGCTGAGCGGGGCTGACAATGTACTATTATTCGATGTATCCTACCAATGCAGGTGGCGCCCGCTTGGCTGCCGTCGGGCCCGCGCCGAGCTAACTCGCGGCCGGGTCGCCGCTGTAGGGTACATGTAGCTGCGGCACGTGCCCGTTGACGCAGCCAACAAGGTGGCCGCCGGGCGATGGGCCACCGCAGAACGGCACACCCATCCGCATAATAGGTCGTCCACGACGCTGGCGAAGCGGCAACAGCGCCTCCCCCTGAGCGTGCGCCCGTTCGAGCGCCTCGGCCTGGCCGCGGATGGCCGCCCTTTCCCGCGCGACGACGGTTGTCGGCGCGCTCGTCGTCGCCCTTGTGGGGCGGTCGCGGCGGAACAGCCGGGAGCCAGCGGCGGACCGTCGCGCCTGGCCGTGGCAGCTGTCGCTACGCCTGCAGCTGCCCGCACGCTGTCACGGCGCCTGCATGCTCATGCCGCGTGTGCGATCTATACGTTCGCCCCGGCGGCATGCGTCCATCGCCCGGCCGGCCAAGCATGGATGCATGCGCGATCCGCCACCCTGCCGCGCATCTGCATGGTGCGTAGTCTCTGGATGTGCCACGCATGTGATCGAGCGCATGATCGTGCACAGGATCCCATGCAGTGGTCGCTGCATAATATGCTCCGTGCGGCGCGTATGCTTATTAGGCCCATCTCAGCCAGCGGCCGGAATGGCCGCCGACGCTCTTGGTATACGATGCTTGGGCCGCCGGTTCTCGTGGTCGGAATGCCCGCGCACGCGCCGCGTTTGCTAAAAGGCCTGCGGATGCAGCATGCGGCGCGCGTCTCAGTCGCCGCTGGATGCCGCATGTGGCGCGCGCACATACGTATCTCATGGGTTGGCTGCTGCAGGTAATGCGCTGCAGGCAGGCATGTGCATGGCGCGCGCATGCAGGCTTCGCCGTATCCCCGCGGCCGGATCGCATGCTGCTGCCTGTGGCCCCACCGCGGTGGTCGGGTGCGTGGTCTCTGCGCGACCCGGCCGCCCGCCCGTTCACTGACCAACTGACCGTGGGCTCCTTCTCATGAGCGCGCGCTCCCTGCGCTCCGACCCGCTCGCCCGGTACGGTACGCGCCCTCCAGCACCCCCTCTCCCCCCGCCACCCCCCCACTATACACACTCTCGTATACCTGCGCAGCGTGCGCGCGCTCTATAGGAACGACCTGCACTAGGTGCGCGCGTCGCCCGCCATCGCGCGCGGTCTGTGGTGCGCCGGGAAAGAGCGGCGGTCGTTGATGACGGACGGCGGGACACGGGCGCGCGTGGAGCGCACAACGGGGCCATCGCGTACGCCGCCTCGGGCGGAGGGCGGGGGACACGCCGCCGCTCGATGCACGCCGCGATGCACGGCGCGATGCGGCTTCGCATTGTGCGGGCGCCCGCAACGGCCAGGGGGGGCGAAGAACGAGTAGGCGCCCGCCGGGGGTGTAAGACGGGGCTGCGCGTGGCCCCCAGCACTGGCGATGCGTGGCGGCGCGCGCGAAGGCGGAGCCGAGCGTGGGCACGTCGCGTGGAGGCGTGCCCGCGCCCTGCTCGCGCCGCGTGAAGGCGCACGCGCATCGAGCGGACCGCGCTGAACCCGCGTGGCCGATTCGCCAAGTTTCGCCAAGGACGAACGAGCAGCGAACAAAGCGGCGCGTACCAGGCCGCGGGCGTGGACGTGTGCTGACTCACGCTGACCGCCGTGTCCACGCTGGGGTCGGTCCGTGGGGGGGGGCGCAGGCGTACAGCAATCAAGCACCCGCTTTGGCATCGCAGCCATGGCGCGCCCGGGGGTTGGGCTGCTCGTCGCGGCGCTCGCGCTGGGCGCGGCGCTGGCGGCGGCGCAGGAAGGCCAGTCGATGTTCTCGAGCCTGCGCAAGTGGCAGGTCGGCAGCGCGACCTGCAGCGACTATCCGGACTACTTCCGCATGTCGCCCAACGCGTACTGCACGCCGTGGCCGTGCTCCCTCACGGCCAGCCAGTACGAGGAGATGCGCTGCTCGACGACGTACGACGCCGAGGCGCCGTACAAGAGCGGCAGCGGCGTCGGCTACGCGACCATCGCGACGTACGCCAGCGACTCAGGCTGCACGGGCAACCCGATCTTCCTCGAGGGCTACCGCAGCGACGTCTGCCTCCACATGAGCCAGGGCATCGACCAGTACACCTTGGCCACTTGCAAGAGCGGCAACGTCGCGCTGTACACGTGCTACGAGCCGACGTGCGCCGACCCGGAGACCAAGTGCACCGAGGTCTTGAACCAGGAGCCATATGTCTGCTACGGCAACAGCCAGCTGTTCTGCAGCGCGGCCAGCGGCCTCGCGGCGCCGGTCGCCGCCGCCGCCGCCGCCGCCGCCGCCGTGGTCGTGGCCGTCCTCGCCGTGCTCCTCTGATCCCGCGTGCCCGGTGGAAGGCACGGTGCTAGGCGCACGCTTGTCTCTTTGTCTTGCGGGCCAGCCGGCTGGCTGCCGGCTGGGCTGTATGTGTACAATGTGGTCCGCTTTTTTTGTGCGTCTCCTTCGTCTTTTTGTGGTGTGGACCGAGAGCAGCCCCCGTGAGTCACCGCTGTACATGCGCCGTCCGTCACCCAATGCACCGTGGCCTTCCTTGTTACATGGGCGGATGCGGAAAGATGGCCTCGTCGTGCGCGACGTCCGCGTGGTACGCGGCGTCCAGCGCGGCGCGCACCGCCGGCGGCAGCTGCGCGAGCGCGTCCGCCTCGAAGAGCGGCCGCGGCGCCGCGCCGCCCGCCGCGGGCGCGACGGCGCATGCGGCCACCAGCACGGCCACCACGACGCGGTCGCCGAGCTCCCACGCGCCCTCGACGTCGCAGTCCGCCCACGCGGCCGCCGCGGCGCCCAGCGCGAGGACGGGGGTGCCGCGCGCCGAGCGGGCGAGCGGGACGCCGGCGTCCCGGAGGGCGCGCCGCTTGGCGGCCGCGGCGGCCGGCCCGCCCGCCGCGGACCGCCCGGCAAACAGCGGCACCAGCGCCGCCTGCGACGCGCCCAGCAGGTTGAGCGAGCAGCGGCCGCGCCGGCGGAGCGTGGCGAGCGTGGCCGTGCCGCTGCGGAACACGAGGACGACGCGGCGCTCGCGGAAGGCCACCGCGCCCGAGGTGACCGACGTCACCACCTGGCCGTACAGCGCACCGTACGGGTCCGCTGGCGCGGCCCTGGCGGCGTCTGCTGGGACGCCAGCTGGCGCGTCCGCTGGCGGGTCTTCGGCGAGCACCACGTAGACCGGGCGCGGCGCCAGCGCCAGCATGGGCGCCGCCATCGTGCGCGCGCCCTGGGCGTGCGGCACCGCGAGGAAATGCCGGCGCCTGCAAAGGTCCCGTGCGGCCCACGCGCCCCAGGGCGTAGTCAGGCATGTCAGCATCCATGCAGGCGTGCAGGCTACGGGGTGTTCGTCGGCATGCACGCGCACCTGGCGGGAAGGAAGGCGCGCGCCGCCGCGGGCGCGGCGCAGAGCGGCGCAGATGCACAGTGGCGCGCGCATTCATGCTCACGGGGCACCGCACCGTGGATGCGGCAGGGAGCGTGCGTGCCCCGCGCCATAATGCAGCGGGGCGCACGTCGCTCACAGCCGCGCCCCGCCATAGCCGGCAGAGCCTGGCAGCGCAGCATCCACGGGCGCCCCGGACGATACGGTGGGGGTGCATCCACAGCGGGCGCATCTGTAGTGCGACCATGCGGGCAGTGCACTCCAGGAGCACTGTCTTGGCAGCGCCGGGGCAGATACAGCCTGACGCCAGCAAGGTGCCCGCAGGGCGGCCCAGTAACGACGACGTACATGCGCGCGGCGCCTGCGCTACACCTCCACAGCAGGCGCATTCACGGGGAGGCGCATCCACAGCACGCGCTTCCACAGCAGGCGTATTGGTATTGGTCCACTGACGCTAAAGGGAACCTCGAGCGCCATGCGCCACAGCATACAAGGTATTCCATTCGACCAGCTGACATACAGTCCCTTACGGAGGCTGCAGAGGCCAGCGCGCCGCTGGATGCGGCGCCTCGGGGTGTGGGGTCCACCTCCGGCTACCGCTACCGGCGCATGTGTAGAGGGCGGGCCCTATTAGAGGGCGGTCGCTGCTGGAGGGGCAGGTGCTGGAGGGGCAGGTGCTGGAGGGGCAGTTGCTGGAGGGGCAGTGGTTTGGTGGACTTTGCCGCTGCGCACTCGCCGTTGTGTTTTCGGCAGAACGCACAACAGACGCCGCGCTGCGTGGTATATGAGAGAGAGAGAGAGGGAGGGCGCGACTAGAGAGACTAGAGAGAAGAGGCTAGAGAGGGACTAGAGAGAGATGAGAGAGATGCGCGACTAGGGCGAGAGGGGAGAGGAGAGGAGGTTATAGGGAGCGTCGTAGAAGGCGTAGGGAAGTGGGACGAGCTGTGGGGGATGGTCCGCGCGCCAGCCGATGGTGGACGCAGCCGCGCTACGTGGTCTATGAGAGAGAGCGAGAGAGGGCGCGACTAGAGAGACGAGAGAGGGGAGGAGAGGCTATAGGGAGACGAGAGAGGAGAGGGGAGGCGGCTATAGCGAGAGCAGGAAAAGGCGTAGGGAATTAGAGACGAGCTGGGCCAGCCGGTGGTGGACGCCGCGGTGCTGCGCGGTATGAGCGCGCGCGACTAGAGAGACTAGAGAGGGACTAGAGAGGGGCTAGAGAGATGCGCGACCAGAGAGAGGAGAGGAGGTTAGTGAGGAGAGAAGGCTATAGGGAGACCATCAGAAAGGCGTAGGGACGTAGAGACGAGCTGGGCCAGCCGATGGTGGACGCCGCCGCGGTAGAGCGAGCGACTAGAGAACACGACTATGAAGACTAGAGAGATGCAAGAGATGCGCGACTAGGGAGAGACGCGAGGAGAGGAGAAGAGGCTAGAGAGAGGAGAGGCGGCTATAGGGAGAGCAGTAAAAGGCGTACGGAAGTGGGACGGAGACGAGACTATCGATCGGAAGGGATCGACGCGGGCGCCGGTGGTGGCAGAAGAGCGACGATGGAGCAAAGAGCGACTATGGAGAGAGTAGGAGGGAGGCTATAGCGCGAAGAGGAGGAGTGACTAGCGAGAAGAGGAGGGAGAGCGGTAGAACGCGCGCGGCTGGGGCGAACGACGCAGCGGCGATGGTGGGCGCCGCACTGCGTGGTATGAGAGCGCGACGACGGAGGTGAAGACCCGAGGAGACTAGGAGGAGCGCAGTCGGACGCAGACGGCGGGTGGTGGGGACGCGCACGCACACGCCCCCGCCTGCGGACGCGGCGGCGGAAGCGGACGCCAGCGACGTGCAGGACGCACTAGACAGCGGGCCGACGGCGGGCGCGGTGTGGCCACGGACGCTGTCTGGACGGAGCCGAGCGCTGCGCCGGACGCCCAGGCGGCGGCGGAGGCGCAGGCGCGCCAGACCATCCCCCAAGCGCATGGGCTGCGCTCGACCCACGCTAACGCACTGACCTCGTTGCCCTGGCCGCGCGACGCCCGTGCAGGTGCCGACGTTTTCTTGCCTCGACCCCGACGCGCCCGACGCGCCCGACACCATGGTGCGCGCCCGCGCCCACGGGCATGCCCATGCGCCCGCCTCTCGCGCCTGACCGTGTGTGTCCACGCCGCGCGCGCTTGAACCGACTGCGGCGCACAGGCGGACCGCACCAAGGAGATCAAGGAGGCGTTCGCGCTGTACGACACCAAGAAGGAGGGCAAGGTCCCCTCGAAGCAGCTGGGCGCGGTGCTGCGCTCGCTGGGCTTTACGCCGTCCGAGGCCGACGTCGCGGCGCTGGTGAAGGAGTTCGACAAGGGCAACAAGGGCGCCATCGAGTTCAAGGACTTTGAGACCATCGTGAAGCGCAAGTCGGACAAGCCGACGGAGCAGATGCTCAAGACGGCCTTCCAGGCGCTCGACAAAGAGGGCAACGGCTTCGTGAGCGCGTCGGATCTCCGGCACGCGCTCGGCGCGCTGGGCGAAAAGTTCACCAACGAGGAGCTCGACGAGATCGTCAAGGAGATCAAGCTCGACTCGGACGGCCAGTTCAACTACGAGGAGCTCGTGAAGGACATCCTCTCCGTCGCGGCCTGAGCGCACTCCGCAGCCGTCTCTCTTTCGTTCGTTCGTCGTCCGCCTCCGCAGTCCGCCGTCTGTACTATCACAGTGAATACACACAACGTGCTTGGCGCGCATACAGCACAAAACCAGCAGCAGCAATCCGCAGCCTACATACATGCACGCACCCGCACGCCCCGTCCTGTACAGAGGATGCTCAGCCCTCGGCGCGCCTGGTGAGCCGGCCGGCGGCGGCGATGGCCTGGGCGACGCCCGCGTCGACGCTCACGGTGAAGCGCGTCGGCACGGGGAACGCGCTCTGCGGCGCCTCGGCCGCGTCGGCGAGCGCGTCCAGCCGCGCGCACATCGCCGGCTCCAGCAGCACGAGCGCCGACGCCGGGCTGCTGCCGTTGGCCAGCTGCCGCGCCATCGCCGCCGTCGACATGGTCACCGTGTGCGCGACGCGCTCCGCCTCGCCCGCCGCGCTCGCCGCCGCGCGCTCCGCGGCGAGCGTGGCGGCGGCCTCCTGCTGCAGCGCGCGCCGCCGCTGCTCCAGCAGCGCCTGGAGCGCGTCAAACTGCGCGTCGATCGCGGCGCGCACCGCCTGCGCCTGCTCGTCCACCGCGGCGACCGCGGCGGCGGCGGCCTCGGCGCGGCGCGCGTGCACGCGGCATGCGGCGTCGGTGCGCGCCCAGCTCGCGTTGACGTGCGCGCGCGCGCGCTCAACCACTGCGGCGTCCAGCAGCTGCAGGCCGTGCTCGGGGTCGAGGTGCGCGGCCGCCGAGCACGCGAGGCAGAGCACCGCGCGGCACGCGGGGCAGTACCCGTCGTAGGGCGTGCCGTGCGCCTCGCAGAGGCCCAGCGCCGCCGCGTCGGCGCCGACGGGCGTGAGCACGTGCAGCTTGGTCACCCGGCCCTTGCGGTGCTGCGCGCCGTGCGGCGGGCACAGGTACACCGAGCACTCGTGGCAGTAGTGCGTCGCGTCGGCCTGCTCCGCGGTGGGCTGCGGCGACGGCGTCGTGGTGGCAGCGTCGGCATCGCCCGCGGCCCCGGCGGGGCCGGCCGTGGCCGCCGCAGCGGTGTGCAGGATGGCCGCCGCGCAGACGTCGCAGGCGTGGCGCTGGCGCGCGGCGAGCGCCGTCTCCATCACGGGGTGCGCCGGCGGCCGGCCGCGGTCGTCGACCGCGGCGGGCGACGCGACGTTGCACAGCTCGCACATGAGCGTGCCCTCGGCGGTCTCGCGCGCGTGCGCCCAGCAGTCGACGCAGGCGGCGTGGAGGCACGCCCCCAGCAGCACGGTGCCGCCGGCCTGGAGCGGCGCGCGGCAGACCGCGCACTGGTCGTGGCGGTGGTCTTCGAGCCGCTGGACGAGGTCGGCGACCAGCGCCTCGAACAGATTCTCGTCGGCCACGCGCCGCCGCTTGCGGCCGAGCGGCGCACTCGCCGCCAGGATGCCCGCCGTCTTCTGCTCGGCCTTGCGCCGTCCCTCCGCCGCCCGCTCGCGGGCTGCTGGGATTGGAGCGAGGTGCGGGCGAAGGGCGGGGGGTCAGGTCGCGTGTCGGGCGCGCTTGGCTGCACCGGGAGCGGCGTACCGCGCTGGGTGCGGGCGGGGTCGGTGAGGTTGCGGTTCACGGCGGCTTGGACCAGGTCGGTGTTGGCGCGGTCGGCCCACGTGCTCGTGAGGCTATGAGGCTAGGGCGCCAGCGAGCGCACGCGGGTTAGGTTTTTTTTTAGACGGCACAAGGGACGGCGCAAACAGGCGCGTACTCGAGCTGCACCAGGGATGGGCACTCGTCCACGGCGGCGGCCAGGGCGCTGGCGACCGGCGCACGGATCGGATTCCGGAGCAGGCTGCGGTGCCGAGGATCGCGTCATGGGCAAGCTGCGCGTGAGCGAGGAACCGAACGCGCGCCGCTGCCCAAGTGCATCGGCGGGGTTTACCATAGCGATTTGAGCGACAGGCAGTGTTTGAGCGCGCCCGCGATGGCCACGATGCCGTCGTCCTCGAGCTGATTCCACGTCAAGCTAGCAGCACGACCACGGCGGCGCGCAAAGTGGCCGCCCGCGCACGATCAACTTGGGCGTGTCGCTGATCCAGCCGGGCCCGGCGCGGGCGCCAGCGTACTTGAGCGCCTCGAGCAGCGTGCACTCGGGCAGCGCCGCGGCCAGCGCGGCCGCACCCTCTGGCCGGATTCGGTTGATGCCCAGGCTGCGTGAACGGCCGGGAACCGGCGTCAAGGTCTAATGTTGGCCGTGAGCTCGCGCGTGTCGTGGCGCAGGCCCGCGGCGCCCGCCGTACTCGAGCGACACGAGGGACGGGCAGTGCTTCAGCCCGGCGGCGAGCGCCTGCGCGCCGTCCGGGCCCAAGCTGCTGGAGGCCAGACTACGCCCGGCGAGCGCGGGTGCTGCGTCACGCGGCACCGCCGTGTCAGCGTCGCCCAGGAGGACGAGCAATGCCAGCGCGCCACGCACTTGAGTTCCGCTAATCTGGGGCACGCGGCCAAGGCGTCCAGCACGGCGCGCACGCCCTGGGCGCCCAGAAAGTTGGCCGACACGCTTGGTGCGGCCAAGGAACGGTGCGGCCGCCGAGGGCCCCGTGAGCGCCCGCGTTCGCACAGGCCGCGTGCCCGCAGCGCACCTACTCGAGCGCCACGAGCGAGGGGCAGCCCTTGAGGCCCGCCGCGATCGCGCGGGCGCCGTCCTCGCGCAGGTGGTTGTTGGACACGCTGTGCGACCGGGCAGGACGCGCGGTGCCCGGTCATGGCGTGCGTGAGCGGTGGCGCGCTGCCGTGCGCGGCGCACAGCGGCGGCGCCGCCTACTCGAGCGTGGTGAGCTGCGACCACTGCGGCAGCGTGGCCGCGATCACCGCGGCGGGCGCGGCGGCCTGCGAGAGCAGGTTGCTCGCGAGGCTGCGTACTAGCGTGCCCGAACGTACAACCGGCGGGCGCGTTAGGGCGCCGCCCGTCCAGCCTCCACGGCCGTCCAGCGGCCCTTACTTGAGCGTGCGCAGCCGTGGGCACCGCCGCAGCGCCTCCATGAGCGCCTGCACCTCCTCCACGCCTTGCAGCTCGCACGACGCCGCGCTGGACGTCCCCGCCCCGCCCCGGGACCACCGGCAGACGGGTGTGAGGGCCGCGCCACGGCCGAGCGGCCCAGGGAGCGCAGCGCACGCGTACTTGAACTCGACCAGGTCCGGGCACTTGGCCAGCGCGGCGGCCACGGCGCGCACGGCCGCGGCGTCCAGCCGGCGGTCGGCGAGGCTGCACGCCCGCGCGTCCCAGGCGCGGGCGTCACGGCGACGTGAGCGGGGCTGACCAGCGTAGGCCGCGGCCTTCGGGAGCGCGGGGGACGCAGCGGGCGTACGTGAGCACGGTGCCGTCCTCGGTGAGGCACGCGAGCACGGCCTCCACCGTCCGGAGCGGCGCCGACGCCGCGGGCCGCGCCTGCTCCAGGGTGGGGTGGCGCACCCGGCGGGGCCGCGACCACGGCCGACTGCGTCAGGCGTACGGCGCGGCCGCCAGCGACCGCGGCGGCGGCAGTGGCAGCCGGGCGTACCGGGGCCGCGGCCGCCGACGCCGCCATGGGGTGGCGGTCCTCGCGACGTCCAGCTTTGGGTGTGAGTCGGCGGAGGCAGCGGGATCGGACGCCGCGGTGGGCCTTCCAAAGGCGGCGCCCGCGTCCTCGTCCGTGAGCGGCGTCCTCGGCCGTGAGCGACGTCCTCGTCCGTGAGCGGCGTCCTCGGCCGTGAGCGGCGTCCTCGTCCGCGAGCGGCGTCCTCGTCCGTGAGCGGCGGCCTTGGCGGCCGTGCTCCTCTGCCGCCTCCCTGTCTTGTCCGCCCTGCTCCTGCTCCCAGCTCCGCGGCCACGACCTGCTCCTCCTCGTCCTCCTCCGGCTTCTGCTCCACGGCCGCGGCCTCGCGCGCCAGCTCCACGGCCGCGGCCTTCTCCGCCTCCTCCTCCGCCGCCGCCGCCGCCTCCTCCTTCGCCTCCTCCTCCTCCACCACCACCTCTGCCGCCGCCGCCGCCGCCTCCGCCGCCGCCGCCTCCGCCTCGTGGACGGTGCCGAGGAGGCGCGGTGTGGGTGGTGGGTGGGGTCGTGGGCACGACGCGCGCACTGGAGGAGGCGTACTGGAGGAGGCGTATTGGAGGAGGTGTACGGGTTGAGAGGGCGTACTGGAGGAGGTGTACTGGACTGGCGTACGGGATGGGCGGTGAGGGATGGGCGGTGAGGGATTCGTGGGCGTACTGGAGGAGGCGAGGAGGTGTACGGGATGGGCGTACTGGATTAGGCGTACTGGAGGAGGCGGTGAGGGATTGGTGGGCGTACTGAAGGAGGCGTATTGGATTAGTCGTACCGGATGGACGGTGAGGGAATGGGCGTATTGGATTGGGCGTACGGGATGGGCGTACGGGATGGACGTAGTGGATTGGGCTTACTGGAGGAGGCGAGGAGGTGTAGTGGACTGGGCGTACTGGAGGAGGCGTACTGGATTGGACGTATTGGATTGGGCGTACGGGATGAGCGTATTGGAGGAGGCAGTGAGGGATTGGTGGGCGTACGGGATGGTCCTGGAGAGGCGTACTGGAGGAGGCGGTGAGGGTTGGGCGTATGGGTTGAGAGGACGTACTGGAGGAGGCGTACTGGAGGAGGCGTACTGGAGGAGGCGTACTGGAATGGATGTATTGGATTGCGCGTACGGGATGGGATGGGCGGTGAGGGATGTGCGTACGGGATGGGCGTACGGGATAGGGCGTACTGGAAGGGCGTACGGGCTGGGCGTACGGGATGGGGCGTATGGGAAGGGCGTACTTGTTGAGAGGGTGTACGGGATGGTCATGGAGGAGGCGTACGAGATGGGCGTCCGGGATGGGCGTAGAGGATTGGTGGGCGTACGGGATAGGGCGTACGGGTTGAGCGGGCATACGCATGGCGCTCCAGTTCCCTCTAGCGTCAATATGCCAATACCAATGGCCTCTGCAGCCCCGTAAGGGACTGTATGCCATGCGCTGCTGGTCGATGGAATCCCCTGTAGTCTGCATGCCTCTCGAGTTCCCATTAGCGCCAATAGACCAATACCAATACCAGCACCGGGCAGGGCATCCTGCGGCCCCTACAGGTACTGGGCTGGCCCATTCCCCCCCCCCCCCCCCCCTTGCGAGAACGGATGGCGCGTCCCCATAGGCCGTGGCAGGCGTGCCCGGCGGCCGCTGAGCGGCGCCGCCGTGGTCATTTCC
>Ga0180216_1003355_pt1 | contig 12732 bp, 15 predicted proteins | sample eDN3rd37CBELigMG_FD_128879 | JGI IMG/M metagenome (GOLD analysis project Ga0180216, IMG submission 128879) | Enriched Miracle-Growth compost microbial communities from Emeryville, California, USA - eDNA 3rd pass 37_C BE-Lig MG (version 2)... ...
AGCAGCTCCAACAGCTCCAGCAGCAGCAGCAGCAGCAGCAGCAGCAGCAGCAGCAGCAGCAGCAGCAGCAGCAGCAGCAGCAGCAGCAGCAGCAGCAGCAATACTTCCAGCAGCCCTATCTGACTTCCGATCCGCACGGCATGCAACGCGGCACGCTCTTGGACCCGCACTTTGGCGGTGTATACTACACGACGGCGCCGGGCGACGCGGGCGGCGCGCCGCCAGCCAAAATGCGGCGGCCGTCTGTGGGCGGTAGCGGCGGCGGCGACACGCTGGCCCAGCCGTACCACCTGACGGGCTCCGTGTCGTCGGGTGCGACCGTGCACTCGGAGGTGGGCGTGATGGCGTCGTCCGGCAGCCAGGAGTTCCAGCACTACGCGATGCAGCTGCCGCCGCTCCCGCAGGCGCGGCAGCCCTGGTTCGGCTTTCCGCAAATGCACTACTCGTTCGAGTTCGCGCCGGCCACGGAGCAGCCGCCGCAGCCGCAGACGCTGCCCGTGCCCCCGCTGCAGGGCGGGCTGGCGGCGCCGGCGCCTGCCGGGGATCACGACCACGAGGCCGAGTACGGGTCGACCGCAGCGGGCCAGCCGTCAACGCTGGGCGCGCCGCAGCCGACGCCGCCCCGGCGCGCGGCGCCAGCGTCGTCGCGGCCGGCGCAGCAGCGGCGCCAGCAGCAGCAGCAGCAGCAGCAGCAGCAGCAGCAGCAGCAGCAGCAGCAGCAGCAGCAGCAGCAGCAGCAGCAACAGCAGCAGCAGCAGCAGCAGCAGCAGCAACCGGCGGCGCAGCAGCAGGGGCAGCAGGCGGGCCCGCCGTCCGTGCGGACGCTGGCCCTGGCCAAGCCCATGCCTACGGACGGGCCGACCCTGATCGCCGAGAAGATGGTCCGGCTTATGTACGAGGTGCTGGCGCAGCACAACCAAGTCGGCGCAGACATTGCCACGCGCGCGAGCAACATCAAGGTCAACATCATCCGGTACCTGTACGAGGTCGACACGGTCGATCGGCAGCACGGACACGCGCCAGGTATGCGGCGCCGGCCGTTAAGGGCGTTGTGAAGGAAGGTAGCTGGCGGTGCTAACGTGGCGCATCCTGCCCGCGGTCGGCGTGCGCGGGGCCCGCCCAGTTGCGACGATCGACCAGTTCTCGAAGGAGGCCGTGATGCGCTGGGACCACAAGCGCCGCACCGCGTGGCACCGGCGGCTGCGCAACCCGGACGAGTACCGGCGCTGGTACGTGCCGCCGCACCCACTTCCGCCTCGTGCCCGACGCAAAAACGCCCTCCTAACTCTTCCCGCTGCCGAGGGCCTGCCTCTATTGCATCGCGTCGCGCGGCAGGTTCACTTACCCGGGCGATCAGCTGCGCAGCGGCATCTTCAGCCAGGCGGAGCGCATTGCGTTCTGCCTGCGGGTGCTCGACTTTTTCACGTACGGCCTCTTAGGCCGCAGCTTTGCGCTATTCTCCCTGTCGCTGCGCAGCCGGGTTCGTCCGCACGGCCGTGTCGTCTCGCTGAGTGCCACACGCTTCTGACGCCCGCGCTTTCTTTCCCATTCGCTGGCGGTTATACTCTCCCCAGACCGGCCAGCAGTGCGGCGACCACTACCGCGCCTACCAGCAGCGCCTGGGCTGGTCCATCCTCGAGGAGCACCAGCCGCCGCAGATGCTCACCAAGGAGCAGCTGCCGTTTGTCTTTGTACGCGTGCGCTCGGGCAGCCATTGAGGCACTCTGCTGCTGAATGGCCGTGCTGACTGGCCTGGTCGGGCACGTATGCATCGCCCCGAATGCTGCCAGCCCGACGCAGAGACGTGGCAGACGCCCAAGATGCTGGCGTTCTCGCGGCAGATCGACCAGTGGCTCCAAGAGTCCGAGTACGTTGCGCGGCCGGCTGCGGTCAGACGTTAGGGAGTGTTGGTACTGACGCGAGCGACGTGTGCTTCCTGCTTGGCGCAACGCCGCGCGCCGGCCAGGGCCAATGTCGCCAACCCCAGCACCGCCTCCAGCAGCAGCAGCACGACCGGCGGCAGCGGCCAAGCCAACTCGCACAGCCAGCCAGCGCAGTCGCAGAGCCTGGAGCGCGCCGACGGTGCCCTGATGGCGTCGGCCGTGTACGCCGTCGGCTCCCGGTGAGCAGGCCAGATCATCGAGCTGGTTTTCTGAGGCGCCCCGTTCGCGTTTTGTGGGTGGGTCGGGGTGCATGGCTAGCGGCGGCAAGCGGACGGCTGCGGACCGCGACGAGGCCGTCGTCGTGGTGTCGGATGGCCAGGCGGCGTCCATCGCCGCGGACGACAACCGCGCCGGCCTCTCACGAGCGGTCTCCTCGAATGTGCTGATGTGATTGCATGCCATTGTTGTCTGTAAGTAGTAGCGTTGCTTTGACTGCCACTGTCACACGGCAGGAATCTCTGTACAATGCCCCTGCTGTCGCGGCGTGCCACCGGAACGGCACCGCTCGAGGCCGCGACACATCCCCGCGCAGGCCGTGGGCACGGGTACCCTCATTGCACAATTGCGCGCATGGTCGACCTCGCTGTAATATCACTGCAGAAATACACGCATTGCTATCGGTGGTCCTACACGTCGTAGCTGTACACCATCACTCGAGCAGGGGTCTGACAGAAGCACAACAACAGTGACAGAAAACGTTTTGATTCGCAGCGGCCTCAAGGCTGGACACGCCGTTTACATCGCGTTCACGGTAGCCAGCAGGTCCTCCAGCGTCGTCTCGATGTACTTCTTGTGGTCTACCAGCGTCTCCAGCATGGCGAGGATCTCGCGGTTGTACCGCTCCTTCTCGGCATCGAGCGCCTGCGCGGTGGCCTCGTACTCCATGCGCAGCTTCTGCAGCTTGCCCTGGCGCTGCACAATGAGCGGGCCGGCGTCCTGGCGCATCTCGACCAGCTGCATCTCCAGCGCGTCGATCTCGGCCGTCTCGGCCGCCAGCTCCTTGTTCATGCGCTGCAGCGTCCGGCGCGACCGCGGGATGGGCACTGGGGCCCAGTGCAAGTGAGCGACCAGATTAAGTTGTTACGTATGACGCGGCCGGCGCTCGCCCGCACCTCCTTCTCAGCGGTGATGCTGGTGTCGACGCGCATGAGCTGCGACTCGATCAGGGAGATGTTCTCCTGCGCTGCCAGCAGCTGCTCGTTGAGGTTGTCGATGCGGTCCTGGATGGCGAGCTGTTGCTCGCGCGCCGCGTGCACCTGGTCGCTGATCGACTGGCGGAGCTGGGCCAACGCCGGCTGTGCGGGCGACGCTCCATCAATCGCCGCAGGCGCTGTGTTAGCGCCTTTGTGGGCGAGGCAAAGCGGCACACCCAAGGGGCGTACCCGCAGGGAGTTCTTGAGCGAGGTGAGCATGCTCTGCGGCGCCTGCATGTCAACGCTGACCATGTACTGGGTCTCGCCCCGGCCGCCGTCGCTGGACGGCAGCTGCAGGCGTGCGACCGTGGCGTGGTATGCGTTGACGGCGCTCTCGACCTGCACGAGCCGGGCGCCCGGGTGCGTGGCATGGTGGGGTGAATGGATGCCCAACACATGAGGTCCCAGGGTCGAGCGGCGCGGCGCACCTGCGACTGCTTCTTGACGAGGGCCATCTCGCGGTCCCAGGCCTGCGCGGCCGCCTGCTCGCGCGCCTTCACCGCCGCCTCGCAGCTGCGCAGGATGGCGCGCATCCCCGGGCATCACAGAACGGCGTCAGCGCGGGCCATCAGTGCGGGCGGCACTGGCGGATTCACGCGCTGTACCTCTCCTCCAGCTTGGTCAGGCTCTGCTTCATGGCCTCGACGTCCGACGCGCTGAGCTCCTGGTTCGCGACGGCGTCCTGCAGCTGCGCCTTCTTGGCGGTCGCCGCCGCAATGTCGGCGGCTGCGCAGGGCCGCCCAAGCACCCCCTGGCGCGAGGTATACAATCAGCGACCACGGCCACCACGCCGTCCCGCGTGCACGGGGGCGCGGCGGCGTACTGAGCTGCTCCAGCTCCTGCTGCTGGGCGGCACGTCCGGCCGAGAGCTTGGCGTTCTTCGCCTTGAGGATCTCGATGACCTTGTTGTACTTGCCAATGTCGCTCTCCAGCTCGGCCTTGCGCTGCTGGAGCACCGACAGCGGCGGCTGGTCGCGGTCCAGCTGCTCGAGCTGCTGGCGCAGGCGGCGCTGCTGCTCCACCGCCAGCGAGATGTCGGCCTCCAGCGTCTGGTTCTTCTTGTCAAAGCTCTGACCCAGGTCAGCCAGCAGCGAGTCGAACGTGTCGTGGCCGGCCATCCACATCTGGTACGCCTTGGCCAGGTAGTTGAAGAAGACGCGCTCGCGCTGCGGCGCCTGCTGGTGCTTGGCGTTGAGGCCGCAGGCCTGGCGACGACGTTCCAGTGCAACCGGGGGCGGAGGGGGGCGATGGGCGCGCAGCACCATTAGGGCCAGGCGTTTTTTTTCTGGGGCTGAGGGCGGGCGGACCGTCGCTCGGCTCGTACCACAATGAGCTCGACGAGCCAGGTCAGCATGGCGAGCAGCACCGGCCAGGCGTGCATCGAGCCGACGGCCTGCAGGTTGCTCTTGGAAATGTCCGAGTAGAACGGGTACCTGCCGGTCGGTGCGGCGGTGCGCGCCATTGCGGCGCCAGGATGAGGTTGGGGTTGGCACGCCCGGGGGCGTCGACCCGCGCCGCGCGCACGCACCCGAGGTTGCGGATCAGGACCGGCAGCTCGTCGTCAAACTTGGGGCCAAACACGTAGGCCGGGTCCAGCTGGTGGTACAGGAAGGTGAAGATGTTCTGAAAGTCCTTCACCGACGGCGCGCTGAGGATCTTGGGCGAGATGGGCCGGTCATAGCCGGCGTCCGCCAGGTAGTGGATCAGCAGCCGGATGCACTGGTGCTGGTAGCCCTTGTCGCGGATGTTGCGCGGGTCCTTGCGCGGGCCCTCGGCCGTGGCCAGACTGCGGTAGATCGAGCCGCGGCGGTCGCTGCGCGGCCGTGATCACGCACAGAGAGCGCGGAGCGCGTGATTAGCGCGGGCAACTGCAGGCAAGCGCAGTGTCCACGTCGCCGGATGGCGCACCTCATTGCAAAGTCGGACGCGCGCGGGGCGAACGACGCGCTGCCGGCCGCGTTGCCCATGCCGCCGAGCGCGCCCGGCGCGAGCGACGGGCGGCCCATGGACGGGCGCGGCAGCGCGTTGGGCGCGAGGGACTGGCGCGGGCCGCCGGTGCCGGCCTGCTTGGTCACGGCCTGCAGGCGCATGGGGCCGATCGACATGCGGTTGCGGTTCATCTCATTGTCGAGATCGAGGCCGAACGTGCTCCGACGCGCGGCCATGGTGAAAAATGTCCTGAGCCTGGGGCCTGCGGAAGAAAGAAAGAAAAGGGCTAGACAACGAGGCAGCGTGCATCAGCGCAGGCAGCGGTGCGCACACGCCGGCTTCGCAGCGCGTGCGTACCAGGCCACCGTCGCGATATTGCTGGCGTGCTTGTCTGCAAGGCCGTTGCAAGCCGTGCTGCGCCGTCCTCTTCCTCGGTCGGCCAGTCGCCTGGTCGCCGTCCGCTGCGTCCTGCTGGTAATGCCGCCTTGTTCTTCGTCCCTCGTTGTTCTCGTCGACGCGGTTTTTTCGGCGTCCGCTTCAAGGCGCCCTCGTCCGAGGCGTCCTATGTCTTCAAGGCGTGGTCGTCCGAGGCGTTGTCGTCGTCCGAGGCGTTGTCGTCGTCCGAGGCGTCGCCCGTCGTCCGTCGTCCGCTGGCGCAAACGGTGCAACTGACCGCCACGCCCACAAAGTCCACCCCATTCCACCCCAGCGCCCACGCAGCCAACCGCCATAGCCCTCACCCAATTCTGCCACCATTCTGCCGCTCGCCCTCCCAATTAGGAAACCCGTTACAAAACCACAGATGACGTCACCTGGCCAGGTGACGTAGACACACGCACTATGTGACGTCACCTATGGAGAGCCGCCAGGGCTGCTGAGGCTGCGGCGCAAGGCCAGCCCCCGGTCGATGGGCCCCGCGCCGCACGTAGCATCGCAGCAGTGCGCTGGGGACGGCCGTCGCTGGCACCGCCTGGCAGGCGCGACGTTTCTCGTCCTGTCCTCTTCTCTTCCTCAGCCTGCTCTCCCTCTTTCTCAGCGTCACTTGTTTTGGCGCGCTTCGCCATTTGTCTGCCGCTGTTCTGCCACGATTCTGCCACAATTCTGCCACTGTTGACTCGCACGCTGACGCAGCCGCCGCGGACGCCGCCGCGGGACGCCCACCCCACCCCAGGCGCCCTGCCGGCCCACGTCGCGGCGCCCGCTGGCACCGGAGGCACGGGGGAGAGCACCTCAGGCATACGGGCGAGGCGCCGGTGCAAAGGATGGGGCGAAGCAACGCGGAAGGTGGGCGGTAAATACGAGGTCCAGGACGGCCAAGGACGCATCGGTGACGGTGGCTGCGTGGCAAGCTGCAGGGCAGCTGCAGGGCGGCTGCTGGGAAAGGGCAAGGGCCACCGAGCCGAACAGCGAAACAGAACGGGCCACATACGGGGTTTACGTATGTTGGGTGCTGTGCCGCTAGGACGGCCTAGCCGATTTGTTGTGGTCGGGTGGTGCTGACGTGCGCCTCGTCGAGCCGCGCGCTGAGGTGGCAGCCAGCGTTGCACGGACGGCACTCGGCCGCAGGGCACGGCACAAGAAGCGAAGCTGCCCTACCAGCAGACCGCTTCGGCTCCTACGCCCACCCGACCTCAACCTTTCCGGGCGCCTAAACGGCCGCCCCCGCCGCAGCCATGGAGCCGGTGCCCAACCCCAGCGGCGGCGCCTCCGACACGCTGCTGACCGCCAGCCCGCCGTTCGGCGCGGAGAACAGCCGCGGCAGCGCCCACCTGAGCGCCGACGGCCACGACGAGACCGCCGAGTGCATCGAGCTACAGCGCATCGAGTCGGACGAGCCCGCGCCGCCGCCGGGCACCGGCCGCAGCACGAGCGTCGCCCTGGACCTGCGCAGCGCGGTGCGCAGCGTGGCGCGCCTCACCAAGCGCCTGAGCACGGGCCTCGGCTCGCGCCGCGGCTCCGACAACTCGACGCTGGCCACAACGTCGTCGCCGTTCGTGGAGCTGACGTCGTCCGAGGTCTTCGAGGCCACCGCGCAGGCCGAGGCGCACCGCGGCTACAAGGAGCTGGTGGACTTTTTCAACGGCATCGGCATCTCGCTGGCCGAGTCGGAGGTGTACGCCAAGCGCCTGGTCGAGGACTTCCACATCCGCGGGCCGGAGGACCTGGAGGGCCTCACGCCCAAACAGCTGCTCGCGTACAACATCCCCTACTCCATCCACCGCAACGAGATTGCCTACGCGTTCCCCCGCCTCGGTACGGCCTCGGCCGCCTGCTCCGCACGGGCGACAGCCGGCCGCTCACGTACGACGTGCGACCGAGACTAGCTGGGTCGCGCGCGCGCGCCGCACTCGCGCAGGCACGCACGCCGAGCTCATCCAGCGCGTCACGCTCATGATCTGGTTCATCTGCGTCGTCTCGATCGGCATGGTGTACCAACGGCTGCTCTGCACCGGCGGCATTCCGTACGATTGCGCCAGCATCGACCACCCGGAGGACCAGCTCGACGTGGTCAATACCATCATCCTCGTACGGGCCGCCCGTCCTGCGCTGGCCGCCGGCTGGCCCGCACCCGTGCGGGCTCACGCGCGCCCGTCTTGGCGAGCCGCGCGGGCGCCGCCTGCAGGTGTATGAAAAGTCGCTGCTGCTCTTCTTCCTGGGCCAAATCGGCCGGTACCAGCTCACGCGGTGGTACTTTTACGTCGTCTACTTTGGCATCTTCCCGCTCTTCGGCTACCTGGGCAGCATCTACCCCGACGTCTACGTACGTGCCGGCCGGCTCCCCACGCGGTGCCCGTGATCGCCCGGCGCAGCTCACCGCGCCGTGGCCCTGGTACACTGCGCGCGCGCCGCAACGCGGGGTGGGGGACGGGGCCACAGCTGAATAGCAGCCACTTGCAGTACTCGCTGCAGTCGCTGTTCACCACCCGCGTCTGGGTCCTGATCGGCGTCGTCGGCACGCTGATCCTGTTCCTGGTGATCGTCCATTTTTACTTGGCGTACCGGCACTCGGTCGGGTTCATGGTGCTCTACCTCACGACGCTCGGGTTCATCGTATTTATGATCTTTGCGCTGTACGCGCTCATCTCGTCCACCAGCATCTTCTACATCCACCACTGGTTCATCTTTTGGGTGCTGTCCATCTTTACAAGGTTCAACCACCCACTCTCCGTCATCTCGCTTGGCCTGTGCGTCGGCATCTTTGTGCAAGGCGCCGCGGCCTATGGGGCCAACACGGTGGCCTTTGTGTAGCGCCCGAACCTGCACCGGCAGTCAACACGCTGTACGTATACGGGGCGAGTGTCTCATCGCCCGACCTCCCGGTGTACATACCGTTGTACAGTCCTATGGTACAGTCTATCGCCGCTAGCGCCGGCCATCCGCGCCAGTCGCCTGCGCAGCAGACGCGTCGCGCTCCGCGTTGACCTTGGCCATGCCGACGTAGCGCCACACCTCGGCCGTGTCCACCTTGGCCGCCCACTGGAAGGCGGCGTCGAAGTTGCGCATGTCCTCCACGAGCACCGCGGCCACGGCCACGGGGTCGTTGGCCTGGCGGTACAGGCGCATGGCAATGGCGGGCTTGCCGCACTGGCGGGCGATGTGGCCCACGCGCAGCGGGTTAAGCCGAAGCGGCCGGCTGTCGAGCAGCGACGTCACGTCGTCGCCGCGCGTCAGCAGCGCGGTGATCTCGAGCGTGTACAGAATCTCGAGGAGCCACTCGCGCTCGTTGGTCTGTGTGTCGTCGCGGTCGGCCGCGTACGCCGTGCGCACCGCGGAGATGACGGCGAGCGCGGTCGCCACCTGCTGCTGCGTCAAGAGGACCTCCATGAGGGTCTCCAGCACGACGGGCCAGTCGGCGTACGTCGCGCACCGCCGCAGCGCCGCGAGCGCGTACAGCTGCACCAGCTGCACGAGGTCCGGCCGCGCAATCGCGCGGACGACGTCCGGGTCGACGAGCGCCCGCGCATCCTGTGCGTGAATTGATAGTTGCTACGGACCGACGCAGGCGGCGGCGTTAGTGCAGCCGAGGCGCCGCCCCTTCTGGCTTGCCGCGCGCGCGTACCACGGCCAAGGCGCGGCTGCTGGGCTCGGTCGGGCTCGCCGATCCCGCCGCAATGCTGCCCAGCAGGTCCTTCAGCGGCCGCAGGTCGTCCAGCAGCAAAAGGGTCCGAATGGCGCGCTCGTGCTCGAACGCCGCCACGCAGGCCGCGGCGATCGCTTCCGACGTGGCCGGGTCCTGGCGGATGCCTCGCGAGGGATGGGAGCGGGCGGCAGACGTCACACCGTGGCCGCCAAGGAATGGGCCCCAGCGTGCATCGAAGCGACGTACCCTCAGCGTGCTCATCAAGTCGATCGTGCTGAGGTTCATGTCCAGGCGGTCCTGCGTGACCGCCTGCCGCACGCGGCCCACGGCGGCCTCGGAGCGCTCTTCCGCCGCCAGCTGCACCAGAAGGAAGGACGCGTTGGGGCCCAGCGCGAGCTTGGTTTCGTCGAGCACCGCCGACAAGAACTAGGCGCAACGCGTCGCTCCGCCGAAATGCGCAACCGGGACGGTTAGACCGACGCAGTCGGCGCACACGGCGCGTGCCTCCTGCGGTACCTGGACAATGGTGTGTGCAGGCACAGCGCCGTCCGTGTCGTCGTCCAACAACTGGGTGCAGACGTCGTCCATTAGTGTGTGCTGCGGCCGCCACGGCGACCGTGGCGTGCACAGCATCGCCGCGTCAGGCTCCACGTTGCGCTGACCGCCGCCATCTCGCCTCGCGACCGTACCGCAGAGGACGCGTTGCCCTGCAAGAGCGCCGCGGCGTCGAGGAACTGCTTTCCTTGACACAGGTTGAAAATCTTTTGCAGCATGTCATTTTCGACCGGCGGACGCTGGAATCCGCTTCAACCGTTTTCGGCAAGGGACGCATACTGAGCAATCGCCACCGTCGGCCTCGTTCGAGGCCATCGTGCGCCCTCGTACCACGGGCACCAACTGCGACAGCCGCCGCTCCGACGCGCGTCGCGTCAATCTCGCCGACCCTGCCGGGGGTGCAGGGACGGCCGCCAGTGCCGGCGCGGCGGCGCCGGCGCCCAGCGACGGCGCCGACGGCGTCTGGGGCTCTCCCGCGGCGCTGTCACGACGGCGCACGGGGTCGGACGCTTCCGCCGGCGCGGGTTCTGCCGGTGCCGTCGCCGGGGCACGACCGGCGGTGGTGGCGTGAGGCTTGTTCTCGCCAACGTGCAGCACCTGAGTCAACCGCACGGCGCCGAGCTCGCCGCAGGCGCGGACATGAGCACGGTCGCACGCGTCGACTATCCCTTCTTCCTATGCCAACGACGTACGCGGCCGTCGTCGCCCATCGCGATGGCAAAGTTGCCTTCCGGAGCCGGCTCGAACAGCGCAAACGGCCGCGTCACCGGCGCCCGGAGCGCCGGCGCTTCCGCCAGGCGGTGGAGCAACGTGCCGGTCGCGACGTCCCACAGCTCGAACGTTTCCCTGTGGCCCACCTCGCTCGCTCATTCACAAAACGGGGGAGCCGTTTGAGCACGGCCTGCAAAGCCGCATGCCCAAGGGGTGGGAAGGGGCGGTGGGCGTACTCTGGCTTGGCGACGACCAGCGCATTCCGCTTGGAGAGGAACGCCATCTGGTACGCGTCGCGCGTCGTGCTGCCGGGCGGCGCAACTTGGCCAATCCGCACGCGCTTCCGAGAGTAGGGCGGTGCCCCCGGCTGGCTCTCCAGCGAGGTCAACACCAGCTAGGGACCGCGGTTTCGTCCCCAGCCAGCGCTCGTCTTGCAGAGGTCAGGGATTGATGGACAGCAGCATCGCTCTCTGAAACCGCAAGCCAGTTCCATACATGCACTTCGTTGGTGTTGGCCGTGTTGATCACGGCCAGCAGGGTGTGCGTCGGCTGCGACGCCGTCGCGTCGGGCGTCACCGCGGCGCGGAAGAGCAGCGCGGCGTATGCGGGGATCGCCTGGTAACCTCGCATGTCCAGGTTGTGCAAGTGCGCTAACGGCATAAGCGCGCTCTTGTCGGTGACGTCGCGCCGGGGCGCCGCCGTCACCAGCGCCCAGGTGGGCTTCAAGCTCCGGCTGGCATAGTAGCCGTCCACCAGGTGGTTCCGGCAGAGGTCGTGCAGGCCTGAGATCACCATGGCCGGCGGTTTGACCGACGAGAAGGCGCCTGGCGTGCCGCGCGCGGCGGATTAACGCCGACGCAGGGGCTGCCATAAGAGGGTCATCCTTGGATCCTTGGCGCTCGCGCTGCTCCGTGCGCGCCCGCGTACCGTCCGTCGGCTGCAGGTGGAACACGCCGCTCGTGGCCACCACCGCCAGGGTCACCGCATCGCCCAGCCACGTCCAGTATAGCACGGACGGCGTCGTCGCCGACTGCCCCGCCAAGGCCAACGAGGCCACGCGAATGCTGGTCAGCCGGCGCCGCGCCGTCACGTCAAAAATCATGATCTGGTCGCCGGCTGCCGACGGCCCATCGCGCGCGGCACCCCGGGGGGGGCACAGCCAGGTCCCAGGATGGTTAGCGAGACCCGGGCCGGCGACAATGCGGGCGCGCGCGCGGAGGTACCTTGCAACGCCAGCACGGGCCACTGCGGGTGCATCAACACGCGCTCGGCCTTGACCGCCAGGATGCGCGACGAGTGGCGGTACCGGTTCTCGTAGGGAAACATGTAGAAATGGTTGGCCGTCAGGACCGCGATGGTGGGGCCCTCGCCGACGCTGACCGTCCGGTTGGCGCGCAGGGCGATCTGGTGGCTCGCCATCGGCACCTGACCGTCCACCGCCAAGAGGACCGTCGCCGGACGAGTAACGCGATGAGGGTCCGCTGCAGCGCGATACGTATACGGGGCGTGCAGCGGGCGTACCTGGCCCACTTCGCGGACCACCAAGCCGGCGTCGGACGCGTCGTCCGGTTCTGAGTCCGTGGGCGGCGGCGCGGACGCCGCGGCGGCCCCGTGGCTGCCCGATGCGCCGTAGCCGTCGACCTCGGCGCTGGGGGCGGGCGCGGTGGCCACAGCAGGCGGCGGTGGCGGCGGCAACGCTGCCGCCGACTCGGCATACCCGTCGGCGCTGGCGGCGTCCACCGACGGCCGGCCCGACGGTGAAGCGCCGGCGACGGACCCGGCACTCTCGGTTTGCCACGCCGAAAGATCCTGCTGCGAGCCTTCCGGGGTGGCGGTGGCTTCCGGGGTGGCGGTGGCCCGCGCCGCCTGCGCGTCCGGCGGCACTAGCTCGGGCCACGGCGCCGGCAGCGGCGCCGGGGCCGACGCGGTGGGCGGCGGCGGCGGCAGGGATGGTGGCGGCGCCTGCGGCGCAGATGGCTCCGGCGGCAGCTCCGGAAGCGGCGCGGTGGACCCCTCGCCGAGCCCCGGATACGGCGGCGCAGACGGCGGCGCGGTGGGCGGCGGGATCTGCCACGGGTCATCGATGGGCGGCGGGGGCGGTGGCAACGCCGACAGTGACACCCGCGGCAGCACGGAGGGCGGGGGCGGGGGCAGCGCGGCGCCGGGCGGCGGCGGCAGCCCCGACGTCGGCGGGGGCGGGTGCGGCGAGTCGACGATCATGTCCGGATACGGCCGGATGCTTGACGGCAAGGGCGGCGGCGGCGCCATCACTGAAGCGCGCAGTAGGCACCACACCCGTGGCCAACGCGAATCTCGGTAT
>Ga0180216_1003356_pt1 | contig 12730 bp, 17 predicted proteins | sample eDN3rd37CBELigMG_FD_128879 | JGI IMG/M metagenome (GOLD analysis project Ga0180216, IMG submission 128879) | Enriched Miracle-Growth compost microbial communities from Emeryville, California, USA - eDNA 3rd pass 37_C BE-Lig MG (version 2)... ...
CCCGGGCCGCCCCCCCCCCCCCCCCCCCCCCCCCCCCCCCGCCGAGGAGCGCCATTCGAGGAGACGCAAGAGAAGAAGAGGGAGTGCCATCAGCACCAGAAATGGTGTCCGCATGCGGCACGGCACGCAGCCGGCACGCTGTTCAGCAGAACGAAAGTTATTCTGCCTTGCGGCAGTCGGTCCATCACGTGGCACGAGGGGCGGCCACCCCCGAAAGAGAAAAAAAAATAGCACCAAAGGGGGCCACGTACCCCTTGATGACGGCGGCGTGGGTGAGCGGGCCCTCCTTGAGCAGGAACGCCAGGCCCTCGAACGCGGCGCTGCGGTCGCCGGTCTTGAGCGACAGCGCCTCGTTGAAGAAGAGCGTCACCAGGGTGTAGTACTGGTCCGGCACCTCGAGCTCCTCGATGCTCAACTTGAGCTCCTGCAGCAGGAGGCACGCTCCCGCGCACGCGCAGGCCCGAAGCGTCGCGCGTGAGCACGGCGTGGGCGGCCTCCCCGCGCAGCACCCACGATCGCACCGCACCGCACCTTCTTGTCGCGGACGTCGAGGTACTCGGCGAGCGTGTCGCGGATGCGCTTCTCGATCTGCTCCGCCGTCAGGCGCTTCTTGGCTGGCGCCGGCGTCGTGGAGCCCTGGGCGCTCGAGCTGGCCGAGAGCGGGGCGGGCGAGCCGCTGTCCGAGACGTCGGCGGGGTTGGGCGGCGTCACCGTCGTGTCCTCGTCCGCCGCCACGTTGCCGAGCGCCCTGCGCGTGCAATGCAATCACACGAGCGTTACGCGCGCGGGGCGTGAAGGCGCATGAGTAAAAATCGCTCGTGCGTCCATACGGCGCCTGCCCCGCCGCCGGCCCGCCGTACTCAAAGGCGTTGGCGCTCTTCACGGGCTGCGGCGCACCGCTGCCGGAGGTGGAGCGCGCCATGCTGGCGCCACCGGCGCCGGGGCGCCGGCGGCCCATGCTCGGCGGGCCCAGCATGGACGGCGGGCCCAGGGCAGTCTGGGTAGCGGCCTGCGGGACGGTGCGAGGCGCGGCCCCAGCAGCCGTTGGGAGTCAACGCGCGTGAGCAAGCGGTCCGGCCCGCGTCTAGGGGGCATCCACGTCCACAGTTGCCCGTACGCCGCTGAAGGAGCCAATCTTGGAGAGGTCGACGGTCTCCTTGCGCACCAGCGGCGCGGCAGGCGAGTTGCGGCCGCCCAGCTGATGCGGGAGCGTCGGCATGCCTGGGCGCGTGCGCTCGGCGCGAGCGAGCCACACGTGACACGCTGCCGGCGCTTAGTCGTGTCCAGCCCCAAACGACCGTTCTTCTCGCCCCCGCGGCGTACCGCCGCGGCCGCTGGAGCGGCGGTCGCCGGGGCCACCGCCGCGGCTGCCGCCGGCGGTGCGCGCACGCTCCTTCTCGAGCTGCTCGGCGATGGCCTGTGCCCGCGCTCCCGCGCTCAGAGACGGGGCCGCACTGCACAGTTAGCCAGGAACGCCACGCCGCCCCTCGGTACCCTGCGGGACACGACGCACGTCTTGGCGAATCTCCTCGAGCGAGGCCATCTTCATCTCTTGCCGGCGCGGGATCCACTGGTCCTTGCGCAGGTCGATGACGTCCTTGAGCATGAAGCGCACACGCGAGCTGAGCGCCTTGTTGTTCATCATGGTTGCCATGCGCGCAAAGTACACGTCCATGGTCTCCTTCGCCTTCGGGTGGTCGAGCTGGGCGGGCCGCGCCGCGCGTCAAGCCAGGCCGCGCAGCCTGCGGGCATTAGCACTGGGCAGCCACCGGTGGCGCCAACGCGCGCGAGCGCCGGCGACGGACCTGCTTGCCAATGGTCTTGAGCAGGTTGCACAGGCACTCGACGTCGGCCTCGTCGGGGTTGGCCAGGTTGCTCAGGAACTCGTGCAGGCTGCGCGCGTGCCGCAGAGGTGGAGCCGCGCGCATGCGCCGATGAGCATCCGCGGCGCGCACAAAGGGACAAGCCCGCGTGCGGTCGGGCGCGCATACCAAGCGTGCATGATGCGCTCGCTGAGCATTTGGAGCTTGAAGAGCTCGCCGATGAGCGTGATGTTGCCGAGCAGGTGGCGCTTGGCCCGAAGGCGCAGATACTCGGCCTCCTCGGCCTGCTCCTGCGTCATCTCCGCCTTTTCTTGCGCAGATTTCTGTGCGTGGGCGGACGTAAAAAAAGCGCCGGCACCCCGACGACCACCGCCTCAGCTGGAGCCACTGGCAAACGCCGGCACTACATCGGGGCCGTACCTCGCGCAGGCCCTCGATGTTGTTCTTGCTCTCGAACCAGGTCTGGCACATGATCAGCAGCACACGGCGGAAGTTGACCTCCTGCATCTGGACCTGCGGCTGCGCCGGCTCGCCGTTCTCGTCGGTCTCCTCGTCCTCGTCGGACGGCGGCTTGGGGACCTGCCGGAGCGCCACAGCCAGGCAGCCAGACGCCTCGGGCATGCACGTGCATTAGGCCACGCGGGTGCGTCCTGCACTTTGCTTGGGCACGACGGCGACAACGCGGCGTACCGGAACTTGGAAGGTGGGCATCAGCTGGTGCACCTCGGCGCACAGCTTGGCGTAGAGCGGCGCAAACTTGGGCTCGTCGAGGGCCTTGTCGAAAATGACCTGCACAATGGTCTGAAGCGTCTGCGCGTCCGGCACGGGGATCTGCAGCAGCTGCTGCTTGAGCGGCTCGAAGAACTGCGGCGTGAGCTTGTTGAGGATGCTCTTGGCCTGGCGGCTGGCGACCAGGCGGACGCGCTCGGCCTCGTCCTGCAGCGGCGGCAGGGCGCCGGTCCAGCGGTTCTCCGACCGTTTCAGCGGCTCGACGTGCGTGAGCTCCATCGGCGACGGCGGCATCGACGGCCGGCCGCGCGCGCCGCCAGCGGGGCCGCGGCCACCCTGCGGGCCGCGCTGCGGGCCGGGCGGCGGCCCGCGCGGCGGCGGCATGCTCACGCCCGGCGGCGGGGCCGCCTGCGGCGCGCGGTTGGCCGCGCGGGCCGGCGGACCAGCGGCGAAGGGCCGCCGGCCGTCTGCGCGGCCGGTGGCCACACCCTGGCCGGTGCGCTGCTGGAAGTTGGCGCTGGCGCTGGTGATCTCGGGCGGCGGGCGGAAGCCGGCCGGGGGCGCCGCGCCCTCGGCGGGGCGGAGCTCGCGCAGCTGCTCGGACGAGTAGGTGCGCTTGGCGGTGGCCGAGAGCGGCGTGCCCACGGCGGACGACGGCTCGGGCGCGGCCGCGGGCGCAGCGACGGTGTCGACCTGCAGGGGCGCCGCGGCCGTCTTGGCAGCCTCCTCCTCGGCCGCCTTCCTCTGGGCGGCGGCGTCCTCCTCGGCGGCCTTCTTCTGGGCGGCAGCGTCTTCCTTGGTGGCCTTTTTGTCGGCCGCCTCCTTAGCAGCAGCCTCCTCCTCAGCCTCGGCGGCCTTCTTGGCTGCCTCTTCTTCGGCGGCCTTCTTCTTGGCTGCCTCTTCTTCGGCGGCCTTCTTCTTGGCCGCCTCTGCTTCGGCGGCCTTCTTCTTGGCCGCCTCTTCTTCGGCGGCCTTCTTCTTGACCGCCTCTTCTTCGGCGGCCTTCTTCTTGGCCGCCTCTTCTTCGGCGGCCTTCTTGGCGGCCTCCTCCTCCGCGGCCTTCTTCTTGGCGGCCTCCTCCTCCGCGGCCTTCTTCTTGGCGGCCTCCTCCTCCGCGGCCTTCTTCTTGGCGGCGTCTTCCTCGTCAGCCGCGGCCTTGGCCTTGGGCGGCAGTGCCTCCGCGTGTGCGAGCTCGGTGGACGAGATCGGCGGCCCGCTCTCGGTGCGCTGGATCACGACGCGGCTCGGCGTGCCCGTGGCCGTGGCCTCGGCCGTCGCCAGCTCGGCCGCTTTGGCCGGCGAGGCCGGCGCCGCGGCGTCGGAGGGGCGCTTGCCGTCGCCGCGGAGGGCCTCGAGGTTGACCGGGCCCTGGCCGTCGCCAAAGTCGATCGTGATTTTCTTGGTCTCGGGCAGCTTGAAGTCCACCATGGTCGCCATCGGCGCGCCACTCGGACCGCCCGGCGCCGGCGCGGGCGCGTTGGGCGCCGCGCCCGGCGTCGGGGCGGGGCCGCCTGCGGGGGCGCCGCGGCTGCCGCCGTGCGTCGGCGGCGGGCCGCCCTGGCCCGCGCGGCCCTGCGGCGGCGGGGCTGCCATCGGCATGCCCTGCGGCAAGTTCACGGCGCCCGGCGGGTAGCCCATCGGCGGCGCGCGCCCGGCCGGGGGGAACGGCGCGCCCATCGGCATGCCGGCCATCTCGGGCGTCATGTACGGCATCTGCGCCAGGTACGCGTTGTACGGGTCCATCTGGTTGTAGAGGGCCGCCTGCGGCACGTTGGGCGGGCCGCGGCCGTACGGCTGCTGCGGCTGGCCCGGCTGGCCCGGCGCGCCGACGAAGGCCGGCACGGCGCCGCGCATGCCGGCGGGCGCCGCCCCCGGCGGGAGCGCTGTGGGCGGCATGCGGCCGCCGGGCGCCGGCACCATGGGCGCCGCAAAGACCGGCGCGCCCATCATCGGCGCCATGCCGGCCGCCAGGTACGGCATGTTGGCGACCGACGGCGGGTTCGCGGCCGCAGCGTTGCGGCCGCGGCCGGGCGAGGAGTTGAGCGCGGCCAGCGTCGGCGACGGCGGCATGCCGCTGCTGCTCTGGCGGCGCACCGCCGGCTGTGCTGCTGCTACTGCTGCTGCTGCTGCTGCTGCTGCTGCTGCTGCCGGGTGCGCCACGGGCACGGGCGACGGCTGCGCCGCTGCCGCCGGGGCCTGCGGGGTCGGGGCCGCGGGCGCCGCCACGATAGGCTGGGCGGGGGCCAGCCACAGAAAATGGAGAGAGGAGGAGCGCGGGGGTCAGCACTGCGGGCACGTCGGCGCCGCCACGGATACGCCACGTCCTCGCACCTTTTCGGCGACGGGCTCAAAGTCGCCAAAGGAAATGGCGGCCATGCCCTCCACGAGGTCCGCGGCCACCGGCGCGGCCGCGACCGGCACGGCCTGCGGCGCCGGGGCCGGGGTCGGCGCGGCCGGCTGCTGCGTCGGCGCGCCGGGCGCGGCCGGCCGCGCGGGCGCCGCCTGCGCGGTCGTGGCGGCTTTGGCGTACGAGAGCGGGCGCGCGGGAGCGCCGGTGGCCGCCGCGGGCGGCGGCGCCGCGTTCGATCCGGTGGGGCCGGGCATGGCGGGCGTTACGCCATGGGACGCCGGGGCGGAAGAGCTAGCGGGCCCGGCGGGGCGTGCCGGCGGAGTGGCCGGGGACGCCACGGTACGACGCTGGCCGTCCACACTCGGTGGGGCACGGTCCAGCGAACGGGGCGGGCGCGGAGCAAGCCAGCGGAGCTCCGCGGACCGGTTATGGCCTGGTGGGTGAGACGGTCCGGCCGGCCGTCAGTCTAGAGTGCGCCGCCCCCCCCCGCCTCCCCGCACGCATGCCCAACCCGGCCGCAGGTACACGTTAGCCACGGCCGCGGAGCGGGATGTCGGGGCGGCGTTAGAAACGCGTGCGCGCTGCCCGCATGCAATGCCACCTAGCCCGCGTGGCCCCTTTGTCTGTCCACCGCACGGCGGCCGGCGTCCGCTGGGCGCCGGACCTGCGGCGTGCGCCGGACGCCGCGCCGTACGTCACCGCGGCGTTCCGACGCCGGGCGCGGCACATGGACGGCGCCATGCGGTGCCGCGCCCATCCGCCGCCCATTGCACGCGCGCCGCGCGCCATCCGCGGCCCATCCGCTGCCCTGCAGCGCCTCCCCGTGTCCTGCACCGGTCGCCACCCCCCTCCGTGCCTTGCGATGCGCGCCGGGCGGGGGTGCGCCATAGGCACGACGGGGGGCGGCCACCCCGGGCGCCCGCGGTCCATCCGCGCCGCGTACCGTCACTTCGATGACGAAATGACCCCTAGGGCGAGGGCTACCACGCGGCCTGTGGACAAGGGCGCTCAGCGCTAAGAGCGCTCTATGGACAACGGGGGCAGGGTGACGTCATAGGACTAGGAGGGCGGCGGGGATGGAGGGGCACAGGGGAGGCACTCTGGCAGGCGCCGTCAATGCCCCTCACAAAGACTCTGACGTCATCCGGTACGACCGAGACGAGGGCGCTTAGTCGCAGGCGACGGCGCTGGATCATGCGCCCCAACAGATGACGTCATCGCCGACGCAGGCTGGGTGAAGCCGAGGCAGGTGCGGGGGAGGCGGGTGGGCGGCGACGGCCGGCGCTGGCACGGCGGCGAGCGGCGCGGTAGCGGCCGACGGCGGAGAGCACGCGGGGAGAGGCGCCGGCGGGTTTATCGCTAGCGGATGAGGCACTGGGCTGCGGGCGTAGCTGGCAACGTTCGGGCGGCAGGCCACCTGGAACGCGGCCGAAGCTCACCGAAAAACGGGCGTCGGGCTGCGGGCGTCCGCCGGCAGATCCTACCGTGGCACTGCAGCATCGGGGCTGCGTACGCTGGCAAGGATGCCGGCGGCGACGGACGACACGCTGGACGTGCAGGAGGTGCCCCTCGATAACGCGAACAGTACGGCGTCCGCCCTGGGCCCCGTCGTCGCCGCGGCAGCGGACGAAACCTCACCGGTCCCGGCCCTCGCCAGCGGGTACGCTCGCGACCAGGCGAGGCGGTGGCCCAGGCAGGGCGCGTCGCCGACGCCGTGCTCGCCGCTGGCCTGACGGCCGAGCAGCAGTCGGACGCCCTCCAGGAGCTCGCGAGCCACACCTGGACCCGTACGTTGGTTCAGCAGCGCCGGCGCGGTGACAGGTTGGTGCTGACCGCGGAGGGCCCGGGCGATGGCGTGGCCCGCCGCACGGCCAGTGTCCTCCAAGAGCGCGTTCGCCAAGGATGGCGCGACGCTGAAGACGCTCCACGAGGCGGCGGCCGCGCTCCGCCAACGCGCAGCGTGGGACCACCTGGAGCGTGTCCTCAAGCTGACCGCCGACTTTGCGCGCGACCGTGCGTGGCACTGGGCACACGCCACCCGCCGGCGCGGCCGGTCGTACTCACGCAAGGAACGCTTCCTCCGTCGCGTTTGCGCTAGCTAGCCCACGGCAAGTCGTTCATGAAGGACCAGGCGTGGGTCCCGCTGGCGGCGGCGTGCGTGCGCGAGAGCCCTGGCGCTGTCCAGCTGCAGGCCCTGCGCCTGCTGGGCAACCTGGTGGCGGACGACGGTACGCGGAGCCGCCTGCGCTTGGTGCACAATGCGTGTCTGGTGCGTTAAGCCGCCCCGCCGCCGCTGTACTCGCTGGGCTGGTCGGCGCGCACTCGCAGACCCGCGGCGCCAGGAGGTGACCGCAGAGGCGGGGCTGGTGGAGCTGCTGCTGGACATGGCGGTGGGCGAGGACGCGCCGCTGGCGCGCCACGCCTGCCTGGTACTCCTCAACTACGCCAACGACGAAGGCGCCGAGCAGGAGAAGCTGCTCGGCATGAACGCCATCCAGCGCCTCCTAGGTGTCATCCGCACAGAGCGGCCGCCGGACCTCCTCATGGCCGTGGGCCAGCTCGTCAACGTGCTCATGTCGACGGGTGCGCATGCGCCGCGGCTGGGCGGGGCTCGGTCACACGGCGGCGGCACGGGGCTCACCGCGGCGCCCGCCTTTGTCGGTGCCGCTGCTTGCAGACCGCGGGCTGCAGCAGTTCCTCGACCTGAAGGGCATCGAAGAGATCCTGCGGCTTGGCCAGCACTCGGACAAGCGCATCGTTGAGACTGCGCTCGCGTCGCTGCTCATCCTGGCCGAGGACGGTGCGTGGCGACGGCCAGGGCCAGCCGAGCCGCCGCGTCGCTCACGCGCGCGCCGCGTTCGCGCCCGGGACGCACCCTGCCGCAGAGCGCGTACGCCGGCCGCTCTTTGAGCGTGGCTGCGTGCCGTTCTGCCAAACCATCGTCAACAGCGCGGGCGCGACCCTCGTTGTGCGCCGCGCCGCGACCAAAGTCGTCGCCATCATCCTCACGAATGGTGGGGGGGGCCCGCGCCGTCGAGGCCCGTCGCCTCCGCGCGCCTCCGCTGACGCCATCCTGCCCAGATGGGTGAGCCGCCCGCGCGCAGACATGAACATGCGCGACATGTACAAGGCGAACGGGCTCCAGATCTTTGCCGACTGGCTGAAGCAGACCGACGCCGAGATCCGCGCTTACGCGGCGCTCTGCGTGTCCAACCTCTCGCGGACCGGTGCGGCGCAGCCGAAGGAGCAGTCGCCGGGTGGCGAGCAACGGCTAACGTGGATCGAAGGGCGTGGCGTCCGACGCGGCCGCCCGGCAGACGAGCACTGCCGCACGGTGGCGACGAGCGGCCTCATCCCCGAGTTCATCGCCATGCTGCAGTCGGAGAACGTGATGGAGCTCAACTCGGCGGTCGGTGTCTTCCGCAACCTCGCGCTGCCCGGTGCGTGAGCACGCAAGCAGCCGCCTGCGGCGACGTGCACGTCTGACCGGAGGTGGTGCGCGTCGGCAACGCCGGCACACCTAACGGGCAGCGGAGAACAAGCGCGTCCTTGTGGAGCGTGGCGTGCTGGTGCCGCTGCTGGGCGCGATGGACCGTGCGAGCGCGACGGTCAAGTTTACCGCGCTCATCGTGCTCAAGAACCTCGTCATGAAGACCCGTGCGTGGCGCGCTAAGCCGGACCGCGGAATGCGCGGGCGCTCATGCAGGGCTGTTTCGCGCGTCTCCGCCACGCCCTCGCCGCAGCGCCCAACGGCCACGCGCTCCTCGAGGCCGACGGCCTCAAGGCCATCAAGGCGGTCTTTGATGCCAGCGAGCACGACGGCACACGCGCCGAGGCGGCGCGCATCCTCGTCAACCTGGCGCGCCTGCAGGACGGTGCGCGGAGCCCGGGGGGGGAGGCGGCTGCGCCTGGTGGGTGGCCGGCAGCACTCACGCAGAGCCCCCGCCCGCGCTAGCACCGCGCGCGGCGGCACTGCAGAGTCTGTGGCCAGGGCGGTCGCGGCGCACGAGGCCGTTTCGATGCTGGCCGAGCTCGTGACGTCCAAGCACGAGCTGCTACGCACCGAGGGCTACGAGGCGTACGACACCCTGCTGCCGCACCTGCGTACGCGGCGAGCCCGCGCACAAGGGCTGCAGCACCGGCGTCGCCGCGTGCTGACAAGCCAGGGCATTCTGTGGTGGTGGTGGGGGTTGCTGCCTGATTGCAGCGGAGGCCAAGCACGGCGAGGCGGCCGAGGCGCTGGCCACGTCGCTGCCCACCGAGCTGGACGGCAAGACGGCGGCCCTGCAGCGCCAGGCCCTGCGCCTTGCGCAGCGGTTGGCCGAGGCCGGTACGCGGGGACCCCGGCCCCAGCTGGAGCAGTGCGATCCGGGCGGCGGCTGATCGCATGTTTGCCTACTGCGGGCTCGGCCGTGTGCGCAGGCGCGGAGCCGCGCGGGAAGCTGGCGGCGGCCCGCGAGGCGCTGGGCAAATTTGTCCTCACGGAGGGCAGCGACGACGCGGCGCGCGAAGCGGCGCGGGCGCTGCTAGCGTCCCTGTAACGCCACGGCCGTGCCATCCACTCTGTACAGCGCTCATGTCTTCAGCGGTCATACAGCACGCGCGCACGCGTCAGCACAGTTCTGGGAAACCTCCGCATCCGCGGAGCCCTGGGGCCCGCGCGCCGCATGCGGCCCAGGCCGCTCCACGTCAGCGCCCACGCCCCGCAGGTCCGCTCGCTGCGCTCCAGGTCGGTTCACCCACGCGGGCCGCCGCGTGTATCGTCTTCTGCGGCGGGTCCCTTAGCTAAGGCCACACTGCGGGGAAGCGCCCGTAGGGACCGTTGGTATCGCGCGGCCTGCGCGTGGCGTCGTCTATCTCGCTGGCCGCCGGCCGCGTATCGCACGCCGCAGCTGGAGCGCACACACACTGTCAGACCGCGCGCCGTATCGCCGCCTTGTTGAGGACGCCACCACCACCACCGGAAGGGTGACAGGACGCAGGCGGCGCGCGTGGCCGCAGGACGACAGGCCCTGCGCTACCGCGGGCGAGGACGGCGGGCACGGTGGCAGCGTTGCGGGGAGGGGGAAAGGAAGGCGGCGGCGCATCTGCACTGGGACACGCGTCGGCCCGCGTGGCTGGCGAGTGGCCGTCGCCCGGCGCGCGGTGTACGGCACGGTGTCCGTGGCCACACCCCACACGCACGCTCGGTACGCGAACGGCCGCGCCGCTGTGCCACGCGCTGCCCGGGGCGCCGGCTGACGTGCGGGCGCCTACGCCTAGCGCCGCGTGCGCGCCTGTACAGCGTGCGTCGGCTAGGGCAAGATGGAGTCGGTGCCGGCCGCGTCGGCGGGCACCGAGCAGCAGTTTGTAACATGGGAGGTCGTCGGCAACGTCTTTGAGGTGCCGAGCTACTACACGGACGTGCAGGCCATCGGCATCGGCGGCTTTGGCCTCGTCTGGTACGCGCAGTCGGCGCGATGGGCGGCCGCGCCGCTGAGGGTGGGCCCTCACGCGGCCGGCGGCGGCCGACCCGCGCGACCGCCCTGGGGGCGTGCAGCTCGGCACGAAACACGCTGACGGGCATGAATGTCGCGATCAAGAAGGCGCTGAAGCCGTTCTCCACGCCGACGCACTGCAAGCGGACCTACCGCGAGCTGGCGCTGCTCAAGCACATGCACCACGAGAACGTACGGCAGCGCTCTGCGCGCTGCCTCGGGCGCACTGCCCAGCCGCACGGCCGTCGCTGACGCCGCGCCGGCCCTGCCTGCCTGGCCGCGGCCGTGGGCCACGCAGGTCATCGAGCTCCAGGACGTCTTCATTACCCCCACCAACGACCTGTACTTTGTCACGGAGCTGCTGGGCGCGGACCTGCACCAGGTCATTGTGTCGCAGCCGCTGGACATGACCCACATTCAGTACTTTTTGTACCAGATCCTGCGCGCCCTCAAGGTACGTCGCGTGGCGGCTGGCGCGGGCAGCCCCGCTCGCCGCGCGCTCAGCGGCCGCCGCCCCCCACGCCGCCCCTGTGCGCGTGGCGCCCGCGCGCGCGCACAGTACGTGCACTCGGCCAACGTTATCCACCGCGACCTCAAGCCGAGCAACGTGCTCGTGAACGAGAACTGCGACCTCAAGGTCTGCGACTTTGGCCTCGCAAGGATCAGCGACGTCGAGATGACCGGCTACGTCTCCACGCGCTACTACCGCGCCCCCGAGATCATGCTCACGTGGCAGCACTACGACCAGGCCGGTGCGCACCGTCGTGGCCGCGCACCCACGCGGCATGGCAGGAGGCTCACAGGCCGCCCGCCTGCGCCCGTGGCGTACGCGCCGCCGATCCAGTGGACATGTGGAGCGTGGGCTGCATCTTTGCCGAGATGCTGACCGGCACGCCGCTGTTCCCCGGACGCGACCGTACGATGGGCGGCGCCGCCGCCGCCGCCTAGTACATGCCCATGGGCACGCGCTCACACTTTTGGAGCCGAGGCTGAGCCGCTAGGGAGAACACACAGACATCCACCAGTTCTCGCTCATCTGCGACCTCCTGGGCTCGCCTCCCGAGAGCGTGCTCAAGACCATTGCCAGCGAGAACGTGCGCAGGCACCAGGGGTTGGGGAGGGGACGCGGGCCGCACGCGCAGACTGGCTCACCGGCTCGGTCAGAGTAAGCAGCGGCGGCGCACGCTGCCAGACGCTGCGGTTCGTCATGTCGCTGCCAAAGCAGGACCCGGTGCCCTTCCGCACCAAGTTCCCCAACATCGACGAGACCGGTAAGCCGCGCTAGCTAACCTCGTGCCAGGCCGACGCGCGGTCAGGGTTGACCACGGAGCCTTTGCATGCCCCCGGGGATCGTCCTGCCTGCCAGCTCTGGATCTGCTGGAAAAGATGCTCTGCTTCGATCCCAAGCAGCGCATCACTGCCGCCGAAGCGCTGGCGCATCCCCTCCTCGCAGCGTACCACGATCCAGACGACGAGGTGCGCGCGCTGGCCGAACGAGCTTGCTTGCTGGTGGAAAAAGGCGCGGCCACGCTAACGCGCCCGCTCTGGTGCACCTCGGTCGCGCAAATGGCCGCGCAGCCGGACGCGCCCGAGACGTTCGACTGGGCGTTCAACGAGAAGGACTACTCGGTGGAGACATGGCGAGGCACGTTTTGAGATGATCGGCTGCGAAGTGCCTTGGCAATCTGCCGCCCCGCTAACGCCGCGCGGGTCCCCAAGTCGCGCTTACTGCGCACAGAGATGATTGTGCACGAGATCAACGACTTTCACCAGAAGCGGTATGTGCCAGGCGCCGCACACCCCCGCGCCAGCGCGCGCGTGGCGCCTCACCCCGTCCGCTTGGGCTGTGATGGCTGTGGACGCGGTGGGCAGGGCCGGCCTGCACGCGCAAGAAGCGTGACCGGCGACCCGGTCTCGCAGCGCGTAGGCCTATGCGGGCTGTGCAATAAGAACGTGTCTGTGTTTCCGTCGCTTTCATCTCCATGACATTGTGTATTTCTTGACCGTCCAATAAGCATGCATCGCGCGCGCAACGTAGGGCCTATAGCGTATACCGTCCGGTCCAGTTAAATCTGCGGCTCGCCGCGCAGGAACTTAGCGTGGGGGTCCCACGCAGGTCTCCGACGGCTCGGAGGTTGACGGGCGCGGTGAGCTGGCCCTGGCCAACACACCCTTTCACTAGTTGAACGCACGCACGCACGCGGGCGCTACACCGTACCGGCCGCCTCGTGTGAAACCGAGAAGGCCGAGCCACAACACCAGCCGGCCGCGCAAGGCGCCCACGCCCGCTGGCGCGAACTCGACGCGTCTCGCGATGCCCATGGCCGAACCGCGTGCTGGCGATGTGCGCC
>Ga0180216_1003357_pt1 | contig 12730 bp, 8 predicted proteins | sample eDN3rd37CBELigMG_FD_128879 | JGI IMG/M metagenome (GOLD analysis project Ga0180216, IMG submission 128879) | Enriched Miracle-Growth compost microbial communities from Emeryville, California, USA - eDNA 3rd pass 37_C BE-Lig MG (version 2)... ...
ACTTTTTCTAATTTCTCGAGTTGATGGGTGATTCGTTTCGACCACATCGCTTGACCAACATATTGTTGGGCCGCTTGTTCTTTTTGTCGTTTTTCATTGGCGAGCGCTTCGTTCCGTTCGGTCGCCTGTGCAGCTAGATCTGTTGGAAAAATAGGGTCGCCAAATTGGAATTGGCCCTTCCAGGCCACTTTTCCATCCAAGTAAATCGTTCCGTTTCCGTGAAAGTCATTACTTCCAAAGGATCCTACATAGAAAAGCTGCTCGGGCTGGCCCTCCTCCTGGTAGTACAGTTTTCCTGACTCGAGCAGTTGGTTTCGGATCGTTCCCCGAAACACAAAGGTGTAATAGTTATATTTGCCAGCGATATCTTGTACCTTCGGGCGAAAAACGGCTTCTTCGCTGGTGCGAAAATAAATATCATATGCTAGCTGGTATTTTTCCCAGAGTTCGTGTTCCGTGACTTGTTGCCATTCCTTACGATCCCAAATGGTAGGTTGCTGGGTTGTGCTTGAGGAGGGTCGCAGCCTAGCCACGCTTCCGTCCCAGATCACCTCCGCCCCTAAGGACTCCCCGATAAAACGCAGCGGGACCATCGTTTTTCCACTAATCATCTGAGGAGCTGTGTCTAAAGTGACCTGGCTATTATTTTTAAGCGCAATGGAAGAGTTCACCTGCAGCTGGATTTCCGTATTGCCTTTTATCGCATGGATGGTTTGGGCGGCTCCATCCCAATTCACTTCCGCACCCAGCTCTTCAAAGATCGCCCGCAAAGGCACCAACGTTCGGCCATTCACGACCTTCGCCCCGTCGATGAGGATGCTTCCGTCTTGCTGCTGTGCCGTTTTTGGGGTTGATCCTGGCTGTAGCTTATATTGAATCCCCCAGACTTTGGCTTGATTTTCTGCCTCTGATTTTTTATGTCTGAGCATAAACGTTAACGTCCCACGCTGGTGGGTATCTTGCAAAACAAAATCATAGCTTACATCTATGTAATGGTGATCTGGCTCATTGCTCCGCGTCACATCGGCTTGTTTCCCATACTTTTCATAGACGGCTTGAATACCAGATCCCGCTTGAATGCCACGCGAGGTTTTGAAAGGGAATCCCGATCTTTCTATCTTAAAATGACGATAATCTACTCCCGTAAGTTGACCACCATCATAGGCTAGCTCCAAAAAGTAGGCCATCGCCGGCGTTGGGTCACCGCTTAAATAACTCGTTTGCCCATCGTCTTCAAAGGGATCAATCGGAATGGTTGGATAGTTTTTCTTAAATTTCTTCACCACTTGCTCGATCTCTTGATTGGGCTCAAAACCTAAGAAAGTTAGATCCTGTTTTGTTACCTGTAAAGGTTCCGCCCCCACCATTGTACCTGGTAGAGTAAAAAGAATAGCTAGACAAAGCGTGAAAACACAGACTAGATTACGAGATGCCACTGTTTAATACTCCCTCCCTATTATTTATAGGTAAATTATACCACGGGAGTTGGCTGGTAGGAGTTTTTTCCTATGAAGAAAGGCACGACTACTTGGTTGGGTCCTGGTTGGAATCTGATAACAGTAGATTTTACACTGATATTCAAAGTGGCATTTAAAGAGGGGAAAATAGGCGGACCCTTGTCACGAATAAGCCGGTTTCGTGACTAGGGTGCTTTAAAACGGCGGACCCTTGTCACGAATAGCCCGGTTTCGTGACTAGGGTGCTTTAAAAACACGGACCCTTGTCACGAATAACCCGGTTTCGTGACGAGGAAGCTTTAAAAACACGGACCCTTGTCACGAATAACCCGGTTTCGTGACTAGGAAGCTTTAAAAACGCGGACCCTTGTCACGAATAAGCCGGATTCGTGACTAGGGAGCTTTAAAAATGCGGACCCTTGTCACGAATAGCCCGGTTTCGTGACTAGGGTGCTTTAAAACGGCGGACCCTTGTCACGAATAGCCCGGTTTCGTGACTAGGGTGCTTTAAAACGGCGGATCCTAGTCACGAATAGCTAGATCTCGAAGGTTCACAGCTCACCCCCCTGGCGAGCGGACTTCAGACCCCTTATCAGCAAATCACTATAATGGACCTGTTTTTGTTTTTGACCCTTTGAGCCTGTCGATGGGGAACATTCCTTACTCAACCGATGAAATCCCCCGCAATTTTTGCGATACATTGACCCGCTCTTGTTTTAGCTCCCATGCTTGATCCTGTAAGCGTTCAACTTCATAGGAGATAAATGGATTGTTCATTTTCTCATAGACTTCTAGCAACTTTGTATTAATTTCATCAAATTTTCTCCATAACTGGGCTGTTAATAGGGTTTCGAACTGTTCTTTCACTAGAATATCCAATTGTTGAAGTTTGCCGAGGATGTCTTGCTGCCAATCCAAATCCCCGATTTCCTTTGCGTATTGATAAAGATCCAGATAATCATTGATCCACTGTTCCTTGATGATTTGTTCACGAATTTTCATTTAAGGCTCCCTTCCGGCAACGAAAAAAACCTCTTCCGTAAGAAGAGGTCTTCGATGTTAGAAAAGATCCTCCTCTTATCTTCCAGAGCTTCTGCTCTGATGGAATTAGCACCTTTCAGTTAAAAATAACTGGGGTTGCTGAGGTTTCATAGGGCCATTCCCTCCACCTCTCTGGATAAGAGATCATTCGTACCGATCCATTTAGTTGTTAAACAAATTATAGTGGGAAAAGTCGTATTCGTCAACGACTGTTATGTGTTCTGTTTCATTTCACGCATCATGGACATCATCGATGTCATCATTTGGTCCATCTCCTGCATGCGCGTCATCATCATGCCCATATCCATGGAATTCATCATATTCATTTCTTTCATCTTTTCCATCATCATGCTCATTGAGCGCATTTTTCCCATCATATCTTCCATCATCATGTTTGCCATCATCGACATGCACATATTCATTTGATCCATTCTCTTGAATCCCTCCCAACTCATGGTTATGTATTACTCTTTAAGTTTGCCAAATGCTCGACTGCCTTATTCGTTTTGTTAAATTTCCAACCGCTCAAAACCCAGCGTCCCGAACATATAAGAAAAAGTTCTAGGGTTGATCATTTTTTATTATACATATATAATGCTAATACAATTTTTTTGAAAGGATTGGTAAAAATTACATGTCAAAGTTCCGGAAAATAGGCCAATTCATTTTGGTTCTATTTATAGTTGTGATTGTGGCTTATCTCGTACTGCCACTGCTGTCTGTTTTTATTACCAAAAGCCCAGTATTGCTATGGGAGAAGTTAAGCGATAGCTTGGCATATCAAGCCCTAATCTTAAGTGTACAAACGTCCATTATTTCGATCTTATTTATTGTTGTTTTTGCTACGCCTCTCGCCTACCGAATGGCCAAGACGGAGTTTCCCGGTAAAAAGGTGCTTGAGGTATTTCTCAAGATGCCGATTGTAGCGCCAACTGCTGTCGTCGGTGTTGGTTTACTGCTGCTATTCGGACAGCGAGGTTTGTTGGGGGAAACACTGTCTGTCTACGGGGTAGAAATTCCTTTCACTGCCATCGCTGTCGTCATGGCACAGATCTTTATGGCTTCTCCTTTTTATCTGAATAGCGCACGTCAAGCGTTTGAGGCCATTGATGATCAATTGCTGGCCGTTTCGAGAACATTGGGAGTGTCTGCTTCGATGACATTTTGGCGTGTGACAATCCCCCTTTCTATGCCCGGATTACTATCGGGTGTCGCACTAAGTTGGGCTCTGGCTTTAGGGGAATTTGGCGCGACGATGATGTTCGCAGGAAATATGCCGGGTAAAACCCAAACCTTACCCCTCGCGATTTTTACGGCTATGGAATCGGATGCAGATGTTGCGGTAGCCATTGCCGCCTTACTCTTGACAGTATCTTTTATGTTGTTGTTATTGGTAGGTTTAGTAGACAAATATATGAGAAATAAAATCGCTGCACGCTAGAGTAGGAGGGAACATGTTAAAATATCAATTCAAAAAACGTCTTCGTCATTTCACCCTAGATATTTCACAAGAAATAGGCCAGGAAACCCTTGTCTTAATTGGGCATTCAGGCTGCGGGAAAAGTACGATGTTAAAATTGTTAGCAGGTTTATTGAGCCCGGACGAAGGAAAAGTGGAACTGAGTGGCCATGTGCTTTGTGACTCACAACAAAAAATCGATTTGCCGCCAGAAGAGCGTAATATCGGCTTTGTTTTTCAAAATTACGCCTTATTTCCGCACTTAACCGTCTGGGAAAATATTGGTTATGGAATCTCGAAACTAGCAGAAGAAGAAAGAAATAAACGGATTGAGGAAACCATTGCTTTCTTAGGGATTGAACACTTAATCCATTCAAAACCAGCCATGCTTTCAGGTGGAGAGCAACAAAGGGTAGCCTTAGCCAGAGCATTGGTCACCCAACCCAAACTATTACTATTGGATGAACCGTTATCCGCACTAGATGTGTCGACACGCTCCTATGTCAGGGCTGAATTAAAGCAGTTACTAAAGAAACTATCGATTCCATCCATCGTGGTCACCCATGATTACGAAGATGCGCGAGTGTTGGCTGATCGTGTAGCGGTCATGGACCAGGGAAAAGTCATTCAATTTGGGACACCCAGTGAAATTACTAGATTCCCGGCGAATCATTTTGTTGCCGAATTTACCGGAACTAACCTCGTCACTCTACCAAATTCACAGCCCCTGAGCTTTGTGGCCTTTGATCCTTGGAAAGCAGAGATCAGCCGTCAATCCCAATCCTCACCATATGAGTGGTACGGGGAAATACGTGATATGTCTACCCTGGGAGGTTTGGTCCGCCTGCATGTGGAAGGCGAATCTTCCTTTTATGTCGATATCCCTATGGATCTATGCGATGCGGAAGGTTTTCAAATAGGTGACAAGGTTTTTGCCAAGGTCCCTTCTGAGGAGATTCGGATCATCCCCTCCTCTCCTGAGCTGGAAAGAGGGCGTCAAACGGAGCCAAAACAAAAAATCAAATCGAGTATTCCCAAAAAGAGAGGGAAATGGGCTTATCCGCTAGCCGCAGTTCTAATGGTTGCCGGGATGGCCACCGCGTATGGAGTGAATTCACAACCGGTTAATAACACTGTTAACACAGAGATGTTTGCTTTAATTGCGGCGAACGCGACAGATCCATTTAACGAGATTGCAGAGGGATTTGAAAAAGAGCATCCTGGCGTCAAGGTGGAAGGAACCTTTGCTGGAACCCAAGTCATTCGAACCCAGCTAGAGCAAGGGGCAAAAGCGGATCTATTCTTATCCGCTGATCTAGAGCATATCGAGGCCGTTAAAGAAGAAGGATTAATCGATGAATTTTATCCCGTTTCAAATAACCGCGTCGTAATTGTTGTGCCCAAAGATGATCGGATCGGGATTGATTCCTTGGAAGACTTAGCCACGAAAAAGTTGAAATTAGTCATTGGTACGGATACGGTACCGATTGGTAAGTATACACGTGAAATTTTTGAAAAAGCCAAGGGGAAATATGGCGATGATTTTACCGACCAAGTCATGTCCCATGTCGTTTCGCTTGAAACGAACGTAAAACAAGTGCTGCAGAAAGTATCGTTGGGAGAAGCGGAAGCGGGGCTCGTGTATCCGACAGACGTCACCCCTGAATTTTTAAAAAATGTGAAAGTGATTGATATTCCGAAAGAGTTTAATGTGGTAGCAACCAACTATATTGCGGTGCCCAATGAGGCCCCAAATAAGGAATTAGCCGAAGAGCTTTTGAACACCATGCTTTCTGATCAGGGGCAAGAGGTCTTTGTGAAGTATAAGTACAGTTCAGTAAAGTGAGGGATGTCGAATGGGATCCAACTATACCATGCTCATCGATTTAAACCATTGCAGCGGATGCCATGCTTGTTCCGTAGCATGTAAAGCCGAGCATCAAGTTCCAATAGGTCAATTCCGGCATACTGTTCAATATGTAGAAGCTGGAGCTTTTCCTCAACTAAGCAGGAAATTTATTCCGACCTTATGTCAACATTGTACGGACACTCCTTGTATAAAGGTTTGTGCAGTCGGTGCGATTGAGAAGAGAGATTCGGGGGCCATTGTCATTAACCAAGAACTCTGTGTTGGATCTGGTCAATGTGTGGATGCTTGCCCCTATGGCGCGATCTATATGGACCCGGTTTCGATGACGGCAGCCAAGTGTGATTTCTGTGAAAGTCGGGTGGCCGAAGGGGAACTCCCTGCTTGTGCCGCGACTTGCCCGACGGAGGCGATCCAGTTTGGTTTTGAGGATGACCCGCATATTAGGGAATCCCTTGCAAAAGGTGGCTATACCCGGTGGGAACCCGAACCGACAGCACCCCGTGTGTTGTATAAAGGGCTGGGTGAAACACAACAGAAACTGAAACGGATCAATCGTTCCTAGGAGGGAGAAGGATGGCAATCCAACAAATTCCCACGATGTGTCTCAACTGCAGTACGGTGTGTGGGATGATCGCAAAAGTGGAAAACGGCCGGATTCTTAAATTGGAGGGAAACCCTCGTGATCCGAATTCGAGAGGAAAGTTATGTGCGAAAGGGCAAGCCGCGATCAATATGGTTGAAGATCCAGATCGGATCTTGCATCCGATGAAACGGATCGGTCCTCGTGGTAGTGGGAAATGGGAGAGAATTTCTTGGGATCAAGCCATTGCAGATATAGCGGATCGCCTACGAGCCCTTCGCCAAGAGGAGCGGCCAGAGGAAATGGTGCTTTTATATGGAAGAGACCGTACCAATGGTTTTCTCGAACGATTTACTGATGCCTTTGGCACCCCCAATAAGTTAGGGCATCGTGGGTTATGCTCGTTAAATAAACGGATGGCGATTCGTGCCGTCATCGGCGATACGGATTGGGAAACCCCGGATTTTGTAAACTCCCAGTTTATCCTCAATTTTGGCAGTAACTTTTATGAGGCACACCAGGGCCATGTCGGCATGGTCACACGGGTTTCTGAAGCCAAGCGTAGAGGAGCCTACCTCGTCACCTTCGATGTTCGCCTCTCGAATACGGCGGCCAAGTCCAACGAATGGTTTCCGATTTTTCCAGGAACCGATGGACTTGTCGCTTTGGCCATCGGGCATGTGATTTTACGTGATGGTTTGCAGAATTCGGAGTTTATCAGGGAGTGGACGAATGCCACGTTGGATGAATGGAAGGCACATTATCGTCCCTACACCCCGGAGTGGGCTGAGCGCGAAAGCGGGGTTCCTGCAGCGAAGATTGAAGAAATCGCCCATGCTTTTGCCCAGGCTGCCCCGAGAGCAACGACGATTACCAATCGAGGGGCACATGCCCATGTGAATGGATTTCATAATGAATGGGCCATTATCTGCCTGAATGCCCTGGTGGGGAGTATTGGAAAAGAAGGGGGATGGTGCTATGTACCGGGTGACGTCAATCGGTCCGCACCACAACCTGGTCCGCTCCCTCCTAAGCCGAAGGTGAAAACAGAGCTTTCCCACCCTTCTGCGTTGCCTTTTGTCAATCAAATCTATCCTAGAGCCGCGTCCACCACGATCTTTCCTTATATTTCAGAGGGAAAAAGTAAAGTCGACACGCTATTTTCCTATTATGTCAATGCGCCCATGAGCTGGCCAGAGGGACCTACCTTTGTCCGGGACACCCTTCTGAATGAGGAGTTGATCCCTTTTCATGTGGCCATTGATTCCTTCTACAGTGAAACGGTCGAGGTCGCAGATTACGTTTTGCCTGATGCCACCTTTTTGGAAAAATGGGATTTGGATGCGCGCAACTCCCATGAACTGCGACCCTATGTAGGGCTTCGTCAACCCGTCGTACAACCTCCTGGGGAATGCCGGGACATACGCGAGATTCTCATCTCCCTGGCTAGGGCGACCGATGTGGAGATGGCTCAGTATTTTGACTTTGAGGATGCCGAGTGCTTTATCGAGAAGTGGGCGGAAGCAGTACCCGGTGGGCTAGAACACCTCAAGAAGGTTGGCATCTGGGTAGATGATAACCAGAGCACCGCCTACGTCCCCTATCTTCAAGACAGCGGGTATTCGATCTCCGATGCTCGGATCGAGGTGGATGCAGACGGCGTAGCACGGTTGGGAAATACAGTCATCGGAAGGGTTTGGGGGCAAAGGATTGTGAAGGGCTTTGCCACCGTGGATCGGAAATTTCAATTCAAGCTGCCACAGCTTGGTGAACTCTCCTCTGGTGTACCGATCTATCCTACCTATCTCCCAGTGATCCATCATCAGCACTTGTCCGATAATGAATACATCTTAACGACGTTTAAATGGAATGTGCATACCCAGTCCAGAACAGCTAATCAGACGTGGTTAACCGAAATCGTTGGAGATAACCCCTGTTGGATCCACTCAAGAACCGCAGAGCGAATGGGAATCCAAGAGGGTATGGAATTTAAGATCACGGCTCAAAATAGCGAACTCATGGTAAAACCGATGATAACCGAAGCGATCCATCCGAAAGTCCTAGCGATATCGGCAAGCTTTGGACATTGGCAATACGGACGAACCGCTCAAGGGAGAGGCTATAATCCAAACCCGCTGATTCAAAGTGTTATGGATCCTGTGGGGGGCGGGCAGGCTTGGAATGATACGGTGGTAAGGATTGAGCTGATGTAGAACTCCAAAAGGACTCAGCTTCGGCGCTTTAACACAGATTTGCTGAGGTGAAGCGTCGAAGCACCTTTTATACCGGAACTTTCTGAGGACTATCTTTTACGATAGGGAAAAGGATCTTAATCGATGTCCCTTTACCTACCGTGCTATGAATCGTCAGCTGTCCGCTATGATCTTCGACAATTTTCCTGCTTACCATGAATCCAAGGCCTGTCCCACTTTCTTTCGTTGTATAGAAAGGATCCCCAATGTTCTTCAATTTTTCAGCAGGTATTCCGATTCCATGATCCGTAAACTGGATTTCCATATTTTCTTCGGTACAAGTTGTTTTGATTTGAATCGTTCCACCGTTCGGCATCGCTTCGATCGCGTTTTTTAGGAAATTGATATACGCTTGCTTCAGCTTATTTTCATCACCAAGTATCCTGGTTTTCTGACCACAGTAACCGGTTTCAAAAACAATATTCTTAAGATTCGCTTGCGGCTCTAGCAAGGTGACAACTTGTTTGATCGTTTGGGTGACATCTATTTCTTGGTGCTCAGTTTTGCTCTGCTTGGTTAACATTAATAGTTCCGTAATGATATCCTCAATTCGAATAATCTCGTCCGAGATAATATCTAAATATTCATCTTTGGGATGTGTTCTTAACATCTTTACGAATCCCTTAATGGCAGTTAAAGGGTTTCTGATTTCGTGAGCAATTCCGGCGGCCAGCTGGCCAGCCATACTGAGTTTTTCAGCTTGGACTAATTTGGCCTGTTCCTCTTTCCTTTTCGTTACATCTCGAATAATCGTATGAATGGCAGGTTTACCGTCGTAGATCGTAGGGATCGACAATGTTTCGCCATAGAAGGGCTCTCTATTTACCTTTAAGAGAACCTGCTCTGCAAGCTCCGCTGTTTTGCCACTCTCAACTCGGCGCATACGAGCCTTATTCATATCCACATAATCCTTATGTACGAAGTCGTAAGACGGTATAGCAATCAGTTGTTCTTTACTTTCCCCCCCAAATAAAGTAACAAGGGAGTTATTGATAAACTTCCACTGCCGCCCTACGGAAATGGCAATCGCATCCGGCGATTCCTCTACCAATCTTCTATACACTTCCTCACGCAGCTTGATCTCTTGATCGGCTTTCTTTTTTTCGAGAGTAGTCACAATCATGCGCACTGCAATGAGAAATGTAAAATTGAAAACGACAATAAAGCCCGCAAAGGTTAAGAAGTGAAGGTCTAAACTTTTTAGGTGGTTAATATAGAAGTAATCAAATAGTGTATAAATTAATAAACCGATCACATATCCGGAAGCCTGCGCTGAAAAAGATTTTCCATTCTTCCAAATCGAGCAGAAGTACATGATCACTGCAAAAATAAAGATAACGAATAATCCTTGTGGCAATGAAGAAAAAACGGTTTGAATGACTTCTAAGGTAAGATGTCCTTGGGAACGTTTTAATACTAAATATATAATTTGCGAAACGATATACAGGAATAATACAAGGAGTCCCTTGCCCCAATTAAGCACAAAAAATGCTATTGTTAAAGGCACAATACTAAGATTTAATGAAACTCCCTCCGATATTTGAAAGTTAAATAAGGTACATAAAAAAGAGGATATGAATAATGTCGAAATCAGCAAAATCGTACCCCATGAAACTTTGCCAAAAAACTTATCAGTTTTGTTTCCCCAATATTCTAGAGCAAACAAAGGTAAGAACACACAGAGCAAATTCGCTATTAAGTTAGTAACATCTACCAAGTCTCATCCACCTCGCTGCGTATTAGATGCTAATAACAAGACTATATCATTTTTATTTGAATTATTATATAAAAATGTAATTTTTGGGAATTTAGGAAGTCGTGTCGCATGAAGAGCAACAAGAAAAAAGTAATTACCCAATCTCTTGGAGGGGAAAAATCAAAGTCTCGAAGAAGGAGAATTCGGGAGACTGAACTTCATCGGGGTTATGAAGTTCAATCTCCCCCTTGTCATTCTTATCCTTGGCAGGGCGGCTCGAGGCTCACCCCACCGACGGGTCCTCCAACCTTTCAATATACCCTTCTGTTCCATGGACGCGAATTCGTTGCCCGTCTTTTATCAGTTTGGTGGCATTGTCCACTCCAACAACGGCTGGTAAGCCATATTCACGTGCGATCACTGCTCCATGAGTCATCAGTCCACCAACTTCGGTGACTAGCCCTTTGATGGAGACAAACAGTGGTGTCCAGCTGGGGTCAGTAAAGGGGGTGACTAATATATCACCCTCTTCCAGATCTGCATCTTCCATGTTTAAGATGACACGTGCCCGACCCTCTATTACTCCGGAAGAAACAGGCAGCCCTACAATCGCATCGGTTGGGAGATTTTCTCGTTTGTACTGACCGACAATGATTTCTCCATCCGACGTGATTACACGTGGGGGTGTTAGTCTTTCATAGAATTTGTACTCCTCTTTTCGTTTGCTAATCATCTGGTAATCTACTTTATTTGTGCGTACGACTTCGTGAAGTTCTTCAAAAGTGAGATAGTAGATATCTTCTTTTTGATGGATCAGGCCCACTTGGACGAGTTGTTCGGCTTCTTTTAGTAAAGCCTGCTTATAAATGAAGTAGCGATCAATCATGCCGTATTTTGGATATTCCCTAAACCCACTGAAATTCCGGACCAGGTCGATCATTTGTTTTGTTTCTTTGGCTTTTTGTTCACCATCTGGCAGTTGCTTCAATCGATCTAGTAACTCTTGTTCCTTTTTCAAAGCTTTTTGTCGCCCTTGCTCAAATTTTCGACGGCTAGCTAGTGGCTCAAAGTTTTTGATATTACTGAGAATCATGGGGACAAGTGTCAGTGGTTTTTCAATCCAACGAGTTCTCGTCAAATCGATTTCCCCGGTACATCGCATTCCGTATTTACTTAGATAATCATAGATCGCGTCCCTAGCTTCTTCGCCGCCCTCAAACTTCACGAGTTCATCCAAAAAGGAATCATCCTTTACATGCTGTAAATAATGAATGACTTCTGGATAAGGTCGAATCACATCTGCGACATCCATTAACGCCAGACCCATTTCCGAAGTAATATTATTTGGTACAGATCCGGATAGTGTATCTGCTGCGTTTTTTTCACCTAACCACTCGTTCATTCTCTCATTGATCCATAATGAAGCATCCATAGCAGCCCGAATCACATGTGAACTTTGTGGATCAAATAAAATCTGCTTTAATTCCTGGATATCTTCGAGAATAAAATCAACTAAATCCGATCCTGATTTCGTTTCGATGGTTTGTTTTAAAGCTTCGATCGATGTTTGAGTCCTCTTCATCAAATCTGAAACGATGGTCGGATCGATTTCGACTTGTGCCAGCATATCTGTGTTTGGACTTGGTGCTTTCTTATCATCTGGTAACCCTTTTATAAAACCCTCTCGCTCTACGATGGTCATAAGTGCGTCTTTTAAAAGTGGATCGTGTTGTCCCATGGTATTCAGGAAATTTTCCCTGCTGCTAGGTGAAGCCAGAAGATGTGTGCAATCTACAAACAATCTTCCACCAGCTTTACGCATGGGTGCGGGAGTCGTTAATAGGAAAAAAGACAAGCCCAATGGTTTCATGGCATCTGTCATCATTTGTTGATGGCCAACAGAAATATAGACGTGATTTTCTTGGGTCTCTTTCGCTTCAGGGATCGGGTATAAAGTTGTGATGGGACGACTTTGGACAATGTAAAAGGTTTCGTCAACCAAACACCATTCGATATCTTGGGGGCAACCAAAATGAGCCTCGATCTGTCTGCCGATGTGTGCCAGTTGTAAAATTTGTTGGTCAGTCAGGGTTTGCGTCTTTTGCTGATCTGGATCGATTGGCTGTGTCTCTGTTCCGCCTTCTTTTCGTCCATAGATCGCCAATTTTTTGGTTGCTATCCTCTTCTCGACAATTTTCCCTTCCTGTACTTTATAACAATCCGCAGTTACCAAGCCTGAGACCAGTGCTTCTCCCAGTCCAAAACTGGCATCGATGGATAGCCGTTTTCGGTTAGAAGTCATCGGATCAGCGGTAAATAAAATCCCCGAAGCCTGTGGGAAAACCATCCTTTGAACGATAACGGATAAATAAACT
>Ga0180216_1003362_pt1 | contig 12722 bp, 25 predicted proteins | sample eDN3rd37CBELigMG_FD_128879 | JGI IMG/M metagenome (GOLD analysis project Ga0180216, IMG submission 128879) | Enriched Miracle-Growth compost microbial communities from Emeryville, California, USA - eDNA 3rd pass 37_C BE-Lig MG (version 2)... ...
ACGAGGAGAAGGAGGAGGAGGAGGACGAGGAGGACGAGGACGACGAGGAGGACGAGGAGGACGAGGAGGACGAGGAGAAGGAGGACGAGGAGGACGAGGAGGACGAGGACGACGAGGAGGACGAGGAGGACGAGGAGGACGAGGAGGACGAGGAGGACGAGGAGAAGGAGGACGAGGAGCACGAGGACGACGAGGAGGACCAGGAGGACGAGGAGGACGAGGAGAAGGAGGAGGAGGAGGACGAGGAGGACGAGGACGAGGACGAGGAGAAGGAGGACGACGAGGACGAGGAGAAGGAGGACGACGAGGACGAGGACGAGGAGAACGCTGAAGCGGACGTGGAGGAGGAGGACGAGAAGGAGGACGAGGAGGACGCAGAGGAGGACGAGGAGGACGTGGAGGAGGACGACGAGCCGGCAACTTTCAAAGAACGTGGAGACGCCTTGGCGGACGAGGAGGTAGACGACGACGTCAGGAGCAGCAGCGGACTGGGCGAGGACCACGGCAAGGACGAATTGCGGAGGCGACGGCGCAGGACATTGTGCCACAGCGCTGGCGGAAGCGCAGCATCAGCAACAGACGGACGCCGAGGACACCCACGAAGGACGAGTGGGATCCAGAGAATAAGACGTGGTCCCAGTGACGGCGTGCCACCATGGACCCGCCGCTCGAGCTCGCGGCGCCGGTACCGGACGGCGGCGCTGCGGGGAACTCTGGCCACGGCTTGCGCCTGATCAGCACGCCGAGCAGCACGAGCAGCAGCGACAGCGGCCCCCTCCGCGGCGCCGACAGCAGCAACGCGCCGCCCTCGGCAGCCCACTCGCGCGACCTGGCCAAGGCCGCCGCCGCCGACCGCGAGGGGCCGGCCGACGACGACGAGGGGGAGGACGAGGACGTGCTGATCGTTACCGACAACCGGACGGGCCGCCGGATCCGCGTGCCCGTCACCTCGGACGGCGTCATTGCAGGCTCCCTCTTCAAGCAGCTGCGGCTGAACGAGGACGACCACGGTGCGTCCGAGCCCTGTCCGCAAGGCAGCCAGGGCCCTCCCTAACAAGCCGACTCGAGTTTCTCCGGTCGAGCCCAACCACCAGTCGGCCTCATGCTGCACGACCCCGCGTGCCGCCGGACGGTCGTGGGGCGGACGCGGATCAGCGCCGCGGACGGCGAGGCCGGCACGCTGACCTACCGCGGCTACGACATTGCCGAGCTGGCCGAGCGCTCGACGTTCCTGGAGGTGGCCTTCCTGCTCATCAACGGGGAGCTGCCCACGGCCGTATGGCCGCGTCCGTTGCGTAGGGCGCGATGCGTCGGTCGCCTAACTGGTGCTGCGCGGCATTCTCTTTTCTCGTGTTCCCCAGGGCGAGGCGGAGCTGTGGGAGCGCAAGATTAAGCGCCACACCTACGTGTCCATCGAGGTGCAGCGGCAAATGGAGACCCTGCGCTACGACTCGCACCCCATGGGCATGCTCCTGGCGTACGCGGGGCCAGACCATCCCGCGCGCTCTACGTCATGCCATGAGACTGACGCCTCGCGCTGTGCTCACCCAATCAACGTGCTTTTGCATGACAGGACGATCGCGAGCCTCTCGGCGGTGCACCCGGATGCGAACCCGTCCATCCTCGGCCAAAACCTGTACCGGTCGCAGGGCGTCCGCAACAAGCAGATCTACCGCCTCCTCGGCAAGGTGCCCACCATCGCCGCGGCCATTTACCGGCACCGCGCCGGGCGGTACGGCAAGCGGAACGAGCCGGCATGCTTTCGCCGGAGGCGACTTTTAATCCGCGCTGCCGCACCGCTCCATGCAGCTTGTGCGCGCCACAGGCCGTACAACCCGCCGCAGAGCCACTTGTCGTACACGGCCAACTTTCTGTACATGCTGGACCGGCTCGCCGAGGTGGACTACCGGCCGCATCCGGCGCTGGTGCGTGCATTAGACCGGATGTTCATTGTGCACGCCGAGCACGCGTCGGCCATGTCGACCGTGGCCCTGCGGCACCTCGCGTCCACGGGCGTCGATCCCTATATGGCCGTGTCCGGTGCGTTCGCCGCGCACAGACGGCTGGCTCAGAGATGTGGAAGACGCTAACAATCTCACCCAGGATGTTGCGTGCATGCACCACCGCTAGGCGCGGCCGGCGCCCTGTTTGGGGAGCGGCGTGGGTACGTATGGGCGCCACAGTTTATAGACTGGATCCCTGGTCACCTCTGACACCTTGTTCCGCCATTCGGTTCATTGATGACACTCTGGCAGCAACTCGGTCTACGACATGCTGGCCGCTATCGGCACGCCCGAGCGCGTGCCGGCCTTCTTGGAGCGCGTCAAGGCCAGCCGGGAACGCCTCGTGGGCTTTGGCCACCGCGTCTTCCACGGGACGGATCCGCGGGTGCCCATCGTGAAGCGCATCGCCCGCGAGGTCGGACGGGGCAGCAGCGCCGCTGTGGGACGCTCTGGCCCGCTGACGCCGACGCCACGCTCGGCGCGGGTTCCGGCGGCCCCAACATAGATGGCTGAGCTGCTGGGCCGTGACCCGATCTTTGACGCGGCCGAGGCCCTCGAAGCGGCCGTGCTGGCGGATCCGTACTTTACGGAACGGCGCTGCTTCCCGAACGTGGACTTTCACTCCACCGTCGTCTACCACACGATGGGTACGCCGCGTGCGGCGCAGGCTGCACAGCCCACCCCGCGTGCTCACACAATGCTGGCCCGGCATGGCATGGCAGCGGACAGGCTTCCCGCCCGACATGATCCCCGTCCTGTTTGCGATCCCGCGCGTGGCAGGCTGGCTCGCCCACTGGGTCGAGCTGCTGGACGATCCGGAGACGCGCATCTACCGACCGCGCCTGGTGCGTGACCTCTGCCTATGCCCTCGAGGAAGGTCGTCGCGCCGCTAACGGGGTACGCGCGCGAAGCTTCGGGTGGGGCCGGCGTATGCAGATCCACACGTTCACGGGCCAGCGGCCCTACACGGAGGTGGGCCTGCGCTTTCCCGTCGAGGTCAACCTGCGCGGCGAATCTGTCAAGTCGGACCCCGAGGCCGCGAAGCGCCGCGAGACGGGCGGTGCGTGCAAGATCGTCTGGGGACCACCTGCGGCGCATGCTGCTAACCATCCGTGTGCTCCAGCGTCCGGTTGACGGAATCTGTGCAGAAAAACACTCGCCAGAGAAACGCTAGCCGTGTGCCATATACAGTGTACAGTTCGCCGTGTACAGCGCTGCTCGCTCTTGCAGGATCACCAGAAGGAAATCGCGCACGACGCACGGACGTATCAGGCCCCCCCAACATCCGGCGGCGATCCTTGCCAATCTTGCGGAAAATTGCACACCGCACCCACTGCACATATGGCATCAGCGCTCTGGCGAGCTGCCCTGCTCGACGCAATGCCCCACCACGTCGAGCCGCCGCAGCGGCAGAGGCTTTCCACAGGCGAAGGCGTTCCGTGCTTTTCAGGCGCCTCGCTTCCGCGTCGCCCGTCGCCTCGCGTCGCGCCGCCGGAGGGGCGATGACGTCATCGGGGGCCACGCGGCCGCTTTTCCGGTTGAATTTGGGCGCTTCAGCTGAGTGTCGACGTCATAACCCACGTGCCTGGAAAGTTCATAAGGACGTTTGGCTGGACGTGGACGAAAAGCGCGGATCCGCCCCGCCGACGCGCCCGCTCGCGGCCCCCGCAGCGACGCGCCTTCGCACCAGACACGCGCGACAAGCCCGCCAGCAGATTGCCAGTGCGACGCTGCATCGATTGATCGAGGGTGATCCCGGGTTGGACCGGCCCCACCGCAACCATGGCGTCGGTACGTGCGGGGGCGGCGGCGGTTGCCGCATGCCGCAACGCGAACCGCCGGGCCGGCCGTGCTCACCTCGCCGCGCGCAGCTCGCCTTTGGGCTGGGGCACACAGACGGAGCCGGCTCAGATTGGCGAGAAGCGGCCCCGCGAGGACGAGGCGACCACCGAGGCGCCCGCTGCCAAGCAGGCGGCGGCGGAGACCGCGCCGAGCGGCGAGCCGCAGGACGACGCCAAGCGCGACGAGCTGCTCAAGGCCGTGCTGCGCCAGGTTGAGTTCTACTTTAGCGACAGCAACTACCCGAAGGACAAGTTCCTGCGGACCAAGGCCGCCGAGAACGACGACTGTACGGGCGCGCTGCGGCCGGGCAGCAGCAGCCGCGGAGGCCCGGCCTCAGCTCCGCACCCGTGCCATTTGCCCCCGTTGCGTCGGGCGGACCGACAGGGGTGCCCTTCAGCGTCCTCAAGACCTTCAACCGGCTCAAGCAGCTCACGACCGACGACGAGATCATCGCCGACGCGCTCTCGCTGTCGCAGGGCCTCCTCGAGGTCAGCGCGGACCGCAAGAGCGTCAAGCGCGCCCTGCCGCTGCCGGAGGACCTCAAGACCGACAGCCAGAGCATCTACGCGGTAGGGCTCGGCGTGGCAATGGGCAGATCCGTGCATCGCCAGTGCTGACGAGAACGAAGGCGGTGGTCCGAGCGCGGGCCCGTGGGTCGTGGCCGTCTCCAGAAGGGCTTCCCGCGGACGATGACGCAGGAGGAGATGGAGGAGTACTGGCGGCCCCTGGGCAACATCCGCTCGGTCCGCCTCCGGCGCTTCCCCAACTCGCGCGACTTTAAGGTCGGCCGACGCTTGCTGCGCGTGGCAGCGAACGCGAGCGTCGCGAGCTAACGTATAAGCGCCGCAAGTCGTGGGGGGTTGCGCGCGACGGCGTGCGCCAGGGCTCGGTCTTTGTCGAGTTTGGCTCGCCCGAGGAGGCCCAGGCGTTTGTCCAGGCCGGCCACAAGTACAAGGACACCCCGCTCAAGCTGATGATGAAGTACGGCGGCGGCCACCCGCTGCCGTGGCTGCCCGTTGCGCGAGCGCTAACGCGCATGCCTCTCTGCCGCCAAGTGCAACTGCCAGGCTTGACTATGTGAAGGAGAAGGCCGCCGAGTACGAGAAGCAGAAGCAGAAGAAGCAAAAGGCCGCGCCCGCTGCGGCCGGCGCCGGCGCCGGCGCCGCCCCCGCGGCCAAGAAGGCCAAGACGGAGACCGCGGCGACCGAGGGCGGCGCGGCCAAGGAGGGCGAGGCCAAGGCCGACGACGAGAAGGCCGAGGCGGCGACGCCGTTCACCCCGAAGGAGGGCACCATCGTCCGCTTCGAAGGCGTCGGCCCGGAGGCGACGCGCGAGCTCCTCAAGGTACGGCGGCGCCAGGGCGATGCCGAGCAACGGCCCGCGTTGGCGCTGATCGCCCGGCACGGCGACAGCTTTTGCGCGTGCGTCGGTACGGGCAGGACGTGTTTGGTCCGTTCGGCTCGATCGAGTTTGTCGAGTTCCAGAAGGGCGAGGAGAGCGGCTACGTCCGCTTCACCGACGCCGTGGCCGCGGCGGCGGTCGCCAAGCTCAGCGAGGGCGAGGGCACCGACATTGGCGGCGCCAAGCCCAAGCTGCGGGTCCTCGAAGGTTTGTCCGCGCGTGCCAGCGCGCGGGAACGCGTTCCGAGCGCTGGACTGACCCGCCGTGGCGCGGCCTTGGTGCGTGGATGAGTGGCCCCACAGGCGAGGAGAACACGCAGTATTGGGCCAAGCTCCAGGAGATTGCCAAGAACCGCAGCAACGCCAACCGCGGTGGAAAGTACGCGCGCGCCTGCCTCCTCAATATGGTCTCTCGGCGCACGACTAATCGCCGCTCCCGCCTTGGACTTGTGCTGATGGCCGCAGGCGCGGTGGCCGCGGCGGGCGTGGCGGGCGCGGCCGTGGGCGCGGCCGCGGCGGCAAGAAGTGAGCGTGCCGTCTCTGAACGACGGCCGTGCGCACCACCGGTGCTCATGAACTCCTGTCACGCGTAGCACCTTTGCACAGTCCACTGTACTTGCTACGTCTAGATGTCCAAATGAACCGGCGCGAACTTGTAGCGATGTATTGGCCTGTTCTCTGTAGAGTGGTGCGTTCGCCGTGCCACCAGGGCACAGCCGCGGCGGTCCACGCCGCTAGGACACGGTCGGGCCAAACAGCCGCGACACCTCTGCGTACACGCCCTCGATCGAGTTGAGGCACGACAGCTAGGCGGCGGCCACCGTGCGCAAGCGGGCCGGGAAGGGTCAGCGCATGAGACTGCCGCGCAGCCAAGGCGTGCGCGGCCGCTCGGGCGCGTACCGTCTTGACCTTGCCCTGCTGCTCGTAGTACTCGATGACCGGCAAGCTCGTCTCCACAAAGGTCTTGAACCTGCAACCGGCGTGGGCCAACAAAGGCAGGTCACGCGTCGCGTTAGGTCCAGTGCAAACATTGCGCAGCGAGGGCAGGCGACGCGCGCGCGCACCGCTTGCGGATGGACTCGATGTTGTCGTCGATGCGGCCGCTGGTCTCGCCACGCTTGAGCAGGCGGCGCTCCATCTCGGCCTCGGGACACTCAAAGTAGAGCACAAACGCGCACTCACAGACCTGCCCAAGGCAGGGAGGAAGCCCGCGCGCGGACCGCGCGACTAGTGAGCGCGGTGCCCGTTGCGCCCAGTTGAGCCGCGCCCGTCAGGGGGGAGGGGCCTACCGTCTCCTCAAACTTGAGGGCCTGGTCCATCTGGCGCGGGAAGCCGTCGATCAGGAACCGGTGGCCACCGCTCTGCACCATGGCGTTCTTGAGGAGGTTGATCGTGATCTCCATGGGCACGATCTTGCCCTGCACCCGATGCCGCGTGCGAAATCAGTGGAGCGCTGTGGGTGCGATGATGAGCCGTCGAACGGGGTCAGCGCAGGCGCCGCCGCCGCCCGCCCGCACCTCCTTGATGTAGTTGTTGATGAGCTCGCCGTACTCGGAGCCCGGGCGCTCGCGCTCGGCCCGCAGCAGGTCGCCCGCTGGTGGATTCCGCGCGCAGCACAGGCACAGCGCGCGGTGAGCCCGCCGGCGCCTTGGCACCTTGGCGCGTGCCGCATATCAAAGTACGCACCGGACAGATGGATGAAGCCGTAGTCCCGGACAATGCGCGCGCACTGCGTGCCCTTGCCGGCGCCCGGCCCGCCTGTTGCAAGACGTCCCCCATCGTCGGACGTCGACCGTCGGCCTTTTAGCGACCCGGCCAGCGGTCAGGTGGCGTGGCGTGTTCTCCGCAAGGACCGCCTACCCAGCACAAACACGACCGTGGTGTCCTTCTTGTCGAAGAGCGGCTTGGCCGCCGTCTGTGCGGTAGAGTTCTCCTGCGAGCGGGCCTCTGGTCGCGCGCCGGAGGTCGACGAACTGGACTGGCACCTTGCGTGAGCAGCGACCGGGTCCCGCCACAGGCCAGCCTGCCCCTGGCCGCACCGGGTGCGATGTAGGCGACACCGGCCGCGGCCGCGGCGGTCGCCAGCGACGCGCCGAGCAGGTAGCGCGTCAGCGAGCCCGCCGTGTTGGCGCTGGTGCTCTGGGTGAAGGGGCCAAACGCGGTCCGGCTGGCATGGGTCGCGTAACCTGCAGAGGACGACCCGCGAGAGGGTCGGTCATTGGGCGTCGCACGACGTTAGCGGGCGCGGTGGGCAGCGCCACCGTGGCCGCCGATGGGCGCGTACCCGTGCGGGCATGGGCGACGGCCCGCGGGCCCAGTGCCCTTGCCGACACTGCAGGGACACGCGACGACAACCGAGGTCCGGCGAATCGGGGCCGGTCAGTTCGCACCGAGTCGGCGCGGGATGGGCAGGGCACAAGGGGCACGTGCGGCCGCTGCCCTCGTGGAGGTCGATCTACGACACGCCTTGTCCTCCGCCCTCCCCGGGCACTTACCCGTCCTTTCATGCCTCTCTGCCCCGCTATTCCTTCGTCCCTTGCCGCTCGTCCTCGCCGGGCCCGTCGCCCGTCGCGCCGCAGCCGACGTGCACCGGCGCGTGCTACCAGAGGTCCCGCCCGCGCCCAGGCCGTCCTGGGCGGTCCCTGCTTCCCACCGCCACGCCGCGCTCCCACGGCCGTCTCCGCGCGTCCTGCCTCCCCAGTTGCCCCGTGCCGCCACCTGCCCGCCGGCCCCTCGCCCTCGCGTCCGGCGTCCGCACCAGCGCGAGCCGCCGCCGCCGCCGTCGCGCGCAGCGCCGCCATGGTCGTTCGCTCGCAAATGGGTGGAACAAGGCAGAATGGTGGCAGAATGGCGGCTGAAACGGGTGGAAATGGGCAGAAGGACGGCAGAACTGGGTGGAACTGCGGCAGAATGGAGGCAGGTAGCGGCAGAATGCGGTTGAAGAGTGGCAGAAAATGGTAGGAACCGGGTGACCAGGGGCAGAAAGAAAGGTAGAAGAGGGTGGAACACTGTGGCAGAACGGGGTAGAATGGGGCGAAATGACGGTGGAATGGGGTAGAATTTAGCAATGGGCAGGGTGGAAGTGGGCGGACACGTGAAAGAATGGGGTGACGGTAGGGCGGAATTCAGCGGCAGAATTGGGTGACCGACTTGAACCCCGTCCAACGCTGAGCCGCCCTTTTGCATGGAACATGCGACAAGGGCCCGACACCCGAGGGCAACGGCAAGTAGTATCTGCTACGACGTTTAATTCATTTCATGGCTACAAACGTTTCAACACGCACCCTGACCTTCTCCAGAATAATTCACGCTCACAGAGAGAGACCCCAGCTCGAGGCGCTCGAAGAGCCACGCATTGCGCACTGCGGCGCGGCTGGCGGGTCCGTCCGATCTGCTATATACATGCAGGCAGGCGGGCGGCTAGTGGCTCAGCGGGTCCGAGCCGAAGCCGGCGCGCTCGGGGTACTCGGCGTAGAAGCGGCTCAGGTCGCAGGCCCGCAGCGCAAGCTCGTACTTGCGGTGCGCGGCGCCGACGCCGATGGATGCGGCGGCGAGTGCGATAAACGGCAACATCGCCAAAGCCACCCACTTGAACGTGGGCGCGTAGTAACAGACGGTCACGCCATAATAGTAGTTGCACACAAAGAACGGCACGGCGAGCAAGACGCAAAAGACCGCCAGCGAGACGATAAAGAAGAAGATGCCGATGCCCATGTGCACCCGCCCGCGCGGGGGGTAGCGACCCAGCAGGTACAGAAAGCCCAGCGGGAACCAGAGAATGCCCTGCACGATCGTCAGCGCCAGCATGGAGCGCTCCATGGACCGGTACCGCGCGTTCAGCGTTTCGTAGAAGCGGTCCGACGACACCGCAGCTTTGGTGGCGTAGGTGTCGGGCGGCCGCACCGCCATCGACGACGAAGCCGCTACGGTGGCATTGCTGTGGGGGTGCTGCGGCGCATAGCCGGCCGGGGGCAGCGTCGGCAGCGTCGGCAGCGGCGACGCGTCGACGGGCGGCATGGGCGCGTAGCCCGGGGCGTAGGCGGCGGCGTACGGCGCGCCACCGGCCGGGTTGCCGGCGTAGCCGCCGTAGTTGCCCCCGACGAGCGGCTCCTTGTCGGGCGCGCCGTAGTACGAGTCGTCCATTTTGGCGACGGCAGGCAGGCAGGCCGCACGGTGCCGTTTGACGCTGGTTGGGTTGGCGCTGAGAACGCGCTCACACCGTGAAGCACCCCCATTTGCAAAGCAGCGTTAGCACCCAGCGCAACAAACGTTGAATGCACACCCGCCACCGCGCCGGTCCCCATGCGGCGCAGGCATACCGCGGTCCAACTGCGGGCGTTGGCGCGGTGATGCTTGGCGTCGCACGCCGTGCCGCGCTCGGGTGGCAGCGGGTCGTGCAAATGGGCTTTTTTGCACTGCAATGGGAGACGAACGGCCGTGACGGCAGAATCGTGGCAGAACGGCGGCAGAACGGGTAGACTCGCGCCAACGATCGGCAGACGCAGCGGCAGAACATGGGCCGATACGGCTCCTAGCCCTCGCCCTAGCCGATCGTGTCTGCCGTCATTCTGCCGCGCTTCTGCCACTGACGTCATCGCAGTGGCAAACGCTGCGTTCGAGCTCGCGGGCGAACCATCGATCGCGCCCCCGTCCGTGCCCTTACCGGCTCGGCGTCGACCGCCATCCGCCGACCGAGCCACCGGCGGCACGCTGCCAGCGCGCTCCCACAGCACCAGCGAACGGGAAAGCCGCGTTGGACCGCTGGATTTCGAGCTAGCAACGTGGCTGCTACTGCTGGCGGTGCAATTGCCGCGTCCGGTGCGCCGCCTGCGTCCACTCGTCGAGCACGCTGCTTGCGCAGTGGAAGGCCGGTGCTGTCTACGCCAAACGCTTTCCTCACGTTCGCTTCGTCGCCGCCGCCCACCTCTGCGGCGTCGCGAACCGGCGCGATCGTGCCAGCGCAGCATCGGGTTCGTCACGTCCGCTTTGATCAGCCGCCACCATGACCGCCGGCGCGCCCGCGTCGCCCGTGGGCGGCGGCAGCACGCGGATTCCCATCCTCCACACGTACCCGCGGCCGGTGCGTGCGCGCACGCGATGGAAGGCCGCTGTGCGCATCCCCACTAACCATGCTCGTATGAGCCGCGGCTATGGGCGGGCCTCTGCAGGAGCGCGTGTACACCGAGGAGGACAAGAAGGCGATCGCGGCGGTGCGCGCGGCCCTCGGCGAGCTCGACGCTGAGGACGCGAGCTTTGTGACCGACGCCGCCATCCACCGGTAACACAGCAAGGCGCAGTGCTTGCGCGTTAGCTGGCGTCTCCGAACTGACCCGCGCGCTCGACGCGGCGACGCCGCCCGCTCCCTGCCCGGTTGCAGGTACCTCCGCGCCCGCAAGTTCAACGTCGACAAGGCGGCGCACATGCTCAAGGGCACGCTGGCGTGGCGCAAGTCGTTCCGGCCGCACGAAATCGACCCGGCCTCCGTCGCGTTCGAGTCGTCCACGGGCAAGGTCTACCCGAACGGGCACGACCGTGCCGGCCGGCCCATCCTCATCCTGTGCCCCGGCCGCGAAAACTCCAAGGACGGCGCCGCGCAGTGTACGCCGACAAGCCCGTCGCCAGGCGGCCGTTGCCCATGCGCGCCCCTCGCTGAACGACCTCCGCGCGCATCTGTTCGCGGGTGGCGGCGGCGCCAGTCCGCAACTTTGTCTACCTGATGGAGCGCACGATCACCATGATGCCGCCCGGCGTGGAGCAGCTGTGCCTCGTGCTCGACTTCACCAACTGGAGCCTCATGAACCAGCCGTCGCTCTCGATGAGCCTGGACGTCCTCCACACGCTGGCCGACCACTACCCGGAGCGCCTCGGCCAGGCCATCCTCTTCAACCCGCCGTGGCTCTTCTGGTCCGTTCCCGGACCTGCTATGCAGTGGCCGCCGCGCCCTCGCACTCATCGCCCGCATTCGCATGCGCCGGCTGGCGGCGGCGGCGCGGTGCAGGCCCACCTGGAAGATGATCACGCCGTTCCTGGACCCGGTGACGGCGGCCAAGGTGTCGTTCGTGCACGCCAACAATCCGAAGGAGATGGCGCGCCTGGACGAGCTCTTCGACCTCCGCTACCTGGAGAAGCGCATCGGCGGGCAGTTCGACTTTGAGTGGCACTTTGAGACGTACTGGCAGCACCTCACCGCGCTGCCCGACCGCCTCGACTCGGCGCCGCCGATCCCGGAGCCCCCGTCACCTTCCGCGGGGACCGCCGTCGCGACCGAGGCGGCGCAGTAAGGCGCGCGCGCGGGACGAGACGCACTGTATAGAAAGCGGGCGCCCGTGCACAGTTGTTCCTTTTCACGAATGTACAGTTTGGGCGCGCCGCAGCGGCAGCAGCCCCCGATTCGAGACGGATCAGTTGCATTGACGGGAAAGAATACAGTACATCCGCGAGACGGTCCCTGCCAGTGGGAACCCTGTTCAGAGGAGCACACAGCCGCCCTTCTTCTTGCCGCCGTCGTCGCCGCTGCGCTTGGTCGACAGCTTGCCCTTCTTCTTGACCTGCTGCACCAGCAGGGTGAACGCTTCCTCGATGTTGGTGCGCGTCTTGGCGCTGTTTCCCGGATGGCGCGCCCGGCGGGTCCCCCGACAAACAGTCAGTTTCTTCCTGGCTTACCATTGAGGCGCTTATCGACGCCAAGGGGCGCACCTAGTTTCGATGAAGAGGGCGCTGTTCTTCTCGGCAAACGCCTTGCCCTCGTCGGTGGGCACCTCACGCGCATCCGCCAAGTCGGACTTGTTGCCCACAATGACCATCGGGCACTGAAGCCACCGCGCGCCACGCGCCGGTGCCGCGCGGGCCGAGCCAGGATCAGCTTCCGACGGCACCGGCCCGGGCGTGCGGGCGTCCGCGACCGTACCGACTTGACGTCCTTGGCCTGCAGGATGTGCTCGACAAACTTGGGCAGCTCGTCGAAGGACGCGCGCGACGTGATCGAGTACACGCACAGGAAGCCGTCGCCCGTCCGGATGTGCTTGTCGCCCCACAGGCCCCTGGCGAAGGCAGAGGCGACGGCGCGACGCAGCTCGTGTCAGCTCAACCCACGACGACCGCCTGCCCGTGCAGGCTGGGACGGTCCACACACCGGTACTCCTCCTGGCCGGCCGTGTCGGTGATGTCGACGACGACCTTTTGGCCGTCGACGCTGTGCTCCTTGCTGTACGAGTCCTCTGTGGGCCGCGGTAACGGACTGGCATGAGCGACCGGCGGAGTTAGCGAGGGCAGGTCCCGGATGGCTCGGCGGCGCGCAAGGCGACGCGCACCGATCGTCGGGTCGTATCTTTGTCCGCCCCGCCGGCGCCACAACCGTGCCACCGCCTAGCATGCGCTTCCCGTTAGCATCGCCCCCCCCCCCCCCCCCCCCCCCCCCCCCCCCCCCCCCCCCCCCCCCCCCCCCCCGCCCCCCCCCACCCCGCCCCGCCCGCCCCCC
>Ga0180216_1003367_pt1 | contig 12715 bp, 21 predicted proteins | sample eDN3rd37CBELigMG_FD_128879 | JGI IMG/M metagenome (GOLD analysis project Ga0180216, IMG submission 128879) | Enriched Miracle-Growth compost microbial communities from Emeryville, California, USA - eDNA 3rd pass 37_C BE-Lig MG (version 2)... ...
AGCGGCCCCAGTACAACCCCGGCGACCTCGCCGGCGGCAAGCACGGTAGGCCCTGCCGCATGCGACCATTGCCAGTGATGAAAGTGGGGCATCCGCTGACAGACGACTCGATGTCGCGGTTGGTTTTGCTCTTCAGACGTGTCGCTCGAGAAGCCGCTCAACCAGTACCTGATCTTCCGGTGGGCCGCCCACTGCCTGGCGCTACCAGCAACGTCGCCGCTGCTGCCGCTGTTCTGGCAGCAACTCGCGGTGCTGCTCCTGGCGCGCGTGCCGGCGCGGGCGGCGGGCGGCATGGCCCCCACCTACGGGATGCGCTTCTTCCACGGGCGTGAGGAGCAGCTCACGGCGCTCAAGAAGCGGTACGTGAGCCACGCTCCGATCGCGCAACGTGGCCGCGTCGTCCAGGCTGCGCTGACGCTTTGTGCTTGCCACTTGGCGCGTGGCGGGTCCAGGCTGGTCGAGCTGAGCCAACACTTTGCCCGGTTGGCCGACGGCGAGCCGAACAGCAACGCGGACGGTGGCAAGTACATCGACCCGCTGATGGCGCATCGGCTGCACGAGGTAGGCCGGGGACAGGCTTGGCTGAAGTGTGTTGACGCTGGCGCTGACCGTTCTGCAATGGCGAGCTGCTCTCGGCTTGCGCGCAGTACTACGCGGCCGTGCACAACTGGCTGAGCGACCCGCGGTGGCAGGCGCGGTCGCTGGACGACGATCAGCTCGCGCGCGGGGCCGAGTCCTCGCAAACGCTGGCCCGGGTCCACGAGCTGCTGGACGCGCTGGCGCTGGAACTGTGGCCGATGAACCCCTGGCTGGACCTGATTGACGCCGACGGTAGGTCGACAGACTCTGCTGCGCCGAGTTGCCCGCGCGCGGCAGTTGACCGACGCCGCGGGTGGTGCGCGCACTGCTGGGCGTCACAGAGCCGACCACGGCCGCCACCGACGCAGCGTCCCGCCCAGACGACGTCGCGTCGGCGCAGGCCGCCATGCGCGCGCTCGTGCTCGTCGACCCGGCGTCTCTCGACCGCGCCGGGCCCGAGTTCGTGGCGTCCGCGCCGGTCGTGCAGCCTTTGCAGCCGGAGAGCGTGCCCGGCGCCGCCGAAGGCGCCCTGTTCGATGCCGAGGTCCGCTAGCGTGCGCGCGTCGGCTTGGGACAGCCTTGCGTGCGTCGTGGCTCACCTCGGTCGCCACTGCAGCGGCGATCCAATAACGCGCGCCAGCTGGCGGTCCTGATGACAGAGGCCGCCGAGTACGCGCGGCGGCGGCGCGAGCACTCGGCCCAGGACGAGCTGTTTGTGAGCTACATGCACGGCCTCTACGAGAACCAGCCGCGGGAGCGTACCGTCCAGCTGCGCTGCGACCACCACCTGTACGGGGCCGGGTGGTGACCGCGAGCGACGACGAAACGTTGTGGCTAACCGGCTTGGGTGGTGCATGGGGTGCCGGCCGGCGGCGCAGATCCAAATCGGTGTGCCGCGGACCGGCCGAGTTCCACTTGACGTTCAAGTACGCGCGCTACCGCCGAGCCGCGCCGTTTCTCGTGCGCCTGCCCTGCTGACCGCTCGTTCGCGCCTACGCTGCGTCGGCCCGACCGGGGTCCCCAGTGAGCGCCAGGAGAACGCGGCGCTGGCGTCCGCCGCGGAGAACACCCGGAAGCAGGCACGCGCCCTCGTGGCCGCGGCCATGGTGCCCAACGCCGTCATTTTCGCGGCGCTGCGCGTGCTGCGCACGGCCGATTGGCTGGCGGCCGCGTGCGGTACGGGCTGGGCACGCACTGGCGCGCTGATGCGCGATGTATTCGACTGACGCCGACCGAACGTTGAGCGCGGCTTTGGGACCACAGCGTCGGGGACGCTAGCGCCGGAGCCGCGGCACCTGTACTCTTCGGCCGGCGCGGCGGCGTTCTTCCGCATCTTGCAGTGGTGAGCCTGCCTGGCTGGTCGGATGTATCGCGAGCTTTTGGTGTGTTGCTGACGCATCGACGTCCGCCTGTGGGCCCCCGGCCGACTAGCCTCGATCGCAATGTTCGCGCGTACCCCATCGCGGCGCTCTTCCTTCGCGACGCCCTGCAGCGGCTGGGCACGGCCTTCATCGCCGGCGACGGGCAGCAAGCCATGCACCTGCTCACCGTGATCATGGCGTTCCCGGACGACGCCGACCTGCTGCGGCCCTACTTTACGCCCGCCGCCGCGCCCGGGACCTTCATCGCGTCGTACAAGCAGGCACGGCCGCGCTCCACCGATGATGCACCGGTTTGCGAGCGCCACCCGGGGAGGCTCAACGCGCGCTGCCCGAACGGCCGTCCTACGGAGGCGCGCGCGTGCGCAGGTCTTTGAGTCGGCGAACCGCTTGGGCGTCGAGCCGGCCGCGGGCCTCTTGCTGCAGTTTGACGCCGCGCGGTGGGTGGCGCAAGGCCCCGACCCGGCGGCGGTGGACGAAATGCTCCAGCTGCTCGTCGGCCTGATCAGCCGCATCGGCCCGCTAGGGCCCGATGCTCGGCAGGTGCGGCAGCACGCCCAGCCGCGCCACGTCGGCCGCGGCCGCCCCAAAGGTGGCAATTGACTTACACAGCTACGCGATGTGGTTTATCGTATGCGCGCACAGGCGCCCCTGCTGGGAGCGGTGCGCACGACGTTCAAGGCGCTCTTTGCCGCGACGACGAACGCGACGTTTGCCGCCATCACGCCGGCACTGACGGACGCCTGGCTGAGCGGCCGGTTGGACCCTACCGTCGCGTACGCTTGGTTCGGTACGGCTTGCTTTTAAACCCTGGGTGGCCGCTACCGCACGGAGACTTACAACCGGCGAGGTCGCTGCGGCGGTCCCTCCTGCCCGGTCACTAGACGTGCTCGTGGACATGCCGCTGGCTGCGGCCACTGCCCGTGACCTGCTGGGACCCACCGCCCAGGCTGCGGGCGTGCCACCGAACCTGCTGCGTGCGCCAGCCGCCACGGTCTCGGAGAGCATCGTGCTGCTCGCCGAGGCGGCGATCGTCGTCCGGCAAGCACGCGGCACGCTCTGGCCCGCCGTCGCGCCCCACGCAGACCATGTGGTGCGTGGCGGCTTCTTCGCTCTCTCCGCCGCGGCATGCTTGGGCTCACGCGCGCGGCGGCGGTGCCGCGGTTTTTTTTTGGGGGGGGAGCGTTCCCCAGGCGGCGTTCTTGGTCGGCGCGTCGTTGGGCTTTCTCGGAGCGCCGGAGCTCCTTGCGGACGGACGGGCGCTCGACTACGACGAAGACCCCCTGTACGCCGCGCGCCCAGGATGGCAAGCGCCGGCTGTCACAAGAGCGACTCCTGATGCAGCCTGGTTGACCGTCCCGCTCTGGCGCGGCCCGCCCAGATCGCCGTGGCGCGCAATCCGCCTCCTGCTCACGCCGTTGCTAGTGACGCTGCCGCTGGCGACGCCGCAGACCGATCCGGCGGCCTGCCAGCCCTGGAGCGCCCCAGAGCACGGCCTCGCGGCCCGCAATCGTACGCGCCGACGCGCCAAGGCGGCGGCAACATGGTGGGTAGCTTCAACTCATCCCGGACATCCCCCCGGGCTTGGGCGCGTGCGCTGGTCTACAGTGCTCGGCACCGCAGCGGGCGCGGTTAACCGCATTGTGGCAAGGCTGGAGGCCCCCGGTGCACCGGCCATGCTCATGACGGCCCTGTGGCAGTGGGCCAACCTCCTCCTGCAGTCGCACACCTCGGCGGACGTCGCCGCCACCGTTCGGGTCGCCCTCGCTGCGGCGGACTGGCGCCGGCTCGGCCTCACCGGCGCCGTGCTGCAGGTGAGCGTGGCAGGGCAGCGGGCTCGTGCGGGTGGCTGGCCCCGGGCCCCGTCGCTGATGGGGCCCTTGGAGTCGGATGGCCTGTGCATCGCTGCGTGCCAGGACATGGCGGCGCACTCGTCGGCGGCGCCCAGCGGGGGCAGCGTCGAAGCGATGCGGCTGCACGTCCACGTGCTGCACGAAGCCGTCTGGCCGTCGGTGGCGCAGCTGGAGCCGTGCCTGCCCACGCTGCTACTCGTGATGCTGGGCCTGCTGGAGAACGCTGCCAGGTACGCTCGGCCGCCAAGGCCGCGGCCCGGGCCGAGCGCGGCCCTAACCTCGCGGTCGCCAGCGCGCGGGCGACGAACGTCATGCACAGCGTGGCGCCTACGGCGTCGGACCGCGTCGACCGCGTCCACGCGCTGGCCCAGCGGCTGTGCAACCTGAACGTGTGGGACCGCCTGTCGCCGGTGGCGCTGGAGAACGCGCTGGGCCCGCGCGTGCGTGCGCTGCGCGCCGCGGCCGACGCACCCGTCACCGTGGCCACGCCGTACGGGTTCGCCAACGAAGACGCTGCCACCGTCCAAGCGTACGCCGCCCCTGCCAGCGGCGCGCGACGGCGTACATGCGTGCGCACCGCTAATGTTGCGCGCGGGATTGCCAGGCAGTACTTTTTCTCTTTTTTCGAAGGGCGGTGGATCTGCTGCTGGCGACGACCGAGAGCATGGGCTTGGACGCGCCCGCAGCACTGAAAGACCTGACGTCGGGGCCGCGCATCGTGCGCAAGCTCCTCATCGTGACGGCGTACATCGCCACGATGCTCTTGCTCCCCGTCGCCGAAAAGGTTTGAGGGGCGGGGCTTGAGATCTCGATGCTCGCTCGCGTGCACGCATCGTAGCGCTCACGCAGGTCCCATTTCCGGCGCGTGGGGTGAGAACGCAGGCCAAGCTGGCAGTGAGCCCGGCGTCCATCATGGGCAAGCTCATGGTGCACTTGGACCTGTTGACCGCGCCGCTGCACCCGACCTACGTGGAGACGCCGCTCGTGGCCATGGTGCGGACGGTGCGGACAAGTGTTCTGCGCACCCCGGGCACGGCTAAATGCGCGGCGCACACCGCAAGCTGTGTGCTGCGTGCGGCAGTTGAACGAACTCGTCGCCCTGGGCAACCGCGCGGCCAGCGGCGGCGCCGTCCAGCAGGTCATCGACGCCGAGATTGCGCGCGTGCTGGCGTCGGCCCACCAGCTGCCGCTGCCCATGCTGCGCTCCATTGGCCGCACCGTGGCGTCGCCGGCGCGCATGGCCACCTTGAGCGAGCGGTGCCTGGAGCGGTTCTTTGAGACGACCGCCCTGCCCAACGGTACGCCATGGACAGTGCGCTGTGCATTCGAGCGAGTCGGGTACTGAAGCGTCGATGCGCGGCAGGTTGGTTTCGCTCCCGCAGCTTGGTCCACGGCGACGTCGTACGTGACGGTGCCGGAGCTCGATGCGGACGAGTTTTTGCAGCACTGCCACCAAGCCGGCCACCTCTTGGTGCTCTACACCCACTACCTGCAGCGAGTACGGCGCGGCGGCGGCCTTGAGGGGACGCACGATGGCGGCGGCCCGCTGAAGAACGGCGCTGCCGCACTTGGTCGTAGTTCACGCGCTGCAACAGCTGCTGCAGAGCGGCGGCGACAGCGCCAACGCCGCCTCCACGGCCAGCGGCGTGGTCGCCATGGACGTGGCCGTCACGCTCACCAAAGTGGCCCTCCCCACGGCGGCGGCGTCCGTCAAGTACTTGCTGCTCGTGGTCAAGTTTTTGGAGGTGCGCCAAAGGACACAGGGGAACGGGGAGCGAGGACCGCGCGCTTGACGCACGCTCTGGTGTCGGGTATGCGTAAAGTGCCTGCGGCTCTCCAGCTGTTCACGGCAGACCTGGCGGTCCACGCGTCGCAGAGCGAGCTCGGCATCATGATCAAGGCACGCCAACGGGCGGCCGCGCAACTAGCGGGGTGCACGGGCAGTGCTCACGCCGATCGGCGTCGCACGGGTACCGCGATCGCTTGGCGTCGGCAGCAACTGGTCCGGACGCTGTGGAAGCTGGGCGAGGATCGGCAGTCCGGCGGCCTGCTGGGCATGCTCGGCATGGGCACGGCGTCGCCGTACCCGGCCGAGTTCCGCCTTATTGTCCGCGTCGTCGCGACGTTTGTGGCCGACCGCTTCACCGACCCGGTGTACGCGGTCGCTGCCTCGGACGTGGCGGGCTACAAGCAGACGCTGGGTACGCGTGGCGCACTGACGGCGATGGACATGCGAGACGGTGTCCGCTGACCGTTGGCACCTTTGGATGGGCCAACTTTCCTACGCGCACAGTGGGCCTGCGCAAGGCGCGCGACCTGCGCGAGCGCGCGGACGTCGTGGAGCGCGCCATTGCCTTTGTGGAGAACGCGGCCAACGGCATCCAGCTGGCCCCCGTGCTGGCGCGCGACCTGACCCTCGCGCTGTTCCCCGACGACGGCGCCCTGCGCGCCGCCTTGACCATGTGATGTGTACAGTGACGACCGCAACTGCCGTGTCTGTATTATGTTTATGGTTGATGCCGCAAAAGAGAGAACACTTCATGCCAGGAGGCTCCGGCCGTCCATCTCCTGCGGGATCGGCAGGCCCATGACCGCCAGCACGGTCGGGGCGACGTCCGCGAGCTTGCGGTCGGTTTCGTCCTTGGTCGGCGCAAACTTGCGCGGGTTCGGGTGGTTCGGCGGGAACGCCATCACGAACGGCACTGCGGACGGAAGGGGGGCGCCCGCAGCTGCGCCGGCGGCGAGCCAGGTCAGCAGGAAACGTCTCCGCCGCCTGCTGCCGCTGTACGGGCCGCGCAGCGTACCGCGGTTGCAGGTGTGGGCGGTGTGCGGGCCGCCGCTGGGCGAGATCATCTGCTCGGCGTTACCGTGGTCGGCGGTGACGAAGAGCACGTAGTTGTGCTTCATGCACGCCTCGTAGATCTTGCCAATGGCGGTGTCGGTGGCCTCGACGGCCTGGACGGCCGCGTCGTACACGCCGGTGTGCCCAACCATGTCTGGCGGGGCAAAGTTGCACATGACCAGCGCGTACTCCTCCTTGGCCACGCCGGCGACGACCTGCGGGCTCACGCCAAACCCTTGAACTCAACTCTGGTGAGGCCCGCTGCTCTGCACCCGCGGTGGCGGGTGGCCCGCACGTTCGGGCGCACCTCGTCCGCGACCTCCAGGGCGCTCATGTCGGGCTTCTTGTCGTAGGTGGGCACCTTGGGCGAGGGCACCATCTTGCGGTCCTCCAGCGCGTACTCCTTCTCCGTGCCGCCGTTGAAGAAGAACGTGACGTGCGCGTACTTTTCCGTCTCTGCCCGGCGTCGAGCCCCAACGCCGAGCGACGCGTCGCGTTGGCCCGGCGCCAAACGCGCCGCGCAGCGTTGCCGCCGGGGTCCGTACCGGCGACGTGGTACTGCCGCAGCTTCTGCTTGGCGAGCCAGTCGGCCAGGACGTTGTCCATGCTCTGCTGCGGGAAGACGACCGGGAAGGGGAAGGTGGCCTTGTACTGCGTCATTGTGGTGATGTGCTACGTGCCGGAGGCGGCGGGGGCAGGCAGGTGGGCTCACGGGGTTAGCGGGGCCGCGCGCGCCGCCGCGGGAACCATCGCAGGACAGCGTCGCACCAGGCCCTTGCGCACGGTGTCGGTCTCAAAGTGCTTCTTGTCGTAGCCCATGGTCTCGACGATCTCGCGCATGCGGTCGGAGCGGAAGTCGAAGAAGATGAGCGTGTCGTCGTCTAGCGCGGGCCGCAGCAACTTGGAGGAGGACCGCTGAGAGACGTTAGTGTGTGAGGCCACAACGCCGTCCTCGGTCGCTTTGTGCGCCTCGACGCACCGCGGACGACGCCCTCCGCGTCGACGATGATGGGCTCCAAGAACTCGTCCGTCTGCTGCTTGGCGTAGCGCGCCTTGATCGTCTGGACGCGGGACAGCGCGCTAGCGGTTGCACTGAACGGCGGACCGTTAGGGCGTGGTGCACCCTACCGCCGATGTGCGTGCGCTCGCCCCCCTACCTCGATGAGGTCGGTGGTGGCCTCGCCGGTGCCCTTCACGATGGCGTCGTAGGCGACCTTGATGCGCTCCCAGCGGGTGTCGCGGTCCATGGCGTAGTAGCGGCCGACGACGGTGGCGATGGAGCCGTACTCGATCTTCTTCAGGTAGTCCTGCAGCTCCTTGGCGAACTCGACTGTTGTGCGCCCGCCCGCTGGGTCGGTCGCGGCAAAGCGGTTAGGGACCCGGCCAGCGCACCGGACCGTGTGCGTGGAGGCCAAGGACGCACCCGACGTGGTCGGGCGGGTGTCGCGGCCGTCGGCGAAGAAGTGCACGTACGCCTTGGGCACGCCGGCCGCCTTGGCGGCGTCGAGGAAGGCCAGCAGGTGGCGGATGTGGCTGTGGACGCCGCCGTCCGAGACCAGGCCGAGGAAGTGGACGCGGCCGGTCTTGGCCTTGGCGTTGTTGAAGGCGTCGACCACGGCGGGGATGGTGCCGAGCGTCTTCTTCTCAACCGCAAGGTCAATGCGCACAATGTCCTGGACCGCGCGTACCAGCCGAAGCAAGGCAGGATTGCGCAGGGTGAGTGCGCAAAGTTGGTGGGCCTAGACACGCGCGGCGCGGCCGCCGCCGCACCTGGTAGACAACGCGGCCGGCGCCAATGTTGAGGTGGCCGACCTCGCTGTTGCCCATGAGGCCGTCCGGCAGGCCGACCGCCAGGCCGTGGGCGGCCAGGGTGGTGTACTGGGCAGGCCGCGGGACGTCGCGGGCGCCACCGTGGGCGATCGACGTCGCGCCGCGTCAGCACGGCAGCGACCTTGCGACCTTGCCCCTCTCACCGCGTGCCCCCGGCAGCGACGGCCGCGTACCTCGGCCTCCTTGGCCAGCTTGGTCATGACCGGCGTCTTGGCATTGGTGACGGCTGCCCGGAAGGAAAAAGAACGAGGACGGGCAGCGGCGGCGCGGCCGAGCGGGCGCGTCAGCGAGCCGTTTTCGCTGCATCCACCGCCACCCCCAGGTGCAGGCGGGGGGGTGCAGCACAGGCAGCCGCGTACCGTTGCCCTCGCTGGGCGGGGCGAGGCCCCAGCCGTCGATGCAGATCAGACACGCGCGCTGCACGGCGCCGCTCGCCGCCATGGTCGATGACGTCATCGGGTGAAGGCGAGAAGAAGAGTGATCCGATGGACGGGTCCAACGTCGCACCCGATCATCGGGCGGATAGGCAGCGGCAGCGGTGAGCGGATGGGCGGGTCGGCCACTTGCGCCGATGGACGGAACGACCACCCGTTCGACCGGGGGAACTACCAACTCACTTGTACTAACTACTAAAAGAGAAGCGCCCGATGGACGCGTCTAATATAAGCATACGTAGCAGGTGCGGACGCGTAAGCCCCGTCTAGCGGACCGAGTATCGCATCCGGTCATCTGGTCACAAGAAGGCGGGAGCAATAAGACAATCCTCCCTCCATTCCTACACGCGCTTCCTTCCCGCGCTGACGCTATGGAGTAGCCTTGCGGAATCCATGCATTACTCTGCTCCCAGGTGACAGGACGATGCTGCAAGGTCCCCGGGGGCGCCGCAGACCAGCTGGACGGTGTCGCTGTATGTCCGATCGACGGACGGGCGACCAGACCCGATCGACGGGTCATTAGTGATTTTGGCGCGAAACGCGGCGGCGGCGGCGGCGGCGGCGGCGGCGGCGGCGGCGGCGGCGACCATGGTGCGTCGCGGCCTTTGGACCTCCTTCTGGGGCCCTGGCGAGAGGGCTATTCGGTCGTCAGGACGCGTGGTAGCGCGAGGGGACTTTATGCGGCTGGCGGTGGCGCTAGAGGCGCGCTGTGGTTCGATCCTGGCAACTGCGGTCGACCAAGGAGACGGCGCCCTTGAACCGCCCTTGGCGGGTGGCCATGGCCCACTGAAGGACGTGGCGGAAAGGACGGCGGAACGGGACGGAGGCGACGTGCCCCGGTGGAGGTGCATGAGTTTGTCCTGAAACGCGACCCCATACGGTTTGAGCTGGCCGAGGCTTGGGTCGTCCTAGTCCTGTTTCTCTCCGTTGTCGGCAACGTTCGCTGACGGGCATCGTTTCCCTGCCACCTGGATGCCGCTCGGCGCAGGCGGGCAAGTCGGACAAGAAGCAGCTGGCGGAGAACCGCGCCCGCCTGCACAAGCTGCGGGTCGCGCTGGCGGCCGTGAACGTACGTGCCATGCGCCGGGCGCTAGCACCGACGCGATGCCTAACGTTGTCGTGACCTATAGCCGTTCACTGAGCCCCAACGCCAGGCGTGGTTCCTGGTCGGCCGGCTGTGGTGGGCGGGCCTGGCGTCGCTGGCGCTGCGGCACTGGCTGGCGTTTGCCGCGGCCGAGGCTGCGTCGCTGGGCGCGTACTGGTCGCTGCACAGCCAGGCGCGGCCCGTCTACGCCGCGGACGGCGAACTCGAGTTTGGCGGCAGCAACCTCGCCTCCGCTGGCGTGAACGAGTACGGCGCTGTGCGTGCTGACGCTGCGCGTGCCCATACTGGCGCTGACAATGGCGTCGGGCCCGGGGCTTTGACGGCCCGTGGCAGGTACCTGCACGACATCCTGTACGTGAGCCTCTTCGCCATCGCCGTCTCGGTCTTCACCGACTATGCCTGGGCGGTGCTCCTCCTGGTAGAGTGCACGCGTTGCGGCCGGCCCACGCTCCAGGGTGGGGATGGTGCATCGCTGACGGCGGCAGCGCGCTCCTCGGTGATGGTCCGCAAGCGCGCGCAGATCCCTGCCTTTGCGGGCTACAAGCTGTGGACCCTGGTGCTGCAGCCGTGGCTCTTTGCGCCGCGGGCCGAGGCGCCGGCGGGCCCCCAGCCCATGAACCGCGCGGAGCGCCGCAAGGCCGAGAAAGCCGAGCGGTCCAACCGCCGCTGACCAAGGTTGGAGGATCGTGTACAGCTACATGAATTAGAACAACGACGTCCACCTCGACGGAAGCACAAACAGTGTCAATGATGCGCGAACTGCGCCAACAGACATGACAGAGCAAGCGAGGAGATGAATGATCCATGCAGCCGTCCCTGCTTACACGCTGCCGGTGCGGCAGCAGGTGTGGAAGCAGACGTCGTCGTCGGCAGCGGCCGCGCCAAAAGCAATGAAGTGGGACGCCTCCTCGTCGCACGGGTTGATGCGGCACGCCGTGCCGCCGTCCACGACCACGCCGCGGCCGAGGCAGTACACATAGCCGGGCTCCAGTGGCGGCGACGTCGGTCCGGTGTGCGGCGTGGTACTCGCGCAGCACGACCGCGGCGTACACGCAGGTCAGCACGGAGGGCTCGCCGTCGGTGAGCAAGATGACGCCGTCGGCGACCGGCTCGGGGAGCTCGTCCGCCACCACGGGGGTGGTGACGCTGGTCTCCGTGTCGCTGAAGCCTCCGGAGAACACGTCGCAGTCCGCGTCGCTGTACTGCGTTTGTACAAGATACTGCCCGGCTTGCGGGGCCAGCGTCTGCCAGTCGTCGGCCTCGGCGCAGTAGTGCCACGTGTGATGCACGCCGCCCGGGTTGCAGGATGCCCTCGCCCTCGGACGTCTAGGGGGCGCAGGGCTTCGCCTCGAGCCGGATATCGAACCCGTAGGGGACGTCGTCGCAGGTCTCGGTAGTATAGGTATGAAGTCCCGGTTGACCCTAAACATGATGCCCTGGGGGTGCCGCCGGGCCATTGGGGGCATTTTCTAGGGTCAACAGGGACCCCATACCACTACTACGCTCGCCGTTCGAAGAATGAAGTTCATGCTGCACTAGTGGTAGAGGCAGCGAAGACATAAGAACAACTACGCTTACATGTATTGAGAAGTTTGCGCATCACGCACACACATATGAGCAGGCAAATGCACGAGTTCCCCAGCACACAAGCACTAGGGCCCCACTGCAGCGGCAAACAAGGGACGTCACTGCGCCGCAACAGCGGCGCTCGGCGCGTGGAAGGCGCGGTACTGCTGCGACTGTGACGGCACCGCCGCATCCGCCTGTCCGGGCGACGATGGCGCGGCGCCCCACTGAGCCACCGCTGGGTCCGCGCGCGCTTGGCCCTGCGGCGGCGCTTGGTAGGCGACGATGGTGGCGCCGTAGCTCAACGGGCCGGCGCCATAGAAGCCGCCGCCGTTGTTAATGCCCACGGCGATATTGGCCGTCCCATTGGCGCCCTGCAGGTACTTCAGGCGCTTGTGCACGATCGACAGGAACGGCGCGCAGACGATGCAGTGGAGGACCAGCGCGAAAACGCCAACGGTGCCCCAGATATCATCGAAGTGAGCATTCCAGTCCATCAAGGCCCACGTGATGTAGCAGGCCACTCGCACGGCCCCGAAGCTGGCGAAGAACACAACAAACAGGTAGCAAACGAAGAGGGTTGAGCGCTCCACGATACCGCGCTCCAGCTGCTTGCACACATCGTGCAGCAGGAACGCGATGAACATCAGCGCGATGGGGATCAACTGCAGCCTGATGAACATCGGGAAGTAGTAAACGTAAGCCAACTGGAGAGCCGTCACGATGACGAAGAAGAGCAGGTTCACCACAAACATGGAGATCCAGACGCCCCGCAGCTTCCGCTGCGTGTCGGCCACAAACTCCTGCGGCGACCGCATCGCCGTGTACTGCGACGCCCGCATGGTCGGAGTCACGGCAGCAGGCGCGGTCGACGGCCGCGGCTACAGGGAGGCTTTCTCAAAGGGTTGGCAACGCGGCTGGCGGTGGACGACACGCGTCAAAGAGCTGCCAAATGGCAGCGTGAGGAACTCCACTGCCCGTTCGCCACTGCCTGTGAGCGGCAGCGGCCCCCACGTACTTGTACCTCGCGTGGTAGCCCTGAATTTGCTCAGGCCGACCGGCGGGCGGGCGCGACGAGGAAGCCCCGATGCGGGATGAGCACGGCGGCGACAGTTGATCCAGCCGTC
>Ga0180216_1003368_pt1 | contig 12714 bp, 18 predicted proteins | sample eDN3rd37CBELigMG_FD_128879 | JGI IMG/M metagenome (GOLD analysis project Ga0180216, IMG submission 128879) | Enriched Miracle-Growth compost microbial communities from Emeryville, California, USA - eDNA 3rd pass 37_C BE-Lig MG (version 2)... ...
CCCCCCCCCCGCCGCCCCCCCCGCGGCGGGCCGGGGGAGCCCCCCCCCCCCGGAGGGCGGGCCCCCGGGGGGCCCCGGGGTGGGGGGGCGGGGGGGGGGGGGGGGCCGGGGGGGGGGGGGGGGGGGGGGGGGGGGGGGGGGGGGGGGGGGGGTGCAGCTCGCGGCCACCGGCGAGCGGCACCGCTGACGAGATCCACGTGCACAGCGGCGAGGGCAGGCGGGGCGCGCCGGCAGGTTTTGGATGCTGGGCCTGGGCATGACCGGGCTCGGCGCGTCGGTCTTCATGTTCCTGAATGCGATGGGCGACAGCATGATGTTCTACCTCACCCCGACCCAGGTCCGCTCACGGGCCCCCACGCACTGGCACGTTGCCGGTGGCGGCCTGAGGTTCACCCCGCGCCGAGACGGTCTGCGTCGGCTCGCGGCACCGGCAGGTGCTGGAGAAGGACCCGCCGCTGGCGCCAACCAAAAAGTTCCGGCTGGGCGGCATCGTGCGCGAGGGCTCCGTGACGATGAGCCCGTCGTCGCCCGACGTGCGCTTCACCATCACCGACATGCGGTACGGGGCCGCCGTTGGCCGGCGTGCGCCGCGCTGGTTGGCCCCCGCGCCTGATGGGTCGCCGGTCGCCGTGTTGCATGCTATCCGTGCGTGCGCCAGGAACGACATTGAGGTCGTCTACACCGGCGCGCTGCCGGACCTGTTCCACGAGGGCTCCGGCGCCGTGGCCGAGGGCTACCTGCAGCCGACGGGCGTGTTCAAGGCGGTGGAGGTGCTGGCCAAGCACGACGAGAACTACATGCCGCCGGAGCTCGCCAAGGAGCTGGACAAGACGATGGCGGCGGCGGCCGAGGCGAGCGAGGCGAGCGCGACCGAGGCCGAGGCGGCGCGCGCCCCTACTGTATAGTTGAGAAGTGACCTACGCGTGGCGGCAGGTCCGCCTAGTTCATCCTTGTACAAGATAGCATTGCATAGTGTTCAAGTTGTAGGTTTTGTCTTTAGGGCCAATCCATTCCATCGATCGCGTTTGGTGGCGGATAGAAACCAGCTCGCGTACATTTCTTGCAGGGGGAGGCAGAGGCCCAGCACGCCGCTAGTAGCGCGGTGCCCACGTATTCTAACCATGCCGCGGTGCATGCTATGGATGCGGCTGCGCCGCAGTGTGCTCCAGAAGTGGCGGCGAATTGACAGCACAAGACGAGAGGCAGACAAACACCGATCAGGACGTCGACTGCATGCCCACGGCAGCTGCGGCCCACGTACTGTGGCTCCGCATGCTAGCTGCTTCGATGCATCCGATGGTACCGATGACCCGTATCCGATGGCCGGCCACCCCCCGCTCTGCCTGGTACATTCCGCTGCAGCCAATGGCCGCTGCATCCCGTAGCGCATGGCGCTGGATTCCCTTTAGCGTCAATGCAGGCCTACCATGCAGTTCCAATACCAGTACCAATATACCTGGCGCTCGAGCTTCCTTGAGCGTCAATATACCAATACCCTGTATTCTGTGGGGCATGGCGCTCGAGTTTCCTTGAGCGTCAATATACCAATACCCTGTATTCTGTGGGGCATGGCGCTCGAGTTTCCTTGAGCGTCAATGTACCAATACCCTGTATTCTGTGGGGCATGGCGCTCCAGTTTCCGTTAGCGTCAATATACCAATACCAGTACCAACACCAGTACCAACACCAGTACCGACACCAGCACCGATGCCGGGTGACGCCCCGCCGCGGCGTCATCGCGGCGTCAGTGCTGCTATGGCTGAGTCATCGATTCATGGCGGGCGCTCCGTTCGCAGCCACGTCACAGCGAACAAGCGCCCGCAATCAGCGCGCGTGGTTTTGGCGCGAAAAAACCGACGGCGCGCGGCCGATCGCGGCGGCGGCGGCGGCGGCGGCGGGGCGGCGCGGGCACGCTGCAGGCGTCTGGCACAGCATAGCGGACAGGGTAGACGTGCTCGGGGTGCCCGGCACGGTGGAGAACGTAGAGCGGGCGGCGGAGGACGCGAATCCGCAGAGGCAGCGGACGGTGGGCGACCCGCGTCCACGCCGCGTGGCCCGGCGGCCGACGGACGGCGAGGCGGCTGTGCGGGCGCCTTGGACGGGGCTGCAGTACGTGCAGCACCGCTGAGGCGTCCAGGAGGCGTGTAGGGAGCGACAGGTAACCCGGCCGAGGCGGAGCGGGAGCCGGTGGACGAGTGAGTGGGCCTCGGGGCGGTGCTCGGGGCTACGTCGCGTGCAGCAAGGTGGAGCGCCACGGCTCAACGGATCGCAAGCGTACACACCGGCGCGCAGTTGCTTTGATGGCGGCGGTGCGGTCGCAAAGGCTGCGGTGACCGGAAGAAACGCGGGGGAGGACGGCGTCGGTCGGCCGGCGTCCGCCAGTCATATCTGGCTGGCCCGTCGGCCGCGACCATGGCGTCCGCGGGGCCGCGGTACGCGGCCGTGGTCCTGGCCGGCACGGCGGACGCAGCGCAGGCGCTGCTCGACAGGGCAACGGCCGAGCTAGGTGCGTGGCCGCAGAGACCCCGCCCCACCCCCCAAATAATGCGCCCACGGCGTTCCGGCCTAACACGTCGGGCTCCTTCCTGGGCGCCGGGCATGCAGGGTCGACGCTGCTGGCCGGCCACGTCCCCGCAGAGCCGGCAGCGACGCCCGTGCCGGTGACGCTGCTGGCACAGGCCGACATCGCGCCGTGGCTCGCCGGCGTGGCGGACGCGGCGCCGGCGGCGCCGCCGCTGGCGGTGGCCGTCCTGAGCGTGCACGGCATGACGTGCCACTCGTGCGTGCAGTCGGTCACGTTCGTGCTGCACGACCGCCGCGGCGTCTTCCTGCCGTGGGTGGAGCTGGATGCCGAGCGCGCCACGGTCGTCGTTGACCCGCAGCTGGCCTCGCTTGCCGACCTCGCCGAGACCATCGAGGACGCGGGCTTTGTGGTCGACCGCGCGGCGTCGGCCGTGCTCGAGGCCGCCACCGTCCGGACCTACCAGCTGCGGGCGCCCGCCGCCGGTGCGACGGTCGCCGTGGGAGCGCCACGAGTCCCCGCGGCCTCCGGGGCCACCGCGGCGGCGGCGACGAGCCCGGCCAGCCCCGTCGGCGCTGCGGGCGGCGCCGACGCGCTGGCGTGGGCTGAGCTGGACGTCCGCGGGATGACGTGCACCTCGTGCGTCGCCAACATCGAGCGGCACTTGCGTCGGAAGGATGGGTGTGTCTGGAGCCCACGAAAGCGAAGGCGGCACAGGTTGCAGCTGCTAACGCGCGTCGAAAGGTGAGGTGCCCCGTGCACCACGGTGACGGCGACAGCATTGTCGACGTGCAGGTGGCGCTTCTGTCGGAAAAGGCCGATGTGCAGTACGACCCCAACAAGGTGCAGCCGGAGCAGGTGGCCCGCTGGATCGACGAGCTAGGCTTTCGAAGCAGCCTTCGCGAGGATGCGACATCAGCGCGCACCGCGGACCGCCACCAGAGCCACGTCGAGTACGCGCTCGGCGACGCGGACGCGCAGCGTCGCGCGTACAGCCTGCTGGTGTCGCAGCCGGGCGTGGTGAGCGTGTCGGCGCAAGCGAACCACGGCGTGCGCGTCGTCTACAACACCGAGGCCACCGGCGCGCGGACGCTCCGCGACGCGCTCGCCGCCGCGGACTTGCCCGCCGAGCTGCGGCACAGCAACGAGCAAGCGCAGCTGGTCCGTGCCCGTGTGCACGGCCGCGCTGGCGCCCAGGGCATTTTGAACTAACCAAGACGCAAGCCAGGCCGGTCCGTCGCAGCGGCACGCGCAGCTCGAGACGCTGGCGCGGACGCAAGACATCCGGGAGTGGCGCAAAAACTTTATTATCAGCACCCTGTGTGCGATCCCGCTCATGATCGTCGCGCATTTTTCGATGTAGTACGTTGCCCGTTGTGCGCCGGGCGCCCCTGGCCGGTGATCGGACCCGCACTGACGTTGGGCACACCGTGGTGTTGTGGCCGTCCCGTGTCGCAGCTGGATGCCGCTGATGATGTGGCTGGACGAGCCTGTGATGACCGGGCTCAGCCGCGGGGGCCTGATCCAGTTTATCCTCGCGGTCATCGCCATGGTAGCCGCTGCGCCTGCTGCGCGCCGTCGCCGCCGTGGGCCGGCGTGCTTACTCGCGCTATGGATCCTTGGTTGGCGTGGCGCTCGCGCAGGTCTTTCCGGGCGGCCGCTTCTTCCGCGGTGCGTGGGCATCGTTGCGGCACCGGAGTGCGACGATGGACACGCTGGTGGCGGTGGGCACGGGCATCGCATTCCTCTACTCGACGTGCTCGCTGGTGGCCGGCATCGCGAACCCCGAGTACCACCCCAACCTGGTCTACGACACCGCAACGATGGTGGGGCGGTGTCCGACGCGGCGGGCGCCGTCGGCTGGCGGCCCCGCGGGTGGCTGACGGCGCGTAAACGTCAGCTGGCCCGCATACTGCGCCGCGCAGCTGATCATGTTTGTCACGCTGGGCCGCTACTTGGAGGCGTTCACCAAGGGCAAGACGTCGGACGGTACGACGCGGCCAACAACAAGGCGCGGCGGATGGGCCGCACGTCGCTAAGCGCGCGGCGCATGTTTCCCCCCGCGCGATCGACGCCGCTTGGCAGCGTTGGCCAAGCTCTTGACGCTCAAGCCCAAGGACGCGCTGCTGGTGACGCTGGACGCCACCACGGGCGCCGTCTTGGCGGAGCAGCGGATTCCCGTGGAGCTGGTGCAGCGCAACGACATCGTCCAGGTCGGCCCCGGCGAGAAGGTGCCCGTCGACGGCGCCGTGGTCTGGGGCGACTCGTACGTCGACGAGTCCATGGTGACGGGCGAGCCCGTTGCGATCGCCAAGACTGTCGGAAGGTTCGGTGGCGGCCATATTCTCTCGTTCTCTCTCGCTGGCGGCGCGTGTCGGTCCTGAGGTAAGTGCCAAATCTTTTGTTCTCTCTGGTGCTGGACGCTTCCCACACAGCACGGTGCTGGGCGGCACGCTTAACCAGAGCGGCGTGTTCCGCATGCGCGCCGTCCGCGTCGGCGAAGAGACGACCCTGGCGCAGATCTGCCGCCTGGTCGAGGCCGCGCAGCTCTCCAAGGGTACGGCCCAGCCGACGGGCGGACCTGGCGTGAGCGGAGCTTCTCACCAAGGCGCTACCGCTGCCCTCCGTTGCCGGCTGCGATGCCACCCAGCGCCCATCCAAGCCTATGCGGACCGGGTTGCGGCAATCTTTGTGCCGCTCGTCCTGGGACTGAGCACCATCACGTTCTTCCTGTGGACGATCCTCATCGACGGCGTCGGCGTGCACCCGGCCATCCTGGACGACGAGCCGACCACCTTTGCGTTCTGCCTGAAACTTGCGTACGACCCATGGCCAGAGGCCGGTTGATGCCGCTCCACGGAGCTGACGCGCCCGGCGGACGCGACCGTGACGGCGGTCCCGGCCAGGATTGCGGTGGTGGTGGTGTCGTGCCCGTGCGCGCTGGGCCTGGCCACGCCGACGGCCGTGATGGTCGGCACCGGCGTGGGCGCCGAGCACGGCATCCTCATCAAGGGCGGCCTGCCGCTGGAGCGCGGTACGCTGTCGCCCTCTACTAAGCACACGCCAATGCCTCGCCTCGCGGCGCGTCTGAATACTGCGATGGACCCTCGCGATTGTCCGGGGTAAATCGCTCGCAGCGCACGGTATTACGGACGTCATTTTTGACAAGACGGGCACGCTTACGCGCGGGCGCCCCGTGGTCGCCAAGGTCGTCCGGCTCCCGACGGCCAAACCGCTGCCGGACGCCGAGCTGTGGCACCTGGTCGGCGCCGCTGAAAAGTGCAGCGAGCATCCGCTCGCGAGTGCGATCGTCGCGCACGCGCAGCAGGTGCGCGGCGTGCCAACAGCGGTCGGGCCCTCGAAGGCTGGCCTCACGTATCCCCTTCGCTTTCTCCGCCACGAGTTGCGAGCTTTACAGCAAATCGGGCCGTCGTCGCTGTTCCGCTACCAGGCGTCTTCGTTTGACGCCGTCGTGGGCAAGGGCATCGTGTGCGAGCTGGCACCGGTCGCCGCGCCCGCTGGGTCGGCCGCAGTGCCGGCGCCGGCGTGCGCGCGTGCGCGCGTGGTGGTCGGCAACGAGCGCTTCATCGCCGAGCGGTGCGACGGCGCCCTGCTGAGCCCCGAGCACGCGGCGCAGCGCCTGGTGCTGGAGCAGGAAGGGCACACCGTCGTGCTCGTGGCAGTGGACGGCGTGCCGACCGCCATGGTGGCCATGGCCGACGAGGTGCGCCCCGCCCAAGGGAGGAAGGCCGCGTTGAATGAGGGGTATCGCCACGCTAACGCTGCCGGGCGTCGCTGAGAATTTGGTCCCCGCACCCGGCAGCTGCATCCGGAAGCGGCCCGGTGTGTGCGGCTGCTCCGCGACTTGGACATCCGCGTGTCCATGGTCACGGGCGACCAAAAGCCGACCGCGCTCAACATTGCCCGGCAGGTACGGGGGGCCGCTGCGCCGTAGCCTTGTGGCCCCGCACGGTCCGCCAACGTTGCACCCCGGCCTGTTGGCCCCGGCATGCGCGCGGACGTTGCAGTGCGGCATCGACGCCAAGCAGGTGTTTGCGGCGGTGACGCCGCAGGGCAAGGCCACGCACGTGGCGGCGCTGCAGCGGCAGCTGCAGGCCGACGGCGCGCCCCGCGTGGTCGCCATGGTCGGCGACGGCATCAACGACTCGCCCGCGCTGGCGCAGGCGGACGTTGGCATCGCCATCGGCACGGGCACCGAGATAGCCGTGGAAGCAGGTTCGGGGCCGCCCCCGGGCGTGCGCCCCCGCCTGCACGCAAAGCTGCTCACGCAGGTGAACGGATCGTGGTGGCTGCGGGATGCGGTGCCACCAGCCGACATTGTGCTCATCAACAACCGGCTGCTGGACGTCGTGACGGCGATCGACCTCTCGCGGTGCACCTTTCGGCGCATCCGCTACAACTTTGTCTGGGCGACCATGTACAACCTGCTGATGATCCCCATCGCGATGGGCATGCTCGTCCCGATCGGCTTCATGGTACGGGCCGGCACGCCCCGGGGCGATCCTGCGCGGTCCGTGCCTGACCGGGTCCGTCCGCGCGCTCGGCGTTCTGCTGCTCGTGCACAGCTGCCGCCGGTGTATGCGTCGCTCCTCATGGCGATATCCTCGGTGTCGGTCGTCTGCTCCTCGCTCCTCATCCGCCGCTACAAGCCGCCCCACCATCCATCCCGGCGTCGCAGCGTGCGTCCAGGCCCGACGCTGGCGATCGGCGCGGCGGCGCGCCGGACTGACGCATGTCGGTTCGTCGTTGTAGACCCTCGTCGTTTCGCAGTCGTGGCGCCTGCGCAGCTGGCTGCGGTGCAGCTGCAGCGAGCGCCGCCGGCGCCGCCGCGGCTACAAGCACATGAACGCCGAGGAGCTCGCGCGGCTGGACATCAGCGAGAGTGACGACGACGAGGACGACGAGGTGCTGTACAGCGTGGGCCTGTCGCCCGACGGGCTTGTGTGAAACCTTGTTTTCTATTTTTCTATTATTTTTTGCTCGCATGCTATGTTGCCACGCATGTACAGGCCCAATCCGTGTACAGCGGCATGTGTACAGCGCCTCGCCCATACCACGTCCGACATCGCACGCGTCCGTCCCGCGGCCCGGGGCGGCCACGTGGTCCCCTGATCACATGACTCTTTCGTCACGTGAGATCGGGTGACGATGGCGCTGCGGTGGCGCGTGGCGGCGGCGGCGGCGGCGACGGCGACGGCGACGGCGCCTCGCCATGCTGCACTGCGGCCGCTGCCGGGGATGACGGCGGTGCTGCTGCGGCGGCCGATGGCGACGGACGCGCCGGCCAACGGCGAGGAGAAGGCGGACGGTGCGACCCTCGCCGCCGAGGCGGAAAAGGAAGCGGACAAGATCCCGGCGCTGAGCCCGGAGGAGGTCCGCAAGGTCGCAAGGAAGGCCGGCGACGACGGCGAGACCGTCGACGTCACGCGTACGTGGCTGCCCCACGGCGTCAGGCGCTGTGACGGCTCCAGCATCGGCTCACGACTGGTCGCCGTCCTTGCGGGCACTGGGCGTCTCTGCCCTCCAGTGGAGGACTTTGAGGACCCCGTCTTTGACGAGGCGCTGGCCAGCGGCAACTTTTTCCGGTCGCAGGACGTGTACAGCGACCAGCAGCGCGAGCGGCAGCAGCTGGTGCTGGGTCTGCACAAGCTGCTGGAGAACGATAGCGTGATGCTGCAGTGTACGCCGCCCCACCGCGCCGGTGCACCGGCCAGAAGGTCGCGCCCTGCAACTAAGCCTACCGCGCTCGCCCGCCCCGTCGCGTGGCGCCTGGCTTGCAGCGTTCGCGCGCCCGTGGGTGCCGCCGGCCGACGACCACATCCTCCGGTTCGAGAGCGCGCACGAGCTGTTTGCGGGCCCCGACGGCGCGGTGCGGGGCGCCCAGAAGGTGCGCGTCGTCGTGCCGGTCCACAAGCTCGGCCTGGACGCCGAGGCGACCCGGCGCCTGAAGGTGCGTCGCGTCGGTACGCGGTGACGGCGTACGCGTCGACCGCAAGTGCTGAGCGGGGCTCCCGTTTTTTTCCGCTTGCGGCGGCGCCTCGGTGACGCAGCTGCTGGCGGGCAAGCGCTACCACGTGCAGACGGACGAGCTGGTCATGTCGAGCGCGGGCAAGAGCACACGGGAGGAGAACAAGGTCAAGCTGCTCGAGTCGCTGACCAAGCTCATCGCCGTGTCCATCGTAAGGGCCCGCCGCTGCTTGTACATTTGCGCGTCGTGCGGGATGAGCTGACGGACGCCCGGTACGCGCGGGGTGCCTCGCTGTCGTGGGTCCCGCGCGGCAGAACCCGCCGCCCGAGTTCCCCAAGGAGCCGCTGCCGCTGGCGCACGCGACCCGCAAGCCCGCGCGGCCCAAGTTCCCCGATGCCTGGAAGCACCTGCGGCCCGCGGAGGTCCCGCCAGCGCCGGCGGCCGCTGCGGCGGCTGAGGCGCCGGCGGCCACGCCCGCCGCGGCGCGGGCGCCCTAAGTCACTGCTGAACTTGTTGCAACTGTACAAAGGCATGGATGGCATATACAGGGCCGTACACGAACCCACGCGAGCTGCCCTGGGGTATAACATACCATGGGTTGGGCCAAGCGTCACGCGAGGGCACACCGTCCAAAGGCACCCAAACTGGCCTTGCATGCGCGCATAGCACGCGCCTGCGTCGTCGCTTTATCACGCGCACCTGCCGACGCCGCCGCATGCGTGCATGCAAAGTTGCCGTCGATCCGCCAGTTCAGACCCTTTTTTTTTTCGCGCCAAAACTCGTCACGTTTTCCCGCGGCTGCGACAACGGCGTCGGCCGCCGCCGCGTGCCATGCGACGTCCGCCCAAGGCCTACAGAGACACACCCCGCTACTGCTGATCACCGCTCCTATCGCCGTGCTGGGACCTGCAGGTGGGGGTGCTGGGGGTGTTCGCGGACAAGCAAAGCGCGCGCAACGAAACGTGTGCGCGGCAGCGCGCTTGGCAGGCCGGTCGGGGCGTGCTGAGCCGCCAAGGCGCTTGGCGGGCGCTGACGACGACGTGGTGCAGCGTACCAGTGTTCTTCCGCAGGTGGACCGCGCCGCACCTGAAGGCGGACGCGCGCCGCACGAAGAACTCGTCGCTGTTCGGCGAGCAGTACATGAAGCTGTGAAGGTGGTGGCGGCGCACTACCACGTACGTGTACGATAAGGCGCCAAGCACCGCTGGACGACCAGCGTGAGTAGTTTGGGCGCGCCTGCTATAGCTCAAGGCGTGCTGGACCGCGGTCGCTGTGCGGCAGCGCTGGTTCCTTGAAGAAAGCGGCGCCACGCTAACGCTGCTGCGGCTGCCAGCCGCTGGTCACGCGTGCCTACGTCGACGATGCGTGCAGCCGTGGCCGCGGCCGACGGGCGGCTTCGCCACCTGTTCGTCAGCATGAACGTCAAGCTGCGCCAACGCTGGTACTGGCTGTTGGCGGCCCTGCTGTCAACGCTGCTGCTACTTGCTGTGTTTTCGATCAACGGGAGCATTGCCCGGCTGCGTACCGCCAAAGTGGCCGCCACGCCTTCGCCGAGCGTGCGCAGCGGTAACAGCGTCGACATGGCGGTGCGGCGCGTGGACCAGTGGCTCGTCGAGCTCCTACCGCTCATCGACGAGCGACGCGCGGGCGACTTCCAAGCCATCTTCGACTCGAACGCGTGGAACAGCTACCAGACCATCCCCGGCAGCGCGCCCAAGGAGGACAGCACGCGCGCCGGGCCGGGCTCCACCATGAGCTACACGGCTCTGGTCCGCGAGTATCTGGGCAAGTTCATCGCCGAGTACGGCATCCGCACGGTGGCGGACCTGTCATGCAGCGAAATGCTCTGGCAGAGGTCCATCCCGGGCTTCAGGGACCTCGAGCGCTTCGCCGGCTACGACATCGTGCCGGAGGCCATCAGCGTCGCGCGGAGCCGGACCAAGGACCTGCCCAACGTCGAGCTCGGCGTGCGCGACATGGTCCGCGACCCGCTGCCGCGCGCCTTCGATTTGGTCATCGTCCGCGACACGCTCTTTCACCTACCGATCACGGACGCGCTGCAGGTGCTCGCCCTGATCAACGAGAGCGGCAGCAAGTACCTGGGCACCACGTTCTTTGACGACGACACAGTGAGCAACGTCTTCATCGCCCCCGGCGAGTGGTACCCCATCAACCTGCGCAAGATGCCGTTCCTCTTCCCGGCGCCGATCTCGTGGACGCTCGAGGGCGAGCCAGGCGCCGACATGTTTGGGAAGAAAAAGTTTGGCATCTGGAAGCTGCCCATCCGGCCGGACAAGGCGTGGGCCACCGGTACCCATTCCAACTGAGAAGAATACGCACAGCACACATGCGTACGGCACAGGTAGAGTGTCTCTTGTACACCAGCGAAGCGCAGGCGGCAGCAAACTGTACAACACGCTGTATAACCACAAGAATGAAACCACTGTCGGCCAGTGAACAGGTACATATAGCCCAGGTGCAACACAAGCGCTCACGCAGACGAAACCGCAAAAGCAGCAGCGAGCAGCACGTTCAGGCGCATCGGACGCGCTGCGAGCGGCGACGCGGATGGGAATGAGCTGGTCCCAGTCGGCGTTGGGTCGGCGCGCCGGTTCCGGTCGGCGTGGGCGTGGCCGAGGGCGCGCCCGTTGGCGCTGGCGTGGCCACGCAGTAGCGGGTCGTCCAGACCGGCCCGTCGATGGTCGCACAGGTGTGGACCCCCGCCGAGATGAGGAAGGTGCAGGCGGTGCACGCCGCGTCGTCGCACGAGTAAGTTAGGAAGGCCTCGGCCGTGCAGAGCACCTGGCGGTAGCTCGATGCGCTGTGCTGGTAGCACGTGTCCGCGACGCTGCCGCTCTGCGTGCGCTTGGTCGCGGGGGCGCACCCCGCGGCGCCGTAGGCCACCTCCATGGCATAGGCGAGGCAGTTGACCGGCACGCCGTCGGCCCAGTCGCCGACGCAAACGGTCTCGTCCGAGTTCGGACGTTCGGCTGACAGGCGGCAGGCTCGCACGTCGCCGCCTCGTCGTCGAGCACGTACGACGTGATCAGGCCCGAGCAGCTGCGGTCCTCGTAGACATGCAGTGCGGCCACATGCGCCTCCATGGCCGCAACGGCCACGAGGCTTGTGGCCGACACTATTACCAGAAGCAGTGCCGCCGGCACGGCCGCCCGGCCAATGCCAGCGGCAGATCTGCGCTTCACCATGCTCAGTTCGGTCAATGGGCAGCTAGGATAGTTCCAGCCGCACGCAGATTGCGCGCCGGGCCCGCGGCCCAGGCGCGCTCAGTCAGCGCGCCGCGTTGGCGCGGTACAGCACAGATCTCGGTTGTCGTGGTGCATGCCAAGTGGTGCATCGATCAGACTCGCTTTGGAGCCCTCCTCTTTGTTGATCTCTTCGTCGCCGTCATTGTCCGCTGTCGTCCTCGTCCGCTGCGTCGTCGTCGTCGTCGTCGTCGTCGTCGTCGTCGTCGTCGTCGTCCGCGCTTCGCTTCGTCGCCCGTTCTGAAACAAAGTTTTTTGGCGCGAAACACAATCAGATTACGTCAGCCGGAGATGCGGCGACGACGAGGACGAGGAGGCAGGAGGAGGACGAGAACGAGGACGAGGAGGCAGGAGGCAGGAGGAGGACGAGGACGAGGACGAGGAGGCAAGGGAAGGACGCGGTGGAAGGGCGACAAGGACGCAGGACGCAGCAGAAGGACGACAAGGACGCACGACGCAGCAGAAGAACGACAAGGGCGAGGAGTCAGGGAGGACCACGACGACCAGCAACAGGACCAGGACGAGGACCAGGACACGCAGGAGAAACGCGAAGACAAGGACAGCAAGGCAGGACGGCAAGGACGCAGAACACGGTCATCGACAAGCGAGAGGCGGATCGTGAGGCCGGCCGCGTTGCTGCTGCAAGCACCCACGGAAGCATGGCGCGACCGACGGAGTGGTCGCGCCAACTCATGTGGCAGGAGCCGGACGAGGCGTCGCCGCTGGCGTCACGCCAGCGCGGCGACCGCGTCTTGCTGCCGGCCGCGGCGCTCTCCGAGCTCGAGCCGCTCATGCAGCAGGTGCGTGGCGTACGAGCAGTGGCAGCGTTCGACGAGCGTCCCTTGCTAACGTGCTCCCCCGCCGGCCGCGCGCCCCCGTCTCGGCGACAGGGCCAGCCCTTGACGTTTGAGGTGACCGTAGCGGGCCGGCCCCTGGACGCG
>Ga0180216_1003369_pt1 | contig 12710 bp, 13 predicted proteins | sample eDN3rd37CBELigMG_FD_128879 | JGI IMG/M metagenome (GOLD analysis project Ga0180216, IMG submission 128879) | Enriched Miracle-Growth compost microbial communities from Emeryville, California, USA - eDNA 3rd pass 37_C BE-Lig MG (version 2)... ...
ATGTCGAGCGTGTTCATGTGGTCCTGGACCATGCGGATGGCGTCGTCGCACTCGCGCTGGCCCGGCGCGCCGTTCTTGAACGCTGTGGGCCGGCCGCGCCAGGGAAAGCATGGACGCTCAGGCGAAAGGACGTGAGCCTCGCCTCCCCACCCCCCCGCCGTCGTGGGCAGGGCGCAGCGGCCGGGCGCCCCGCTCGTACCGGTCAGGAGCTGCCGCATGCTCTCCGCGACGGCGCGGGTCTGCGCCGAGAACGCCTGGACGGCCTCGGCCTCGTTCGGGTTGCCGCAGAGCACGCGGACCGCGGTGACGACCTGCTTGGCGTTGTTCAGGATCAGCTGGTTCGCCTGGACGAGCGGCGCCTGCGCGCGCATGGCCGCCGGCGAGATGGTACCGCGCGTGGCGGCGAACTCGGGCGAGGCCGCGTAGACCTTGAGCGCGTTGACCGCGTCCAGCAGCGGCAGCGACGACTGCTGGCACGCCGCGCGGGCCTCGGGCGACAGCGTGGTCGCCAGCGCCTACCGTGCCCGGCGGACCCGTCGGTTTGCGCCGCGGAGAGTGCAGTGCGTGAGCCACTGCGGAGCCGCGCGGGCGCCGCTCCACACGGCGGCGCACGCACCTTAATGTTGGCCACGAGCGCGCCCGTGCCGCCGGCGATGGCCTTGGCCGAGGCCACGAACTGGTTCTTGGCGACCGGGTTGTTGGTCTTGGCGGTGGCCGTCTTGCACAGGTTGCACAGGCCCGAGGTAGACTTGGCGATCGCGGACGCCGCGAGCAGCACCTGCTGCTGGCGGTTGTTCGGGTCCTGCAGCCGCTGGCAGGCGTCCTCGACCTCGCCGGCAGCCATGAGCACCTTGGCGTAGTCAATGACGCCCGTCGACGCCGCCGCCGACTCGGCGTCCGCGGCGCCGATGAGGAAGGCCGCGCGCACGGTCGAGTCGGTCAGGCTAGCGAGCTGGAGGGCGGCCGCAGGGCGGAGCCAACAAGCAACGGCGGCGACAACGTAAGCCTGGCGCGGCGTCGGTGGGGGGGCTGCGCGCGGCGGGTGGGCCGGCCGGCCGGCCGCACCTTCTCCGCCGCCTGGATGACGGCGTTGCCCATGCCGACGGGGTCGTTCGCACGGCCCGCCTGCGGCACGCCGCTGAGCGCGGTGGCGATGGGCGCCTGGAGCTCGAGCACCTTGCGCATGCTGGCAAAGTACGTGTCTGGGCGTCAACGCAGGCAACAGAAGGGAAGTGGCGGGCCGGCGCAGCGCACGCACAGTTAGGGCCAGCCGTCAAGAGCGCGCGCGACTGCTCTGCGGGCGGCAGCGCACCTTCGTTGTCGGCGTTGGGGTCGTTGACGTTCTCCAGGCGAGCGAGCGCCTGGTCGAGGAGCTGCGTCGCCTGGTCGCACTCCTTCTGGCCCGGCGCAGCCGCCGAGCACACCGAGAGCAGCTTTTGCAGCGCGTCGGTGACGCCCTTGACCGTCAGCGCGACGAGGTTCTTAAGGTTCGGGCCGTTCGGGTCGGCGTTGAGCGCCTTGCACGCCTGCATCAGGCGCGAGATGGCGGTGAGCACGCCCGAGGCGTTCGAGACGATGTCGGCGCGCACGGCCGGGTCGTTGGTCTGCGACAGAACGGCCTGGCCGGCAGCGACGATCTCGGCAAACTTGTTGCGCAGGTCCTCGGCCGCGCCCTTGAGCTGCGTCGTGGTGCCCTTGGCGGCGCTCGCGGCGGCGGTGGCCGACATGGTGGTGGCGTTGGTCGCGGCGATCAGGCGCGTCGACGCGGCCTGGAACGAGTCGCCGGCGCCCGGCGGCGGGACGGGGCCCTGCAGGCGCTGCAGGTCCGCCTGCATCTGCGCGAGCGCGCGCGCCACGTCGCGGTAGCCGGGGAGCGTGTCGACGAGCGCGGTCATGGCCTTGTTAATGTCGGTGGCGGCGGTCGCGAGCTGCTGCTGGTAGTTGGGGTCGGCGTGCTGCGCCTTGGCCGCCTTGGCCAGCGCGATGATCGGCTCGGCGCGGTTCAGCACCTCGATGGCGCCCGCCAGCGACTGCAGCTGGAGCTCGGGGTCGTTGGAGGTCGCGGCCACGGCCTTGACGGCCTGCGCCAGCACGGTGAGCGCCTGCGCCGTGTCGCGCGCCGCGACGCTCGTGTAGTTCTCGTTGCCCTGCGACGCGGCCGAGATGAGCTGCGCCAGCGACGAGCCGATGGTCTTGGCGGCGGCGCCGACCTCGAACTGCGCCGTCTCGGCGGTCTGGTCCGGCAGCGGGCGGAGCTGGCCGTTCTGCGCCTGCACCTGCGCCGACGTCAGGTCGCCGCGCGCGGCGTGCAGCGTCTCCAGCGCCGACTCGATCTCCAGGCCGCCCGAGACGGCCTCGACGGCGTCGAGCGCCTCCTTGAGCTTGCGCAGCGACTCGGCGGCCTGCTTGGCAAAGTTGTTGAGCTGCGACTGGGCAGCGACGTCGCCGATGGTCGGCGCGGCGGCCTTGGCGGCGGCGATGATGGCGTTGGCCGGCGAGACGACCGACTTGCTAGCGTTGAGCACCTTGAGCTGGCCGAGCGCGTCGTCGGGGTTGTCGTTGAAGACGCGCACCGAGGCGACGAGGACGGCGGTCTGCTCGGCGACCTGCTTGGACGCGTTGATCAGCTGGATCTGCGACGCCTGGTTGCGGTTCGACGCCGAGCACGCCTTGGCCGCCGAGATGAGCTGCGTCGACACACCCGCGATCTGCTTGGCGGCGAGCGCGAGCTTCTTGAACAGCTTGCGGCGGTTGTCCGAGCCGGTGGCCTGGCGGACCGCGACCGCGACCGCGTCACCGGCCGCGCGAAGGCGCGGCTCGTTGTTCGGGTCGGTCGGCGCGCGCGCGGCGTCCTTGGCGGCGGTGACCATGCGCGCGGTGGCGTCGGCGAGGCCGCGCGCCGCCGCGAGCAGGCGCGACTTTTCGACGCCGTCCGCCTCGCCGGCGGCCTGCGTCTTGATCGCGTTGACCAGCTGCGTGGCGCTCGTGGCCAGCGTGCGCACCGACGCCACCACTGGGAGGTGAGGAGGGGGGGCCACCCGCGACCACACGTGTAGACCAAGGTGCAGGCCGGTGAGCGCGCTGCCTGCAAAACGCACCCGCCCACTGAACCGGTCGGCTTGGGGCCGTACGCTTGGCGGGCTCGTTGAGCGAGTCAAAGTAGGTCTGCAGGTCGCCGATCACCTGCTCGGCCTGGCGGTCGACGTCGGAGAGGTCCGAGTCTTTCTGGCCGCCCTGGCGCGTCTTCTCGATGAGGCGGCCGATGGCGTGCGTGACGCGCTCGGCGGCCGTCGTGAGCGTGGCGATCTCTTGCGGCTCGTTGCAGCCAACCTTGCTGCGGCCGATGAGGTGGCCGACGGCGGCCTCGGCGACGCGCGCGGCCTCGATCAGGCTGTCCTGGCACACGGGCGAGTTGACGGTCGGGGCGACCAGCGTGCTCGCCGTGACCACCAGGCCGGCGGTCGACGCGGCGTTCTTGGCGGCCGCGATGATGTCCTGGCGGTTCTTGGGATCGGGCGTCTTGGCTGGGGTCGGGGGGAGCACAGCGCGGCGGCCGTGAGGGCTGCGCGCGGCCGTTAGCGCCGTGCTGCTCAAACCACTACTGCGCGCGCGTGCTGCGCGCCAACGCACCGGCAACGCGGTTGGCCGCCTGGATGGTCTCGGTCATGGTGGCCGCGACCTGCTTGGCCTGGTCGACCAGGTCGTGCTGCGCGGCGATCGGCACCTCGGGCTCGCCGAGGCTCTTGAGGATCTGGTTGCCGGCGGTCGCGATGGTCTGCGCCGCGGCGATGAACTCTTGGCGGTTGGGCTGGCCCGCCACGGTGGTGTTGGTGCTGGCCAGCAGCTTGGAGGTCGCGCCGGCGAGGCGGCGCGCCGAGTCGAGGAGCAGGTCCGACAGCGCGCGGTCCTCGATGAGGGCGGCGGCCATCTTGATGCCGCTCGCCAGCTGGGTCAGGTTGGAGCCGATCGTCGAGACGTGGCCGGCGACGGCGGTGTAGTCCATGGTCTCGGGATCGGCGGCGGTCAGGTTGGCCAGCGTGGTCGTGGAGGCCAGCTGGACGGCGACCTGCGAGCCAATGTTCTGCTTGTTGACCTCGAGGGTCTGGCGGCGCCACTGCTGCGAGGCCGGGTCGTTGCCCATCGGCGGCAGCGTCGTCGCGACGTTCAGGTCCGAGATGGCCGCGTTCACCGACGCGCTGCTGTTGGTGATGATCTGGAGCGCGCCCTGCTGCGCCGGCGTCATGTTGGGGTTGCCAACCGCGGCCGCCTGGTGGGAGGGCAGGGAAAATGGCGGAACGAGGAGGAGGTGTCACCAGCGGCCGGCGGGGGTCAGCACGCGGCCAAGGCGGCGAACGCGCGCCTGCCCGCCGCCGCCGGCGCGTCGTACCTGCTGCGGGCCGCCGGGGGTGATGACGGCGCGCTGGGCGCTCGCCATGTTGCTGGCCGAGGCCGTCGGTGTGGCCTTGGAGACCATGCCGGCCTGGCCGACGCCGGCGTGCGTGGCCTGGCCGGCGCGGCCGGCGACGACGCCCGCGGCCGACGCGCGGCCGGGCGCAATGTTCTCCTCGGAGATGGCCATCTCCGTGTCGCCCTCGGCAATGAGGCGCTCGGCGTCCTTCTTGCGCTTGAGGATGATGTCGATGTAGCCGCCGATGAGCTGCGAGATGGCGTCGCCCTCGGTCGTCTGCACCGTGAAGTAGCTGTCGGCGTAGTCGCCAAAGTCCAGCGTGAAGGTGGTCGGGGTCGCGGCCCAGCGCCGCAGCATGGTCAGCGGCCACACCTTGAGCACTTCCTGCGCGGCGGATGGGGCGGCACAGTGCGCAGAGCGGCGCCACCCCCACACGGTGAGCATCCTATCACACGGCCTTGCCACGGCCATGCGGCGGCGGCGGCGGCGGCGGCGGCGGCGGCGGCGGCCGCGCGCGCGCTCACCTTAGTCTCCGCATCCAGACGCATGACGCTGTCGCGCGTCACGCCGAGCAGCGTCTCGACCATCTTGTTCTTCTTGGGCACCTTCTCCTTGACGGAGAAGAAGGTCACACCGTACGTCTTGAGCGAGCGGCACAGCTGCACGTAGCGGAACTTGGCGTTCAGCTCCGTCATGCCCTGCAGCTTGCGGTGCTCTGCAAAGATCTTGGCCTCGAGATCGCGGCCGTGCTTGACGTGCTCCGGCGGCACAAAGTCGGCCAGCCTAGTCATTGAAGGGGCAAGAGGGCGGGTAGAACCGACACGCGGCGATCAGTGGCATGGCGCGATCGCAAGCCTCGCCGACACATGCGCGGCAGGGACCCCTACCGAATGAAGCCGGGCTTGTGCTTGTCCGGCTCGTGGTTACCAAAGGTGATCTGGCACTGCAGCGCACCAAACTGCGCCGCCTCGTCCTGCGTGCACGGGTGCGTGCCCTTGACAATCGCCGATTGCGACTGGGGCGCGCCGGCCAATGAGGCGGCTTGGGGCGCGTGACGCACGGGGTGAGCAGGGTGCCCGGCCAGCGCGCAGCCCCTCGGCGAACCCCGCGCACCTGCACGTAGAGGAGGTTCAGCTGCACCGGGTCGTTGCGGTCAATGTTCTGGTCGGAGAAGAAGAACTTCTTCTTGAGCACAACCATCTCGTTCTCGTCGACGCCCTGCTCACGCAGCGACTTTTCCGGCGCCAGCCATTGGGCTGTGGGTCGCACCCGCACTGGCTCAAGGAGCCCGGCGGCGTGAGCGTCACACGTGCGGGTGCGCGGGGAACGCTGCAGCTGACCGCGTACTGTCGGCCTTGGCCTTCGGGTCGTGCGCCCGCTTCTGCGCGGCGGCCTCCTCCAGGCGCTCCGTCGTGAACGAGTACTCTTCCGGGTTGTGGATGCCTGCCGCGCGCAGCCATAGCGGATGCTAGGGGCGAGTCTCGTTTAGCCCTGGCCGTGCGCGGTGGTCGGCCGCGTGCGCGCGCGTGGCCGTACCGATCTTTTGGCACACGGTGGCCACGAGCTCCTGGACGGTGTTGCTGTCGTCCACCAGGACGGTCTTAACAGTCTCGTCGAGCATCTTGACGCGGAGCGTGCGGTGCTTCTTCTTGTACTCGAGGAGGTCCTGGAGCGGCGAGCGCGCCAGCAAACGCCGCGGCGCTGCCAGGTCAGCGCCGCAATTCCGGCGCCGCCGGGGCGCAAGAGCACGTGACGGCGCGACGCCGTACGCCGCTCTTCAGGTCGTAGTAGTCGAGCGTGCGGCGCGGGTCGAGCCATTTGCCGGTGTCGGGCCAGAACAGGCCGTGGTCGGAGCCGCCGGTCTCCTCGCCCAGCTTCTCGCGGATGTCCTTGCAGACCTCCGCCACGGACATGGAGCCCGCGAACTGGAGCGGCGGCAACGACGACAACGATCGCGCGCGCGGGCCGGGCGCCGCATGCGGGATCAGCGCCGGCCGTCTGACACCGTGTGGGCGCGCGGGGCGCACCTTGAGCGTCTTGACCGACCCGAGCTTCACAATGTTGATGCGAAGCGACAGGGACGACATGGTGGCGGTCGGATCGCGCGCACGCGGCGCGCACGCTGCAGTTCTGCACACGTCGCGCGCCGGATGGACAACGGCGCACGCCAGGTGAGCAGGCACCTCGGATCAGCGCGTCGGCGCAGGGCGCCGGCCGCTTGGGGCACGCAGCGGCCGCACGTACCCAGGTGTGTTCGCGAACCGCGCGCGTTGGATCCGTCGTCTGCGTTGCCCCGCGTCCGACGCCCACACGCGGATTGAGCGTGCATTAGCAACCCCGCAAGGCGATGCGCGACCACCGCGCGTGGCGCGTGCATGCGCTTATACCGTGCGCGTGGACGGTTGCGGTGACGCTGTGGCGCACGATGCCTTGCAGGGGCGCGACGCCGTTGAGCTGCGGGGCGTTGGCGTCCTTCGCCTCCGCGTCCTCCGCGCGTTTCCAAGCGGCGACACGGCGCCACCCAAAACTGCGCTTCCGCTGCTGGCGCCTTTTCTTATCTTTTCTTTCTCTAGGCAGCCCGCACGTCCGTCCCGCGGGCGCCTCGACGCCTCTCGTACGCAGGGGTGCAGCGGCGACGGCGGTAGTGGCGGCGTGGGTGGGGGCTCTCTATAGGCGCCTTCTCAATCGGCCGCGTCGGTCGCTCGCGGGTCCAATAGAAAAACAGAGTGGAGGAATGCCGCGCCTGTCAGAGCGCTGTCAGAGCAAAGTCATAAGCCGGTCAGAAATGGCGTTATGGGCCACGTGGGCGCGGCGGTGCAGCGGCGGCCGCCGGCACGTCCGGCGGGCATGCGGCCGCGGCTGGGCGCGCGCTGCTGAGCGCCGTCGCAGCTAGGCTCGGTCTGCAGGCACGTCGCTCAAGTTGGCCAAGCTAGTGCACGACTGTATGTAGTGGGTGGATGGATGGCTTCATCCATCCAGACAGACCGCGTATGCGTCTACGCCGCGTTCTTTGATCGGTCGGTCGTGCGCGCGTAACCTAGCTCAATGCACATGCGCTCGGAAAAATCGTTCAGGCGCGCGCGAATAAACTCTGTACACCGTGCACGTATATACATCGTGTTAATTGCGCTATACAACGGCGACAGCGTCCGGTGCCAGCGGAAAATCGACGCGGGCGCTGTCGGGGCACCACGCGTTGCGCGCCTTGCCCTTGATCATGTTGACGGACGTGCAGCTCAGGATGAAGGAGCCGCTAAAGTACATGCCGTACGCCTGCTGCCGGTACGCGTGGACGCCGTCGATGAGCCGGTCGATGCTGCGGTCCCACGTGAACTCGGCCATGATGAGCGACTGCGCGTGCCGGACGCGCGCGATCCGCTCCTGGTCGTGCGTGAGCCAGTAGCACACGATGTCGACGAGCTCCTCGTCCGTCGCGCCGGGGTCCACGGGCACGACGAGCTGCGCGAAGAGCTCGGGCCGGTCGTTCGGCAGGTCGCTGATGATGAGGCACCCGGCCATGACGCCCTCGATGAACTTCATCAGCGGGTACTTGTACGTCGAGCTGTCGAACAGGAGCACCTTGGCCTGGTGCATCGCGCTGGCGTAGTCGGCGACCTGGCGGTTGCGCGCGGCCACGTGCGCGTCGTCGCTCGGCTGCCACGGCCGCCCGCCGTCGACGGCCTCCTCGAGCGTCATCTGGAAGTAGCCCGGGTGGCGGTACTGCGACGCGGCCGGCAGCCGGCCGCCGTCGATGAGCTGCTTCCAGCGCTGGCGCAGCGGGTACGCCTCGCTGATCGCGCCGATGAGCAGCGCGCCGTGGCGGCCGGGCAGCGACGGCGGCGCGAAGAAGACGGACGGCTCGGCGCAGTGCGGCGAGTGCATCACCACGCGGCGGAACGAGTAGTTGAGGTAGAGGGGCATGTCGACCATGTAGCTCAGCTGGAAGACGTGCACGCCGTACGGGAGCAGCGTGCGGAGGCAGTGGAAGTCGAAGCACTCGAACTCGCGGAACGCGACGACGGCCTCGCCGGCGTCGCCGATGGCCTTGACCTCGGTGGCGTTGACGTGCCCAAAGAGGAAGATGACATCAAAGTACACCGAGCCGTAGCGGCGCACGAGGTTCTCGCGCAGCGTCCGCGCGTTGTCGTACTCTGGCAGGCCCCAGCCCCACAGCACGGCCTCGACGTCCGGGTGGCGCCGCGCGGCCTCGTACTGGTAGTAGAACGAGCGGTCCATGAACGACGTGTACTCGTACCGGTGCGTCAGGAACAGCACGCGGAGCTTGTGCGCCGCCGGCAGCGCCGGCGCCGCCCCGTAGCCGCGCTGCAGCACGCGGTCCCGCAGCGGCACCTTGGGCACGTAGCGCTTCGGCACCAGCTGGCAGCACCACTCCCGTGTCAGCGGGATCACCGCGAGGAAGCACTGCAGCAGCGCCAGCAGGCCCACGACCGCCAGCGCGTTGACGCAGGTGCGGTGCAGCCCGCGGTTCCGCAGGACGCGCAGGGCCCGCATGGCGGCCGCCAGCGTCCGCGGCCGGGCAGCAGCCCGGCGAGTTGATGTGTGGGCCGAATCAGCTAGACGGGCGGACCGTCAGCAGGCGGTACGTGCGTGGAGAGGCCGAGGCGCCCTGACAGCGGTTCGGGCCGCTGTCAAAGCTTGTCGCGCCCAGCGACACCCAGCTTAATAGCAATTAAAGTCCGTCGCCTTGCCATTTAGTGCTGCCGACGTCAAGCATGCTGCGGGCTTGGTGGGCAGCAACGCCTTCAGCGGGTCTGGCAGCCTCGATTGGTGCAGGCTCGCAGACTCGAGCGCCGTTGGAAACGTGCGTGTTGTCACAGCTGCGAGTCGCGTTTCGCGGCAAAGTTTTTTGGCGCGAAACAAAATTATTTCTCTTTTGGTTTGGCGCGAACTGCGGCGCCCAACCGCCCGCCCGCCCGTGTGCGTGCGTGCCTGCCTGCCTGTGGACACAAGCGGGTCTGACGGACAAGCACTGCCCACAGTGCCGACCGCCATGGCCAGCCCGGCGGCCGGCGTGCCGCGGATTCGCCGGCTGGACGAGGCCGTGGTGAACCGCATCGCCGCCGGCGAGGTCCTCCACCGGCCCGCCAACGCCATCAAGGAGATGCTGGAGAACAGCCTCGACGCCGGCGCCACCGCCGTGACCGTGACCGTCAAGGACGGCGGCATGAAGCTGCTGCAGATCCAGGACAACGGCCACGGCATCTCGGTGTGGCCAAAGGCGGCCGACGTCGGCGTCCGGGCCGCACTCGCCTCGACTAACCCTCCGCGGCCCCCCGCGCGCCTCGGCCCGCTGCGCGCCGCAGCGCGAGGACCTGCCGCTGGTCTGCGAGCGCTTTGCGACCAGCAAGCTGCAGGCGTTCGAGGACCTGAGCCGCATCCAGACCTACGGCTTCCGCGGCGAGGCCCTCGCCAGCATCAGCCACGTCGCCCACGTGACGATCACCTCCAAGACGGCCTCGGCCGAGTGCGCGTACCGGTATGCCGGCGGCGGAGGGCGGACTGGCAGAGGCCGTGCGTTGCCTCACGCGCGGCCGAGCCAAGCCGCGCACGCCTCCTGCTGGGAGCAGGGCGGACTACAAGGACGGCAAGCTCGTGCCGCCCAAGCCGGGCGCGTCGGCCGAGCCCCGGCCGACGGCCGGCGTCACGGGCACGCAGATCACCGTCGAGGACCTCTTCTACAACGTGGCCACGCGGCGGCACGCGCTGCAAAGCGCCAGCGAGGAGTACGGCCGCATTCTCGACGTGATGCAGCGCTACGCCGTCGAGCACGCGGGCGTCAGCTTTGTTTGCAAGAAGGTCGCCCGCGGCGCCGGGGCACCCCCGTGCCAGGCGCGCACGTCGCTCACCGCCCGCCCGCCGCCTGGCCGGGCATCTTGTCCGCCTTGGTGTCTCCACACAGCACGGCTCCACGGCGCCGGACCTCGCGACGCAGGCCACGGCGACGCGGCTGGACAACCTGCGCACTATCTACGGCGCCGGCGTCGCGCGGGAGCTGCTGCCGCTGCAGTACAACAGCGCGTCCAACCAGTTCCGCGTGGAGGGCTTCGTCTCCAACGCCAACTACAGCATGAAAAAGTTTACCTTTCTGCTCTTTATCAACCGTACGCCCCGCAACGGCGCCCCGCTCATGCGTCGGCAACGCGCTGAGCGCCCCCGTGGTTGGGGGCCCCGACGGCGCACGCGCAGACCGGCTGGTCGAGTCGGCGGCGCTGAAGCGCGCCATCGAGAACGTCTACGGCACCTACCTGCCCAAGAACACGCACCCGTTTGTGTACCTGAGCATCGCCATCGAGCCGGCCAACGTGGACGTCAACGTTCACCCGACCAAGCGCGAGGTGGGCGCCCGCCCCTGCCGCGCCGGGCACGCCTGACAGGCGCGTGCTGCCCGCGCTCACACGCTCGCACGGCAGTGGCCTGGACGGCACTGTGGCAGGTCCACTTTCTGCGCGAAGACGCGGTCATCGAGGAAGTGTGCACCGCCATCCAAACCAAGCTGCTCAACGCCAATGCCTCCCGGACGTTCATGACCCAGGTGCGGGCCGGCCCGGTGGACGTGCGGAAACCTCGCGCGAACGTCCGATTGATAGCATCCGCGTTAGGGCCGCTGTGCGGTGCTGTGCTTCGCAGGCGCTCCTGCCCGGTGCGGCACCGCCGGTCCTGGAGGGGCGCGCCGTGGGGAGCACGCCCGGGCCGGGCGAGGGCAGCGCCGGCGCCGCGGACCCGCGAAAGATGGTGCGCACGGACAACCGGACGCGCACGCTGGACGCGTTCCTGACGCACACCAGCCCGAGCGTGCCGCCGACGGCCACGGAGCACCCGCCGGCGGAGGGTGGCCAGGGCGCACCTCCCAAGCGGCCGCGGGTCGGTGCCGCCCTGACAACGGAGCGCGAGGCCGTGGCGTCGCACCTCGAGGAGCTGCAGCGCGAGGTCGTCCAGGCGGTGCACCCCGGCCTGCAGACGCTGTTTCGCGAGCACTTTTTCGTCGGTTGCGTCAGCGACACCCTGGCGCTGGTGCAGCACCAGACGCGGCTTTGCCTGGTCAACGTCCAGGCCGTCGGGTGCGCGGCGTGCACATGGCTCCCCCCGCGCTGCAGGAGCAGCATGGCTGAGCGATCGACGCCGGTTCGCCGTGCAGGCGTGAGACGCGGGCCTGCAGCGAGGCGTTCTTCTACCAAGCGTTCCTGGGATCGCTGGGGCGGCTGGGCCGGCTGCGCCTGTCGGAGCCCGCGCCGGTGCGCGCCCTCGTGCGCACCGCGCTCGACCTGCCGGAGACCGGCTGGACGCCCGACGACGGCGACAAGGACGAGCTGGCCGACGTAAGGGCTTGCACAATACTGCCCCGTGGTGCGCCGTGTATAATCATCTAACGGAGCTGCGCTCTTTGCTCTTGCGCCTCCACCCTATACTTGCAGACGGTGCGCGCGCTGCTGCTGGAGCACGCGGACGTGCTGCACGACACCTTTGGCGTCGACCTGACCATGGACGGCAGCGTCGCGTCGCTGCCGCTCGTGCTGCCGGGGTACCTCCCGAGCCTGGCGCGGCTGCCGATGCTGCTGCTGCGCCTGGGCACGGAGGTGCCGTGGAGCGACGGCCCGCCGGCGGCTCGCGACCGGGCCGTGTGCGCGGAGCTGGCGCGCTGGTACGCCGCGCCGCGGCCGACCTCCGACGATCCCGCCGCCGACGCGGCCGCGGCCCGCGCCGACGGGGACGGCGAGGCCGGCGTGGCGACGGCGCGCGCCCGGTGGGCCGTGGAGCACGCGCTCTTCCCGGCACTGCGCACGGGCTTTTGGCCGCCGCGCCAGCTGGCCGAGCGGGGCGACGTCCTGCAGGTGGCCGACCTGCCGGAGCTGTACAGAATCTTCGAACGCTGCTGAGCGTATGATTGGCTCATTGTACAGCACGCACATGTATTGCACATGTACAGATCAGAACCGGCTGAAGCCCACAACGAGTAAGAGCGCCTGCTTCTTTAAGAAAAGCAACACGCCCGGTTCAGGACGGCGTCGGGCCGGGCCTTGGCAGCACCTGTAGTGCCCGGATCACCGATGGGCGCCGCAGCAAAGATGAGCAACTGCTGCTGCAGCGTGACTCGCACCGACGGCGGCAGGATGAATGCCCAGTTCAATACCCTGTATTCTGTGGCGCATGGCGCTCGAGTTTCCTTTAGCGTCAATATACCAATACCAATACCAGTTCAATTCAGTCACAAGTTTGCGCGGCCCCTCTCTCTCTCTCTCTCTCTCTCTCTCTCTCTCTCTCTCTCTCTCTCCCTCTCCCTCTC
>Ga0180216_1003370_pt1 | contig 12709 bp, 13 predicted proteins | sample eDN3rd37CBELigMG_FD_128879 | JGI IMG/M metagenome (GOLD analysis project Ga0180216, IMG submission 128879) | Enriched Miracle-Growth compost microbial communities from Emeryville, California, USA - eDNA 3rd pass 37_C BE-Lig MG (version 2)... ...
AAGATGCCGCCGGCGAAGACGAGGCCGACGATATCGAGCAGCCGCAGGGCGACGCCGGCAAAGCCGATTCGCAGCACCGTGGCCGCCGCGATGCCGATCAGGATGGCGCGCGCCCGCTTCTCGCGCGGCAGGCCGGCGGCGGCGAGACCGATCACGACGGCATTGTCGCCGGCCAGCACCAGATCGATCATGATGACCTGGAAAAAGGCCGCGATCGCCTGGTGCGAAAGGTCGAACATACCGTCTGCCTGCGCAGCGTTGCTCCATGGTACATGGGGCCGGCGCACCCGATCGCCAGCCGCGCGGGCGCCGTTTTCCCGCCGGTTTCGGCGACAGGTATTTGACTTTACGAGCGCTTTTCCCTAGATAGCGCTTCGTCGCGCGGGCCCTTGAGGCCCGCGCGGCGTTTCGCGACCCGTGGCAAAGCCTTGCGCTTACGAGGCTTTTCCTGTCGGCACCGGGGTGACCCGGGGCAAAGGAGGGCGCGGTTCCTCACCCAAGACGCTCAACAAACGCGAGGACGCGATGACCAAGCGCATGGAATCCAAGTACAAGATCGACCGCCGGATGGGCGAAAACATCTGGGGTCGGCCGAAGAGCCCGGTCAACCGCCGTGAATACGGCCCCGGCCAGCACGGCCAGCGCCGCAAGGGCAAGCTCTCCGACTACGGCGTGCAGCTCCGCGCCAAGCAGAAGCTCCGCTTCTACTACGGCAACATCTCCGAGAAGCAGTTCCGCGCGATCTACGACGAAGCCATTCGTATGAAGGGCGACTCGGGCGCCAACATGATCGGCCTGCTCGAGCGCCGTCTCGACGCCGTCGTGTTCCGCTCCAAGTTCGTGCCGACGGTGTTCGCCGCGCGCCAGTTCGTCAACCACGGCCACGTGAAGGTGAACGGCAAGCGCGTCAACATCCCGAGCTATCGCGTCAAGGTCGGCGACGTGGTCGAGGTCAAGGACAAGTCGAAGCAGCTCGCGATCGTGATCGAAGCCCAGGCTCTCGCCGAGCGCGATGTGCCGGACTACATCGAAGTCGACGGCGGCAAGCTGACGGCCAAGCTCTCGCGCGTGCCGACGATCTCGGACGTGCCCTATGCGGTTCAGATGGAGCCGCATCTGGTGGTCGAATACTATTCGCGCTGATCGCTGTTCTTCGCAGCGCTGCGAGATACAAACCCCCGCCCGCAAGGCGGGGGTTTTGCTTTGTCCGGCGCGCTAGCCCGCCGTCTTGACGAAATCGATGAAGGCGCGCAGCGGGGCCGGCACGAGGCGCCGGCCGGGATAATAGAGAAACGGCCCGGAGAAGCTGTCCCACCACGCCTCGAGCACCGGCTCGAGCGCGCCGCTGTCGAGATGCGGCCGCAGCCAATCCTCGAACAGATGCACGATGCCGCCGCCGGCGATCGCTGCCTCGATGGCGAGGTCCATGACGCCTGCGTTCTCGACGATCAGCGGCCCGGTCGGATCGACGCGCAGAATCTCGCCATCGCGCTCGAACTCCCACGGCGGCAGGCGTCCGCCGGAAAAGCGCGCGCGCAGGCAGGCATGGTTGAGCAGGTCGCGCGGATGCTCGGGCCGGCCACGCCGGTCGAGATAGGCCGAAGACGCGGCGGTCGCGAAGCGCTGCACGCGCGGCCCGAGCGGCACGGCGATCATGTCCTGCTCGAGCTTTTCGTCGTAGCGGATGCCGGCATCGCACCCTGCCGCCAACACGTCGACGAAGGCGTCGTCGGCGATGATCTCCAGCTTGATCTCCGGATAGGCGGCCAGAAACTGCGGCACGATGCGCGGCAGCACCAGGCGCGCGACGCTCACCGGCACGTTGAGCTTGAGCGTGCCCGCCGGCCGGTCGCGGAATACGTTGACCACGTCGAGCGCGGCCTCCACCTCGTTCAGGGCCGGCCCCAGCCGCTCCAAGAGGGTCCGGCCCGCGTCGGTTGGCACCACGCTGCGCGTCGTGCGGTTGAGCAGCCGCACGCCCAATTGCGCCTCCAGCCGCCGCACCGCCTCGCTGAGGCCCGAAGCACTGCTCCCCGTGACGCGGGCGCCATCTCGGAAGCCGCCCGCGCGGGCAACGGCGACAAAGGCGCTCAAATCGGCCAGGTCAAAGGGCATTGTTCGATATTCCGCACAACTTGTTCTGATTGTGCCGGATTATCGAAAGGCGGACAACTGCCTATCTCAGCGTGTCTTCACAGGAGATGACCCATGACCATGATCGATAAGGCCGGTACCTACGCCCTGGGCGACCGCACCGTGCGACGGCTCGGCTACGGCGCCATGCAGCTCGCCGGCCCCGGTGTCTTCGGCCTGCCGAAGAATCCCGAGGCCGCCCGCGCCGTCCTCCGCGAAGCCGTCGCCGCCGGCGTCAACCACATCGACACCTCCGACTTCTACGGCCCGCACGTCACCAACCAGATCATTCGCGAGGCGCTCGCCCCCTATCCGCGCGACCTCGTCATCGTCACCAAGGTCGGCGCGCGTCGCGGCGCGGATGCGTCCTGGCTGCCGGCGCCCGCCCCGCAAGAGCTGACGCAAGCGGTGCACGACAATCTGCGCAATCTCGGGCTCGACGTCATCGAGGTCGTCAACTTCCGCTGCATCTTCGACGTACACGGTCCCGCCGAAGGATCGATCGAAGCGCAGGTCACCGCGCTCGCCGAGCTGCAACGCAAGGGCCTGGTCCGTCATATCGGCCTGAGCAACGCCACGCCGACGCAGATCGCCGAAGGCCGCAAGATCTGCAACATCGTCTGCGTGCAGAACCTGTACAACGTCGCGAACCGCGCCGACGATGCGCTGATCGACGATCTTGCGCGCGACGGCATCGCGTATGTGCCGTTCTTCCCGCTCGGCGGCTTCAGTCCGCTGCAGTCGACGATCCTGTCGGACGTCGCCAAGCGCTTGAGCGCAACACCGATGCAGGTGGCGCTGGCGTGGCTGCTGCGCCGTTCGCCGAACATCCTGCTCATTCCCGGCACGTCGTCGCTCGCGCATCTGCGCGAGAACCTCGCCGCGGCGGAATTGGAATTGCCGGACGATGCGATGACGGCGTTGAACGGCATCGCGGCGAGCGCGAAAGCCACCGCCGCGGCGCACTAGCGCGGCGTCACTCGAGCGCATGCGAGGCGCCATAAACGAACATCGCGGCGACCGCGTCAGCGATCGCCGCGATGTTAAAACGCGACAGGAAATGCGTTAGGCGACCTGACGGACCGCGACGCCCTTGTCCTTGAACACATCCTGCAGCTCGCCGGCCTGGAACATCTCACGCACGATGTCGCAGCCGCCGACGAATTCGCCCTTCACGTAGAGCTGCGGGATGGTCGGCCAGTTCGAATAGGCCTTGATGCCGTTCCGCAGATCGTCGGACTCGAGGACATTGAGGCCCTTATAGGCGACGCCGAGATGGTCGAGGATCTGCACGACCTGGCCCGAGAAGCCGCACATCGGGAACTGCGGCGTGCCCTTCATGAACAGCACCACGTCGTTGTTCTTCACTTCGTTATCGATGAATTGCTCGATGCTCATGATTTTAATCCCGTTGGGCGCCCCCACGCGGTCGGCGCGGGGTTTTACCGCTCATTCGCGATATATGTAGCGCAGATTCCGCCGCCACCCCAAGACACCACAGCACCGCAGCTCAACGATTTTGCCGGGCGGTGTCCAGCCGCCGCCAGCGCGACCGCCGACCGGCCGGCCGGCCCCACGGGGCTGGAAGCCCAGGCCAAGCGTTCTACCGGGCCCGGCACGGACGAAACCGCCGGCACGGGGTGCCGACGCTTCCAGCTACGGAGCGGCTTGATCGGGCGCGCGTCCGGCGCCAGCGGGCGGACGGCTGTCAGCCGTTGACGCCTTTCAGGCGTCCGGCGCGGCCGTCTGCAGCGCGAGCGCGTGCAGCACGCCGCCCATCTGGCCCTGCAGCGCCTGGTAGACGAGTTGGTGCTGCTGGACGCGGGTCTTACCCTTGAAGGCCGAGGAGATTACCGTCGCCGCGTAGTGGTCGCCGTCGCCGGCGAGATCGCGGATGGTCACCTGCGCGTCCGGCATGCTCGCTTTGATCAGCCGCTCGATTTCGCGGGCATCCATCGCCATTTTGTCATTCTCCTGAAGGCTGCGGACCGCCATTAAGCGCGATTCCGTGCCTCTGCTAAGCAGCAATTTGCGCCCAAATTTTTACGGCTGACAATATCCAGGCCCGACCTAGCATGCCTTGCGACGCGATGCGCCACAGCTTTTCACGCGAAGGCGCGCGCCGAGCCAATGCGACATTCATGAGGGGGCGGCCATGCGGAACCACAGACATCGAGCAGCGCTCGCGCTTGCCACGGCGCTCGCGGCCTTGGCGCTGACGGCCGGCGCGCAGGCGCAGGTCACGTCCGCGCAACAGAGCGCGATCCGGGCCAATTGCCGGTCGGATTTCATGGCCAAGTGCTCGGGCGTGACGCCCGGCGGCAAGGACGCCCTGGTCTGCCTGCAGAAGAACGTCGAGGGGCTGTCGGCCGCCTGCAAATCGGCGGTGAGCGCGACACTGCCGCCGCCGGCCGCCGCAGCTGCGCCCACCGCGCCGGCCGCGCCAAAGGCCGTCGAGGCCGCGCCCGCCCCGGCCCCGGCCCCCGCTCCCGCTCCCGCCGCCCCACCGGCGCCCGCCCCGCAGCCGGCGGAAGCGCCTGCACCGGCCCCGCAGCCCGCCGCGGCGCCCAAGGCCGCAGCCGCCGCCAAGCCGAAGCCCGCCCCGGCGGCCGCGGCGGCGCCGACCGCCGCGCAGCAGAACGCCATCAAGCAGGCTTGCCGCTCCGATTTCATGGCCAAATGCGCGGGCGTCACGCCCGGTGGTAAAGACGCGCTCGCCTGTCTGCAACGGAACGCGAGCACCTTGTCAGGGGGCTGCAAGCAGGCGGTGGCAGCCATCGGCGGCGCGCCGGCCGCGGCCCCTGCCGCGACAGCGGCCGCAACACCTGCCGAAGCGGCCGTGCCCGCTCCGACGCCGGAGCAGCTCAAGGCGGTCAAATTCACGTGTCGGGGAGACTTCCAGCGCTATTGCCGCGGCGTGCAGCCGGGCGGAGCGGAAGCCATGGGCTGTCTGCAGAGCAATGCCGCGCGCCTGACTCCGGACTGCAAGACCTCGCTCGCCGCCATCGCCGACTCGATTCCGGCGGGCGCGGCTGCGGCGGCCCCCGCCGCGACGACCACAGCCACCGCGCAGCGCCGGCCGCTGCCGCCGGGCATCACGCCCGCCGGCCGTATTCTGCGCCGTGTGATGGAGCGCAATCAGCAGTGAGCGCGATGGCGCTCGCCGCTCAGGCGTCGTGCACCTCGCCGGCCATATAGGCCGGGAGCCAATGTTCGGACTGGTGCTTCAGATCGGCGACCGGGAGCACACGTTCGCCTTCGAGCGACAGCGCCTCGCCGCCGGTGACGCCGATGCGCGACACGAGGACGCTCGAGGTCCTGGCGCGCTCCATCACCGTCTCGATCTTGTCCTGCGGCACGGTGACGACATAGCGCGCCTGATCCTCGCCGAACCAATGCGCGTGTGCGGGCACATCGCCCGGCGCCGCCGACAGCACCGCGCCGATGCCGGAGGCCATCGCCATCTCGGCGACCGCGACAAGCAGACCGCCGTCCGATAGATCGTGCGCCGCGCTCACCATGCCGTCGAGGATCAAGGCGCGCACGAAGTCGCCGTTTTCTTTCTCCTCGGTGAGATCGACCGGCGGCGGCGCGCCTTCTTCGCGGCCGCAGATTTCGCGCAGATACATCGACTGGCCGAGCCAGCCGGTGGTCTCGCCGACGAGCAGGATGGCCTCGCCCTCGCGCTTGAACGCGAGCGACGCCGAGCGCGTGAAGTCCTCGAGCAGACCGACGCCGCCGATCGACGGGGTCGGCAGGATCGCGCGGCCATGGGTCTCGTTGTAGAGCGAGACGTTGCCCGACACGACCGGGAAGTCGAGCACCTTGCAGGCTTCCGCGATGCCGCGCACGCAGCCAACGAACTGGCCCATGATCTCGGGCTTTTCGGGATTGCCGAAGTTCAGGTTGTCGGTGATCGCGAGCGGCTTGGCGCCGACCGCGGTGAGATTACGCCAGCATTCGGCGACCGCCTGCTTGCCGCCCTCGAACGGATCGGCCTCGCAGTAGCGCGGCGTCACGTCGGTGGAGAACGCAAGGCCCTTCGGCCCGTCCTCGACGCGCACCACCGCGGCATCGCCGCCCGGGCGCTGCACCGTGTTGCCGCCGATGATGTGATCGTACTGTTCCCAGACCCAGCGCTTGGAGCACAGGTCGGGCGACGCGATGAGCTTGACCAGCGCCTCGATCGTGTCGACCGGCGCCTGCACGCTCTCGGCCTCGATCTCGTCGAGCTTGGGCATGCTGACGAAAGGCCGCTTGTATTCCGGCGCCTCGGTGCCGAGTTCGGTGATCGGCAGATCCGCCATCACCTCGCCCTTGTGCTTGACGATGAAGCGCTTGGTCGGCGTCGTTTCGCCGACGACGGCGAAGTCGAGCCCCCACTTGCGGAAGATCGCTTCGGCTTCCTGTTCCTTCTCCGGCTTGAGCACCATGAGCATGCGCTCCTGGCTCTCGGAGAGCATCATCTCATACGCGGTCATGCCCTCTTCGCGGCACGGCACCTTGTCGAGATCGAGCGTGACGCCGAGGTCGCCCTTGGCGCCCATTTCGGTCGCCGACGAGGTCAGCCCCGCCGCGCCCATGTCCTGAATGGCGATGACGCAGCCTTTGGCCATGATCTCGAGGCAGGCCTCGAGCAGCAGCTTCTCCGAGAAGGGATCGCCGACCTGCACGGTCGGACGCTTCTCCTCGGCGTCGGCGCCGAACTCGGCCGAAGCCATCGTCGCGCCGTGAATGCCGTCGCGGCCGGTCTTGGAGCCGAGATAGACGATCGGCATGCCGACGCCCGAGGCGGCCGCATAGAAGATCTGGTCGGCGCGCGCGATGCCGACCGCCATGGCGTTGACGAGACAGTTGCCGTCATAGCGCGCGTGGAAGCGCACCGAACCGCCGACCGTCGGCACGCCGAAGGAATTGCCGTAGCCGCCGATGCCGGCAACGACGCCGGAAACGAGGTGCCGCGTCTTGGGATGCGACGGCGCGCCGAACGACAGCGCGTTCAGACACGCGATCGGCCGCGCGCCCATGGTGAAGACGTCGCGCAGGATACCACCGACGCCGGTCGCCGCGCCCTGATAGGGCTCGATGTAGCTCGGGTGGTTGTGGCTCTCCATCTTGAAGACGCAGGCGAGCCCGTCGCCGATATCGATGACGCCGGCGTTCTCGCCCGGGCCCTGGATCACCCACGGCGCCTTGGTCGGCAGGCCGCGCAAATGCACCTTGGACGACTTGTACGAGCAGTGCTCGTTCCACATCGCCGAGAAAATGCCGAGCTCGGTCAGCGTCGGCTCGCGCCCGATCAGCTTGAGAATGCGCTCGTACTCGTCCGGCTTGAGGCCGTGTTCGGCGACGAGTTCGGGCGTGATCTTCACTGTGTTAGGAATCATGTCGTTCCAGGCCAGGCGGGATTTATGACGGTTCACCTAGCATATATGGAGGCCGCCGCCAGACAGCCTTTTGGGGTGCGTCCAGAGGAAAAAGCACGCGTTTTCGAGACGGTGACGAGAAGGCGACGAGACGCCGCCCGCCAGGCACGCCGACTTTGTGTCAGGCTGCCTTGGCGAGGTATTCCGTGAGGCCAGCGAACAAGCCGCGCCCGTCGGTGCAGCCGACGATCGCTTCGACGTGGTTTTCCGGGTGCGGCATCATGCCGAGCACGTTGCCACGCTCGCTGACGATGCCGGCGATGCCGTTGATGGCGCCGTTATGGTTCCAGTTGGGATCGACCAGCCCGTCCGGCGACGCATACCGGAACAGCACCCGCCCCTCGCCTTCCAGCCGCGCGATGGTTTCGCCGTCGGCGATGTAGTTGCCCTCGCCGTGCGCCACCGGCACGCGGATGACTTGGCCCGCGTTGTAGCCGCGCGTGAACGGCGTGTCCGAGCGCTCGACGCGCAGATAGACATCGCGGCAGATGAACTTGAGCTGCTGGTTGCGCATCAGCACGCCCGGCAGAAGCCCGGTCTCGCAGAGAATCTGGAAGCCGTTGCAGACGCCGAGGACGAGGCCGCCCTTGGCGGCGAAATCGTGGACGGCCCGCATGATCGATGCGCGCGCGGCGATCGCGCCGCAACGCAGATAGTCGCCGTAGGAGAAGCCGCCGGGAACAACGACGAGATCGGTGCCGGCCGGCAGTTCGGTTTCGGCATGCCAGACCATCGCCGGTTCATGGCCGGACACCAGCTTGAGCGTGCGCGCCATGTCGCGCTCGCGATTGATGCCCGGGAAGACGAGTACGGCGGCTTTCATAACGCGAGCTCTCTGCTTATCCGACCACTTCCACGCGGTAATTCTCGACCACCGTGTTCGCCAGAAGCTTGTCGGCGGCCTGCTTGAGCAGTTCCTCCGCCTTGGCGCGGTCGGCGGTGGCCTCGAGTTCGATATCGAAGACCTTGCCCTGGCGCACGCTGGCGACACCCTCGATGCCGAGCGAGCGCAGCGCGCCCTCGATCGCCTTGCCTTGCGGATCGAGAACGCCGGATTTCAGGGTGACGGTGACGCGGGCTTTCATGTCTACATCCTGTCGTTCCGAACGCCGAAAACGAGGCGCGGAACCCATAAGCACAGGCCTCTCACATCAAGGACGAGAGCTGCCGGATTTGGGTCCTCGCCTGCCGACATCGGGATGGCCCCAAGCCGGCATTTTGACCCGCGCAATCGGCAAAGGCCGGTTGGCGATGGCGACGACGCATCCGGTTGGCTCAAGCAAAACGGGGGCCGTTAAGGCCCCCGGTTAGCATCCTTGCGGATTCGGCTCAATGAGGACGAATCGCTCGTCCTCAGCCTTTCACCAGAACGGGGCCGGAGCCCTGCGGGCGCTCGCCCTCGCTCATGATGCCGAGGCGCTTGGCGACTTCGGTATAGGCCTCGACGAGGCCGCCGAGATCGCGGCGGAAGCGGTCCTTGTCGAGCTTCTCGTTCGACTTGATGTCCCACAGCCGGCACGAATCGGGCGAGATCTCGTCCGCGACGACGATGCGCATGACATCGTTTTCCCAGAGCCGGCCGGCCTCCATCTTGAAGTCGACGAGACGGATACCGACGCCGAGGAAAAGCCCGGAGAGGAAATCGTTGACGCGAATGGCGAGCGCCATGATGTCGTCGATCTCCTGCGGCGAAGCCCAGCCGAAGGCGGTGATGTGCTCTTCCGACACCATCGGGTCGTTGAGCTTGTCGTTCTTGTAATAGAACTCGATGATCGAGCGCGGCAGCTGCGTGCCTTCCTCGATGCCGAGGCGCGTCGCCAAGGAACCGGCGGCGACGTTGCGCACCACCACCTCGAGCGGAATGATCTCGACCTCGCGGATCAACTGCTCGCGCATGTTGAGGCGGCGGATGAAATGCGTCGGCACCCCGATGTCGTTGAGGTGCTGGAAGACGTATTCCGAGATGCGGTTGTTGAGGACGCCTTTGCCTTCGATGACCTCGTGCTTTTTGGCGTTGAAGGCGGTCGCGTCATCCTTGAAATGCTGGATCAGCGTACCTGGCTCAGGGCCTTCATAGAGGACCTTCGCCTTGCCCTCGTAAATACGGCGACGGCGGCTCATTGGAGTGTACCGTGGTTTGTGAAAGTCCATCGGGGGTGCCGTGGCTCCTGTTTAAGACTAAAGCGAGATCCGCGGCGGCGGGACTGGACCGGCAGCGTTTCCGCGCGACGGTCCAGACACACGGGCAACCTAGCCCAACGGTCCGGGCAGCACAATCGATCAGCCCTCACCTTTTCCACTCCGCATTTTCGCCGCAAACCACCGCCGGGCTGTTGCCTTGACGCTGGCCGGGCTATATGCAAGGCCGCTATAAACGTATCTAAGCACGCGGTTTTTGATCGCAAGGAAGAGGGCGGCATGACCACATTCGACAAGCGCGAAGAAGGCTTCGAAAAGCAGTTCGCGCATGACGAGGAATTGCGTTTCAAGGCCATGGCCCGCCGCAACAAGCTCCTCGGGCTCTGGGCGGCTGGTATTCTGGGCAAGAGCGGCACCGATGCCGATGCTTACGCCAAGGAGGTCGTACTCGCCGACTTCGAGGAAGAAGGCGACAATGACGTCGTGCGCAAAGTCGTGAACGATCTCGCGCCGAAGAACATCTCGGAGCAGGACGTTCGCGCCAAGATGGCAGAACTGCTCGCCCAGGCGGTCGAGCAGATCAAGAAGAGCGGCTGATCCTGCGTCGTTCCGGGGCGGGCTGAAGGCCCGGCCCCGGCATCCACATCAAGCCAAGCGCTCGTGACGGGATGGCTCCCATGACATCGGCCCCCTTCTCGCTCGCCCGCCGCCTGCGCGCGGGCGAAACCGTTTATTCGGGGTGGAGCAATCTGGCTTCGCCGATCGTGGCCGAGAGCCTCGCGCGCGAGGGCTTTCCCGCCGTCGTCATCGACGTGCAGCACGGCCTCTGGGACATCGCCTCGGCCTTCGCCGCCATCGCCGGCATCAACCACGCCGGCGCGGCGCCCGTGCTGCGTGTCCCGCTCAACGACTTCGCCTTCGTCTCGCGCGCGCTCGATGTTGGCGCCGAGGCGATCATCGCGCCGATGATCAACACGCCGACCGACGCGAGCGCTTTTGCCGCGGCGGCAAAATTCCCGCCGCTCGGCGAGCGCAGCTTCGGCCCGCATCGCGCGATGGCGCTGCAGGGCCGCAAGGTGCCGGTCGACTATTTGCGCGAGGCCAACGAGGGCACCCTCACCTTCGCGATGATCGAGACGCCGACGGCGCTCGCCAATGTCGACGCGATCGCCGCGACGCCGGGCATCGACGCGCTGTTCGTCGGGCCCTACGATCTGTCGACCTCGCTGTCGGCCGGCAAGGCGCAGGACATCACCGCGCCGGAGGTCGAAGCGGCCGTCGACCGCATCCGCCAAGCCGCCGACAAGGCCGGCAAGATTCCGGGCATCTTCTGCCGCGACGCGGAGCGCGCCAAGCTCATGGCCAAGCGCGGCTTCCGCTTCATCACGGTCGGCAACGATCTCGGCTTCCTGCGCGAGAGCGCGTCGGCCGCGCTCAAGGCCGTGCTGGGCTGATCGTCAGCGCGCGCTGCCCGGCAACATGCGGGTGAGCGTGCGGTCGCGCAGCAGCCAGTGATGGCCCAGCGCCGCGGCGGCATGCAACCCGGCGACGATCAGCAAAACATTCGCCAACGTCTCGTGCACTTCCTTCACCGAGCGCGCAAAGGCGCGGTCCGCGGGCCATGGCGAGGCGATTTCGGCGAGGCCGAACAGCGGCAGCGCATTGCCACGCCCGAACTGCGCAACGATGCCGACAATCGGCACGGCAATCAGCAGCGCATAGAGCGAAAGATGCGCGAGGAGCGCCGTGCGGTCGAGCCAGATGCCGAGCGGCGTTACCTCGCTCTTCGGCGGCTTGTCGATCAGACGCCACAAAAGCCGGACGATCACGACCGCCAGCACGGCCAGGCCGGCTGAAATATGTGAGAACAAGCCCACGGCCTTGGGAAGATCGTCCACGGTCTGGCCGAGCACCCAGGCAAGGACGACGAAGATCGCGGTCGACCAGTGCAGCCATTGAGCGATGGCGCCGTAGCGCTGCGGCGAATTGAAAATCTGCATGCCTTGTCTCCTTGGCGCATCCAATAAGCCAGAGCGACACGGCGCTTCTTTGATTCACAGCAACGTAGGACCGGTGATACCGATTAAATGTTGGTCATCACTGCGAAACGCTCGCAATTGCAGCAACAGAACGAACGGCGCCGCCTCCCCTTCGGACGCATGCCGCAGTTAGGAAATACTCGCAGCAAGTGTCTCGAGCGCCGCTGCCAAGTCCCGCTCCACATCCGCCGCATTCACCGCGATGACACGATAATCGTGCTCGGCCAGCCAGCTGCGCTTTTCCGCGCGCGTGCGCGCCGCGTCCTCGGACTCCGAAGCCGGCGTGAGATCGATCACGCAGCGCATCGGAAACGAGACGAAATCGACGATGTGCGGCCCGACCGGCACCTGGCGGCGGAATTCGCGGCCGGCGAAGCGCCGGTCCTGCGTGAGCGCGGCCCATAGCAAGCGTTCGGCCTCGGTCGGATTGCGGCGCAGCAGTTTGGCGAGCCCGCGCGCCGGCGTGCGCTCGCGCGCGCCATGTTCGGCGATGACCTCGCGCAGCCGCTGCGCCTCCTCGGCGTCGAGCACGCCGCCGCGCGCCGGACCTTTGCGGCCCTTCGCCAGCATCGCGACGATGCCATGGAGGGTCTGGATGTCCTGCTCGGTCGGCGCGATGCGCAGGAAGATGTTGTGCAGGTTGGTGAGCATCACCTCCCGCTTGGCCGCCGGCCGGAAGAACTCGACCTTGTCGAGTTCGGTTTCCAGCGTGTGGAAGAAGGCGGCAAGCTGCTGGCGCGGCGCCGGCGGCGACTTCTCGGGCATGGTGAACGGCAGCGTCCCGCCCGAGGCCTTGAACCACTCGTAGCCGAGGATCACCACCGCCTGCGCCAGATTGAGCGAGGCGAAGGCCGGGTTGACCGGCAGGGTGATGATGCGGTGCGCGAGCCCGACCTCGTGCATCTCCAGGCCGTAGCGCTCGCGCCCGAACACCATCGCGACCGTCTCGCCCCCCGAGACGCGCGGCGCCAT
>Ga0180216_1003372_pt1 | contig 12703 bp, 7 predicted proteins | sample eDN3rd37CBELigMG_FD_128879 | JGI IMG/M metagenome (GOLD analysis project Ga0180216, IMG submission 128879) | Enriched Miracle-Growth compost microbial communities from Emeryville, California, USA - eDNA 3rd pass 37_C BE-Lig MG (version 2)... ...
AGATCAAAGGCGAAGGCTCGCGTCGGGCTGGATTTGAAGTCGGTGGGGCGGTCGGCGTTGGCCGCGGCGACGGCGATTCGGACGTTGTCCTTGTCGACGATCTCATAAATTCCCGCCGCCTTGGTTCCCGGGGCGTTTGGGGAGTCGTCGAGAACCTCGAAGTCGATATGCTTGTGGGGCTTGGTCTTCGGGTCGAGCGTGAAGGTCATCTCATAGGCCCGATTCGGGGCCTTGATTGAGAGCCGGTTGCCGTCGAAGGTCCAGTGGGCGGTTCCCTGATCGTCCGTGGAGGTCCACTCGCCCTGCAGCGCGGCCAGGTCGCCCTCGGGCTTCGGCTCCTCGCCCAGCGCCGCGGCCGAGGACAAGGCCAGACCCAGACCCGCCATCCACGCGCCGATGAGGATCGGCAATTTCCGCTTGGGCATGATCATCCGCCTCCACCAAATCCGAATCGGCCGCGAAACGCACCGCGAGACACAATGGAATAGAGCGTCAGACTAACGCGCGCCGGCCGCCTGGTCGAGTGGGCGGAAAAAAGCCCGGGGCGGGCCGGGCTGGGTTGACAGAGTTGGGTTGTCGGGGTTAAATCGCCCAACCGACGGCGCGATCGAGGCCGCCGGACGCCGCCCCAGCCAATGTCGTGGGCCGCGCTCCGGACTTGTTCGGCCGTTAAAGGCATCAAAAGGCGGCTGCGGCCGACATTTGAACGAACCATCAAAACAAGATCGCGGTTCTCCATCCCCTTGACGGGGGCGGCAGGGCGATCTTCCGACGTGCCAAGGATGGTGCAGGTTGCGGGGGAAATCGGTTCAAGGACGAACCGACCCCCGCGACGATCCCGCTCGGGCCTTGTTTGAGCGCCCCGCCATTTCGATCGCGCCGGTTGATCGCTCGATCATTCAAGTTTATCAGAACGTCCGCGCGTGATCATCGCCGCGACATGCTCGCGGGATCGTTGGTCCGACAATCAAGGATGAGCGGCTTGACGGCCGCCGCGCCGCGTTCGCGCGGGGTGGTTCGGCCCCGGGCCGAGCAGGATTGAGGAAGGGACCGTCCATGGGTTTGAACGTCGGGAACCCGGTCAGAACGCGAGTCTCGCTCCACCGCCGGTTCATCGCTCCCGCGACGGCGAGCGACCCGGAGGCGCCGCCCAGACCTCGGGGGTTGTACCAGGGAGAGCCCGAAAACTGCCGGCGCCGCCTGGTCCCGTTCCTCCGCAACCTGCTTTACCTCGGCCTGATCTTCGCCGTTAGCCGCCAGTACCACACCGAGGGCCGGGCGTTCCAGATGCTCTTCGCGCTGGCGGCCCTGGTCTTGCCGGTCCACTACCTGGCGCCCTACCGCTGGAAGCGGCCGATCTTCCTGGCCGCCTCGATGGCCGGGTTGTTCCTCGTCTTCGGCGTCGACGTGGGCGCGGTCGTCACGGCGCTTGGGATCGCGTTGATCGCCATTAGCCGGCTCCCCCTGGCCTGGGGAGTTCGGGCCGGCTTGATGGCGGCCTTGACGCTCTTCCTGAGTTTTGGCCGACCCGTGGCGCTCTTCGATCTGGCGCCGTCGACGGTCTGGCCGGTGCTCGGCTCGGTCTTCATGTTCCGCATGATGATCTACATGTACGAGCTTAAGCACGCGAAGAAGCCCGAGAGCCCGCTCGACGCCGTTGCTTACTTCTTCATGCTGCCCAACTTCTGCTTCCTCCTCTTCCCGGTGGTCGACTACCGGACCTGGCAGCGCGGCTTCTTCGCCGACGAGGTCCACGCCATCCAGCGCCGGGGGCTCGACATGATGTTTCGGGGGGTCGTGCAGCTGATCCTCTACCGCATCATCGATCAAGAATTGCTCATCCCCGCCGATCAGGTGTACGGAACCTGGAGCCTGCTCGGCTTTCTGGTGTTCAACTATTTGGTCTATCTGCAAGTGTCCGGGCAATTCCACATCGCCTGCGGAATGCTCCACCTGTTCGGCCATCAGCTTCCCGACACGCACCACCGCTACCTGCTGGCGACCGGCTTCACCGACTACTGGCGACGGATCAACATCTACTGGAAGGACTTCATGGTCCGCATGGTGTTCAATCCGGTGGTCTTCCGCCTGAAGCGCTGGCCGCAGCCCGCGGCGCTCGCCGCGGCGACGGTGGCGGTGTTCGTCGTCACCTGGCTCCTGCACGGCTACCAATCGTTCTGGCTCCGAGGAACCTGGGGCTTCAGCATCCCCGACGCCGTCTTCTGGACGGTCCTGGGCCTCCTGGTGCTGGTCAATGTCCAGCTTGACGCCCGCCGCGCGCCCAAGGCTCGGATCAAGAGCCGGGCGGCGACCGATCAGCCCAGGCCGAACCCGCTTGGCGCCTTCGCGGTTCGAGGGCTCAAGACCGCGGCGACGTTCGCGACCATCATCCTGCTTTGGTCGCTTTGGAACAGTCCCAGCATCGAGGCCTGGTTCGACCTGCTCGGTCGTGGTCTTCGGATGTCTTGACATAAGGAGCCGAACACGCGATGGCGTTGATTCAACCCACGACGGTCGCCGCCGCCCGGGTCGGCATGGTCCAGGCCCTGGTTTTGATCGTGATCGCGGCGATCCCATTCCCCGAAAACTGGTCGCGCGCCCGGCGGTTGCTGGCCGCGGCCAGCTCCAACGCGGCCAACCGAGCCGACAGCGATCACAACGCCACCGGCTACTACGAAGGCCTCGTCGGCGGCGCCGAGGGGCCGGGAAGCCGGGGTGAACTTATGCTCAAGCTCATGGGCAAGCCCAACGGCTGGCTCCGGTTCAACGACGCCGGAGTCGTTCGCCACCTCGACGGCGACTTCCTCCAGTTCGAGCTTATTCCCGACATCCACAGCATCCTCTTCGGCCAGCCGTTCGACACCAACTCGCACGGCATGCACGGCCCCGAGGTGACCGTCGAGAAGCCCGAAAAGACGTTTCGGGTCGCCCTGGTGGGCGCGTCGATGGACATGGGCTGGGGCGTGAAGGTGGCCGATACTTACGCGTTTCAGCTTCAAGAGTGGCTCAACCGCCACCCCCAAAAGCGGGGGTTCAAGTCGGATCGGAAATTCGAGGTCCTGAACTTCGCGGTCGCCGCCTACAGCCCGCTGCAGCGCCTGGAGTCGTTCCGCCGCAAGGCCCGCGAATTCCAGCCCGACCTGGTGATCTTCGCCGCGACGATGCTCGACACCCGGTTGATGGAGATCCACCTCTGCGACGTTTTGCGAACCAGCTCCGACGTTCCCTACGACTTCGTCCGCGAGACGTTCGACCGGGCCGGGATCAACGACCAGGATTATATGGTCAATTCCAAGGGTGATCTTGTCTACAAAGATCGCGTCAAGGCCAAGCTGAGTCCCTATTACTGGGATCTCTACGACGCCTCCGTCGCCGCGCTGGCGGGCGACTGCCGCGAGGCGGGCATCCCGATGATGATGATCGTCATCCCCCGAGTCGGCAAGGACATGAACCCGGCCGTCCGAGCCGAGCCGCTGGCCATGCTCAAGGCCATCGCCGATCGTTACGCGATGCCCTTCTACGACCTGACCGACACGTTCGACGAGATGGACCCGGCCGACCTGGAGATCGCCGCCTGGGACGATCACCCCAACGCGCTGGGACATCATCGCCTCTTCATGGCCTTGTCGCGCCACATCGTCACCGACCAGACGCGCTACGATCTCTTCTTCCCCGGCCGCAAGGCGATCGCCGAGGCGGAATTGCCCGAAGATTTGCCGTGACGGGCGAGAGTCGTGTCGGCAACCCCATGACCCAACTCGGAGAGGACGACCATGGACGGACGCCACCTAAGTCGGTTGCTGGACGCCGCGGCCGCGCGGCGGCCGGACCATCCGGCGGTCGAGGATGAGCGCGGAGGCTTGCTCACATACGCCGCGCTTCATGATCAAGCCGCCCGCCTGGCGACCTGGTTGATCGAGCGCGGCTTGAAGCGGGGCGACCGCGTGGGCCTCTTCACGCCGAAGGGGTTGGAGGCGGTCGCGGCGATCCACGGCGCGCTTCGGGCCGGCGGGGTTTACGTCCCCGTCGACCCGACCGGCCCCGCCGGCCGCGCGGCGACCATCTTCGCCGACGGCGGCGCCAAGTTCGTCGTCGTCGCCGCGAAGCTCGCCCCGGCGCTTCGTCAGGCGTGGGGCGACCAGCCCGGCTTTCCTCAACTCATCGTCGTCGAGGACGGCGCCGCCTCGCCCCTCGCCGAGGGAGACGCCTCGTGGGCGGACATCATGGCCGGCGCCGCGCCCGCGACCGCCGATCTTCCCGACCCCGGCGGCCCGGACGACCTGGCCTACATCCTCTTCACCTCCGGATCGACCGGCAGGCCCAAGGGGGTGATGCTCTCTCATGGGAACGCGCTTACGTTCGTCGATTGGTGCGTGGACGCGCTTGGACCCTGGCGCGACGACGATCGGTTTTCCTCGCACGCGCCCTTGCATTTTGACCTGTCGATCTACGACCTGTTCGTCTCGTGCCACAACGCGGCGACGCTCGTCCTGATCGGCGAAACGCTCTCCAAGGAGCCCGCGGCGCTGGGGGATTACATCGCGGCGCGGCGGATCTCCGTTTGGTATTCGGCGCCGTCGATCCTGGCGATGATGACCGAGCACGGCGGGATCGACCGCGAGGGATACCCCGCGCCCCGGTTGGTCCTCTTCGCCGGCGAGGTTTTCCCGATCGCGCCGTTGCGGCGGCTTCGGACGATTTGGCCCGAGGCGAAACTCTGGAACCTCTACGGACCGACCGAGACCAACGTCTGCACGGCGCATCCGATCCCCCAAATCATCGGCGACGACCAGACCGACCCGTTCCCGATCGGGACCGTCTGCCCGCCGCTGGTGGGTCGAGTGGTTGATGAGCAGGGGCGGACGCTCCCCGTTGGCTCGATGGGCGAGTTGGTCATCGCCGGTCCCGGCGTGATGCAAGGCTATTTCGGCCAACCCGAGCAGACCGCCGCGGCCTTCTTCGTGGATGACGACGGCGTGAAGTGGTATCGCACGGGCGACCTGGTGATCGCCGACGAGGCGGGTTGCCACCAGTTCCGCGGGCGTCGAGACCGGATGGTCAAGAAGCGGGGCTACCGGATTGAGTTGGGCGAGATCGAGTCGGCCCTGTATCGCCACGAACAGGTTGACCGGGCCGCGGTCGTCGCCCAGAGCGATGACGCGGGCGTCTCGATCTCGGCGTTCGTGGCGATGAAGCCCGGCGGCAAGAAGTCGCTGATCGCCATGAAGCGGCATTGCTCGATCCACCTGCCCAACTATATGATCCCCGACACGATTCGGTTTTTGGATGGGATGCCGGCCACGTCGACGGACAAGGTCGATTACCAGAAGCTCAAGGCGATGACCGCCACCGAGGGGGGGTGAGCCGCGTGTCCAGCCTGTCGCGTCGGATGTTCACGTGGAAGTTTTACTTCTATGACGTCTTGTTGCCGAGCCTCCGCCGTCTTGGTCCAGAGCGGGCCGACCGCGTCGTCGCCGCGATGGGCCGATTGGGGGCGCGGCTTCGTCCCGGCCGTCGCGCCGCGCTTCGCGAAGCCGCCCGCCGAATCAACGCCGAGTTGAATCGCGACGGCGCTCCGCCGGCCGATTGGCGGACCTTGGCCGAGGGAGCCGCGCGGTTCACCGCGCGCGATTACGCTCTGAACGACCGCGACGACGCCGAAATCGCGGCCCGGTTCGACGTCTCCGGACTCGACGCGGTGGAGGCGGCGATGGCTCGGGGGCGGGGGGCGATCCTTGTCGGCAGCCATTTTGGCGCGCACATCGCCGGCATGCACTGGCTGTTTCGGTTCGGCCCCCCAGCGCGGGCCCTGGTGCAGCGTCCCAAGCACGTCTCGGCCACGCTGTCGCGTTTGTTCGACCGGCCGGAAGGCGGCTACGTTCAGTCGGAATTTTTCCTGCGACGCGATCTAAGCCCCTCGGCCGCGGTGGAGCGCACCCTTCAAGCGCGCTCGGCCCTGCGCGACGGCCTGGCGATTTATCTCAACGGCGACGTCGTTTGGGACGGCGCCAACACCCGCGTCTGCCGGTTGCTCGGTCGCGACAACCCGTTCCTGGCGATCTGGACCGATCTGGCCGCGCTGACTCGCGCGCCGGTCTTCTTCGTCTTCTGCCTGCACCGGCCCGGGGGCCGCTTCGCGCTTGACTTCGAACCTCTTGACGATTCGGCCCGCGGCGACGCCGAGAGCGCTCTGAGCGCGTACTTAAAGGCCGTCGAGGCCCGGGTCGCGGCCGATCCCGCCGAGGCCGTCGCCTACCTGACCTGGCCCTGTTACACCGAAGCGAACGCCCCGAGCGATCAAGGGGTTGTCGGAGTAACCGAGGAGCCAAGGCCCACGAGCCAGCGCGGGGCCCACCTCGCGCGCGCGGCTCTCTCCCGGCGGGCGTAGTCCGTCCGACCTTCTCAGGGCTTCCGGGCGATTTGGTTCGGGCGATCCAATCGGGCGAGGGTGGCGCGGGCGAGGTCGGCGGCGATGGAACGGGCGGTGGAGTGGTCGCGGACCCAGAGAAGGTGCTCGCGAGCCTCCTTCGGCTTCTTTTTTCGCAGCAGGTCGAGCGCGAGAATCGCGTGGGCCTCGCCGCGCTGAATGTCGTTGCCGGCCTGTTCGATCAGGGCCTCGCCGGAAAGGTCGCCGTTTAGGAACAGCAAGATGGGCTTGGGCCAGGCGTCCTGGCGGGGGAGCTTCGCGAGGGCCTCCTCCAACATGGCGTAGGCGTCGGGCTCGCGCCCAGCCCGGCGCGAGGCGAGCGCGCCGAGCAGGGCCATGTAACCGGCGGCCGGGTCGCCCCAGCCTTTCAAATTGAGATACGCTCGCGCGTCGATCTCGGCCCCGTCGACATCGGCGCAGAGCCGCGACCAGCCTCGGGCGATGTAGAGGTCGGCCCGGCGCGGGGCGGCGGTGATGGCCTGGTCCAGCTCGGCGACCGCGCCGGGCCAGTCGCCGACGCCTTGCTTCTCGCGGGCTCGCGACAGATGGGTCTCGACGTCGCTTGAAGTGACCCGCATCGGCGCTCGGTCGCGCGCGGCCATCGCGTCGCGCGACATCTCCTCGAAGAGCCGCTGGGGGCCGCCGTAGGTTGCGACGAGCTTGGGATTCAACTCGCCGACGGTTCGGTAATCGGCCAGCGCTTGCTCCTTCAGGCCGAGCTTCGCGTAGACGTTGCCTCGGTTGAAGTGGACGATCGCCTCGCGGGGGGCGAGTCGGACGGCTTCGCTCAGGTCTTCAAGCGCGCGCTCATATTCGCCGACCATGAAGTAAGCCAGGCCGCAGTTGGTGCGCGCGCCGGCGTTGGTTGGATCAATCTCGATCGCCCGGTTTAGATCGGCGATCGCCTCGTCATATCGAGCCAGGTTGTTGTACGCCGCGCCGCGGTTCTGGTACGCCTTGCCCAGCGTGGGGTTGATCTCGATCGCCTTGTTCAATTCAACAAGGGCTTCTTCGTCGCGTCCCATGCGGACGAGCACGCCGCCGCGGTCCTTGTGGGCCTCGGCGTTCTCGGGGAGCAGCTGGCCGACGGTCTCAAAAGCGGCCAGCGCCTCTTCATTGCGCCCGAGTCTGGACAGGAGCCCCCCGCGCAGGCTGTGGGCGAAGGCGTAACGGGGGTCGAGGGCGATGGCCCGATCGTAGTCGGCCAGGGCGCGGCCGTCCTCGCCGTTATCTTCGAGAAGTCGGCCCCGGCTGGTGTAGGCGCGGGGCAGGGCGGGGCCGAGCCGAATCGCCTCATCGAAATCGGCCAGGGCCCGCGCCAGGTCGCCAAGCGCCCGGTAAACGTCGCCACGGCCGATGTGGCTGTTCGGGTCGTTTGCATTGATGAGGATCGCTTGATCGTATTCCGCGAGCGCCTCTTCGTTGCGGCCGGTTCGGTGATGGACCTGGGCGAGGCCCGCGTAGGCGGTGGCCTTGGCCTCGGCGATCGCGTCGCGCCCGCCGCCCACGCTTCGGGCGCCGTTGAGGGGAACGGCCCAAAGGCGAATCGCGCGGGTGAACGCGGCCTCGGCCTCATCGTAACGGCCAAGCATCACCAGGGCGATTCCCCGGTTGGCGTGGCCGGAGGGATTCATTGGGTCGCGATGAATGATCCGATCAAAATCCCCGAGCGCTTTGCTCGGTCGCCCCAACCGCAGGTGGCACCCCCCGCGCTTGATGAGGGCCTCGACGTCGTTGGGGTGGCGGTCCAGCACGGGGTCGAGCCGGGCGACGGCCTCGGCGTATCGGCCCGTCTCGTAGAGCGCGAAGCCCTCGCGGCGCGCGTCGTTGGTCGACGCGCCCGCGGCGGAGGTCACGAGGCAGAGGATTGCCGCGAACTTGATTCCCATCCCCCTCATGGCGTTCGACCATCCCTTGTCGAGTTGGCTTGGCTCCCTCGTCCTCTCCTTTTCTTCTTTCGGTTCGATCGGGGACGGATCGTCGCGCGGGATGTCCACCGGCGCGCCCTGGCGATCGGGTTGCGCCGGGGGCGCCTGGATGCGCGGATGGTTCGAAAGTTGGGATGGTTGCGGACGAAGTGGGGGAGGCCGGATGGGTGGCGGCGGGTTTGAAGAACGGGGCCCTGGATTGGAGTTGGGAGGGCACCGCCCTCCCGGGAAAACCGTCCTCGCGCTAATCGGTCTCGTCGATCGAGTGGAGGACGTCGCGGACGAGGTCGCCGAGGTCGTCGGGGCCGAGGTCGGACCACTGGCCGAAGGCCAGGATGGTGCGCAGGGGGGTGCGGAAGCAGCGGATGGCGGCCGAGTTGGTCGCGTCCATCGTCATGAATTCGATGTCGTGGCCGGTCGCCGCGTGGTCGTTGATGGATTCGAGGACGGGGAGGGAGTCAAGGTCGGGGTACTCCTCGCGCATGGCCTCAAGCGCCGCGGCGGCGACCTCGGCCGGGTCGGGGCGCGAGGGATCGACCGTGATGATGACGAACCCCAGGCCGTCGGGTTCTTGCGCCGCGAGGGTCCGAACGTCGTCCTCCTCGCTCGTCTCCAACTCCCAACCGGCGGGATACTCGAAGTGGAGCCCCTCCTCGTCGTATGTTTGGACGCTCACCCAAACCTCCCGTCCCCAGCCGAATGGTCCTTGTGTTCGGGCCGTTTCCCGACCGCCCATCCTAACACGGCCGGCCCGCGCCGCCAACGTCACCGGCGAACCGCGTCCGACGATTCATCAACGGGGGGGCGCGGGTCCTGGGGGAGGTGGACCGGGATCGGCGAGGCCGTCGATCCAGGCGCGGATCATGGTCATGGCCTCGTCGTCGACCAGGCTGGTGCCCAGGGGAGGCATCTGCCCCGGCCCACGCCGGGTCATGCGGGCGAACACGGTCGACGATTCGGCGTCCCCCGGCGCGATCAGCAACGGACGCTGGATGCCGAAGGTCTCCTGTCGCGGCTCGGCGTTGACGCCCAGCCGGTGCGGGCTGGCGCCGATCGACAGGTCGATCGAGGCGTTGCCCCCGCCGGCCTCGACGTGGCAGGTCGCGCAGTTGGAATGCAGGTAGGCCCGCGCGCGCTCGGCCAGGGGTTCGGCCGGATTGGACGGATCGGCCAGCCTGGCCAGTTTATCGGGCTCGGGAACTTCGTTTGAGAAGAAGCCGATATGCTCCAACGTCCGGATCTGGTTGTCCACCACGCCGCCATAATCGAAGTCGCGATTCATCTGGGGCGTGCTCGGTCCCAGGACGAAGTTCGCCGCTCGGGTGTGACAGACCATGCACTCGGCTCGGCTGGGGAAGCGCCAGGTCTGGGCCTTGGTTTCGCCGTCCCGCCCGGCGTTGACGAGGTAGGTCTTGTCGAGGCCCTCCTTGTCCACCAGCGTCGCGTCGGCGCGGTCGTCGTTCCAGAGGTAGGCGTAGCCGACCCATTCCCCTTGTTCCTTGACCATCAGGCGGGTTTCGACGGGCGCCGGCCCCGCGCTCCGACGGTCGGCCAGGTCGAGCAGAAAGGTCTTCGCGAGCACCGTCCCATCGGGGAAGTTCCAGCCGTTTTGCTCGGTGAATTCGACCTTGGCCTCGCCCGGAACGGCCATAAGGCGTTCCTTGCCGGCGCCGTCGGACCAGAGCGGCGCGTTGACGTCGTAGGGGATCACGCCGGGCGCGGGGTCGCGGTCGACGACCGAGGCGAACAGGCCGGTCTCGCTCAGCTTGCGGGGGAAATTCCGGGAGGTCTTGACGTCTTCCGGAGCGGACGGGATCAGCCGGTGGAAGGCGGTCTGGTGGTCGATCAGGATCAATTCGCCGTCGGAGTCGAGGCCGAAGCCGGTGAGTTGGAACGGGGTGTCGGCGATCTCGCGGTGGAAGACGACTCGCTCGCCGTCGTGCTTCACCGCCCAGACCTTGCCGGTGGACCAGTCGCCGTAGACGTAGGCGCCGTCCAATTCGGGATATTTCCGACCGTGATAGACTACGCCGCCGGTGAGCGAACGGGCCTCGGAATGATGATGCTCAACGGTGGGGGGCGTGAGCGGCGCCGGGCCGAGCTTGCGGTCGGAGAGGAACGGATGGCTCCCCTCCGTCACGCTCCAGCCGTAGTTGGCCCCGCGCTCGATCAGGTTGACCGTCTCCCAAAGGTCCTGGCCATTCACGCCGCACCAAAGCTGGCCGGTGGCCTTGTCGTGCGTCAGTCGCCAGGGGTTGCGCAGGCCGATGGCCCAGGTTTCGGGACGAGCGCCTGGAACATGCGTGAAGGGGTTGTCCGGGGGCGAGGAATAGTTTTGCCCGGGGGCGGGATGGTCCACGTCGATCCGGAGGATCTTCGAGGTCAGGTGGGTCATGTCCTGACCCCGGTTGTTTAGGTCCGAGTCGGACGTGCCGTCTCCCGAGCTGACGTAGAGCATGCCGTCGTTGCCGAAGGCCAGGTCGCCCCCGTTGTGGCCGTTGGACTCCCACTCGATGACGACCAGTTCGCTCTTGGGATCGATCGCGTATGGAGGCTCGCGGTCGACCGTGTATCGGCGGACCTGGGTGAAATGGACGCCGGCCTCGTTCTCGGTGTTCAAGCCGATATACAAATACCCGTTTTCCAGATAGCGGGGATGGAAATCGAGACCATAGGCGATGGTCTTGTCGCCGAAATCAAGGACGACGTCGTAATGATCGACATCGGGCCGGTCGGCCACCCGCGCGAGTCTTCCCGGCGGCGCCCAGCTTCCCAGATGCTGAAGCACCAAATAGCTGTTGGTCCCCGGCTCCAGTTCAAACGTCAGGGGTTGCTGGATCTTGAGGTTGGGGAACGCCTTCTCGGTCCGAAATGGCGGCGGCGGTTCGGGCGAGCCGAGCACCCGAGACGTCGTCCACGGCGTCCGCCGTTGGAGGCCGTGGGGCCTGGCGTCGTCACCGAAACCGGGAGGCGTTCCCCAGAGCAGGGCGACCGCGAGAACCGGGGCGATAAAACCCATGCGTGACGACTTCATGCAAGACCCCCGACGCGAAGAGGCGTTTCGTGGCGGCGTTGAGCAAGGTCGGTTGGGCGGTGAAAGGCGGACGGACGGGAAGGCTCGCGCTGGCCGCCTGGAGAGCCCAGACGACTTAAGGTTTAATCATATATGCCAAATCGTGTCCCCTTTGGCAACCCTCTCCCGCGGGATTTTGAGCGGCGTCGGCGGGCCGCCGATCGCGGCCGGTCTCGCTCGTGAGGAGAGGGCAAAACACAACGGGGCCGCGGACTCGATTGCGTCGAGCCCGCGGCCCCGAAGGAAAAGAGAAAAACCAGTCGAGCGCCGAGGCGCGTTGGGCGTTAGTAGGCGTCGGAGCTGACGACCTCGCCGCCCTTGGCGCTGGAGATGGCCATGTAGGTCGGCTGGCTCACCGAGTTCTTGATGAACTTGACGCTGCCGTCGCAGAAGGCGACGTTCACGCCTCCGGAGTGCCGGCTGCGGGCCGCGGTCATGACCAGGCCGTTGGGGCCCGCGGCGCACGGCGGGTTGATCCGATACTGCGCGTCATACATGCAGTAGCCGATGTCTTGCATCAGGTCGGGCTTCGAGGTGTTGGGCGTCAGGAAGCCGGAGAAGGAGGCCCCGTAGGCCCAGTGCGAGAACCCGCGCAGGTCGAAGTGGCTGCCCGTAACGCCGACGAGCACCTCGGAGAACATCATGGTGTTGCTCAGCCCGTCGCTGATCGACGCGATCCGGACGATGCCGCCCGTCGCCCCCTGGCCGCCGCCGGCCGCGATGTCGGACAACGGGGCGCCCACGTCGGCGAACGGAGCCCCCATGAAGTTGTACGTGATGCCGTTGTCGACGTAATACGGCAGGAACGGGGATCCCGGGGTTCCCTGCTGGTGGCTGATGTTGCCGAAGTTGGCGACGTAGTTCTGCGACGTCACGGACCTGACGACGCCGTTGCCGAGATCCACGGCGATGCCGGTCAACGACGTGTTGTTGCCGTCGCTGGGGCACATGTAGCTGTTGATCCGCGTCGAGGTGACGGTGATGTTGGTCACGCCGGCGTAGCGGAAGAGACCCTCGTCGGGGCCGACGGAGTTGTTTCCGGAGCTGTTCCAGGCGTTGAAGAGCGCCTGCTGCTCAACAAAGGGGAGCAGGGGGATCAACCAGGTGCCCCAGCAGCAGCCGCGCGTTCCCTGGGGGAACGTGCTGTTGCTTGATTCGTAGTTGTGCACCCCCAGGCCGATCTGCTTGAGGTTGTTGACGCACTGGGCCCGCCGAGCCGCCTCGCGGGCCGATTGCACGGCTGGAAGCAACAAAGCGATCAAGACGGCGATGATG
>Ga0180216_1003373_pt1 | contig 12700 bp, 10 predicted proteins | sample eDN3rd37CBELigMG_FD_128879 | JGI IMG/M metagenome (GOLD analysis project Ga0180216, IMG submission 128879) | Enriched Miracle-Growth compost microbial communities from Emeryville, California, USA - eDNA 3rd pass 37_C BE-Lig MG (version 2)... ...
AAAGCTCGGCTTTCAGGACCAAGAAGATGAGGTAAAACTAGAGAACAAGTAGCGCAGCGTACGGATTTGGTACGTGAGCAACGGAGTTCTCGGTTGAACCTCATATTCGCCGTCGAATACACTACCAAGAAGTTGCATCGTCATCAAAGCCGTGCTTTTGAACTTCATCTACAAGGGAGGGTTATGGTAAAGCTTGTTCGTGTTACGTCACTCCCCACCCCAATCGAGCCCCCGTGCTGCTCGATGATGTTTTTCGCAATGTATAGGCCAAGGCCTGTACTATTGCCTTCCTGGTGTGTGCGGGATCGATCTCCTTTGTAAAACAGATCAAATAAATGCTTCATGTCTTCTTCCTCGATCATGGCACCATAATTGGTTACTTGTATTACGATATTGTCCGCTTGACGCTCGACGGTTACGTCAATATACAAGCCATCGCTGCCGTAGCGTGCAGCATTGCTGAGTAAATTTTCAAACACACGCGCAAGCAGCTCACCATCCGCATTTAGATTAAGATCACCGTCTAGCTGAATACGACCTTGTACATGATGCGCTTCGAACATTGGGGACATTTCTTCAACTAGCTGTGTTAGCAGTTCACCGATATCTATCGGCTCATGGTGAAGGGTAATATGTCCATAGTTCATACGCGTAATCTCGAACAGCTGCTCAATTAAGCTCTCAAGCCGTTTCGATTTAGCATAGGCGATGGTTGTATAATGCTTGCTGCGCTCTTGGTCAAGCGTGTCATGCTGTAAAATATAGCTTAAATATCCGATGACCGAGGTAAGTGGTGTGCGCAAGTCATGAGCAAGATTCATGATAAGCTGGTCCTTGCTTTGCTCTGCGACATCTCCTCTGCGGGTTGCTTCCTGCAGCTTTTCTGCAGCTCGATTAATATCATCAGCAATTTGCTGCAGCTCATCATTCGTTGACAGCTCTACTTTATGTGTAAAATTACCGCTGGCTAAATGATGAATCCCCTCTGAAATATTATTAAAGTATTTCACGTATGGCCTTGTAATAAGGTAAAACATAATAATAGATTGTGGTATGAAGATCATTAAAAATACATTGAGATCACCGATCTCAGCCATCCAGTGCCTCCAGCCTGCCAGCGGATCCTCCATATAGACATAGCTGCGGTAATATTGCCTCAATGCTAGATACAATAGGTAAGTCGTAGAAGCTGAGATCAGCATACTCAGTGCAAATGCGCCCAGCATTTTTGTCCGAAAGCTTCCTCTGCCAACGATCCTCTTCAGCCTATTATCCATTGAAGCTGTACCCCACTCCCCATACCGTTTTGATCCACTTATTTTTATCTTCACCTAGCTTCTTCCGCAATGTCCGGATATGTACCATCACTGTATTTGCCGAATCCATATAGGATTCGCCCCACACATGTACAAATATATTTTCAGAGCTAAACACTTTTTTAGGATGCTGAGCGAGCAAATGCAGGATATCAAATTCCTTAGGCGTTAGTTCAATTTCTCGGTCATATAGCTGAACTGTACGAGCATCAATATCAATACGTAGACCATTACGCTCGAGCACCGTGCTCTCTGTCGGATTAAGTTGAGCTAGCATCCGATATCTTCTCAGCTGGGCATTGACTCGAGCGACAAGCTCCATCGGATTAAAGGGCTTTGTTACATAATCATCCGCTCCAATAACAAGCCCCGTAATTTTATCCATATCTGTTGTCTTCGCACTAAGGAAAATAATAGGCATCGTGTAGTGCTCTCGTAATTTTTTCGTTACCTGATGCCCGTCCAGCTCCGGCATCATAATATCCATAATGATTAGACTTACAGGATGACTGCTTGCATAGTTAAGCGCTGAAAGACCATCTTGTTTAATCACAACCGAATAGCCTTCCTGCTCTAAATGCATCGCGATCAGCTTTGCGATATCCTCGTCATCCTCCGCTATCAGAATATTAACCATTTACTATTCACCTCAACCATGTATATACTCGCTAGTCTAAATAACATAAAAAAAAGCATCCTTTTTTGAGAAAGAATGCTTAGGCTGTACGAAATTGCTTTCTGCGACGCGAATTGTACAGCGTACCGATATAAGAATGAAGGCTGCCTTGATACATCAGCTCCATTTTAGCTGACATAAAATCAGCCGGTGTCGTAAGCGTAGGCAATTTATTAATAATATGCACATTTGCCTGCTGTAGAATACTATTAACAAATTGCGAGCAAAAATAATGATCCTTACGCTGCCAGTGGATCCCAAAAAGTACAGCAAGGATACCTAGAAAGTTGTAATGGTATTTGTCTTCATCTCTCATAAAGCTATCAATTTGTTCTCGGATATTGGTATATGCCTGCTCGTCTATCTGCAACTTATAGAGTTTGCACGGCGAATTGTGAAATAAAGGTCCGCGAACATCCTCTTGAACAAATCCACCGATCCATGGATTCGCTTGATCCTTACGTCCAAAGCTGTATACCTCTTTGAGCTCCGTGTCAAATGCTATGGAGACGTGGCTATACTGTTCACCAGTACAAAACTGAATAGAACGGGCGAGCAATGTACCTGTATTTGTAAGTAAAATATAGATTTCCTTCTCCATACTAAATTTGACCTCCTGAATGAATCTTATGAACATAACAATATCTTATTCTGCAATCCACTGTAACCGCCCAAGGTATTAATTCAATACTAGACATAAGTCGGAATCAAGTATCCATCTTTTAACATTTCATATATGTATTCATATTACTTCATTTTTAGTAGACAGTAAATAGACCAAATATATGTATCTCATCCACTAATAGCTATAACAATTTAGCATTGTATCGGTGCAATAAGTGTGGCACAATTTACTAGTATACTAGTTCAATTATATATGAAAGGAAGTACATGCTATGCCACAACCATATGATATGCCGCTTGAGCAGCTGCGACAATATAAACCAAGCTCTACCGCAGCACCCGACTTTGATTCATTCTGGGAGGAAACATTAGCCGATTTGGCGCAGGTTCCACTTTCCTATGAAAGACATGAAATCGCTTACCCCGTAAAAGGATTAAAGGTTTATCGCGTCTACTACAAAGGCTTTAATGACGCACAAATCGAAGGTGTGTTAGCAATCCCTGAACAAAGCGATCCATTGCCAGGCATTGTTGAGTACCATGGCTATAATTGGGTCAATGATGGCGATGTTCATCATGCAGTGAACCTAGCGTTAAAGGGCTATGCTGTGCTACGTATGTTCTGCCGTGGACAATTTGCTGGTTCTATTAATAATGTCGTTGCCAGCAACGGACATAACACAGGATGGATGACTCAAGGTATTCAGAACAAATATGAATATTACTACCGAGCTGTTTACATGGATGCTGTGCGTGCAATAGACGTACTTGCTGCGCAGCCTGAGGTTGATGCAACACGTATCGCAGTTACTGGCGGCAGCCAAGGTGGAGCCATTACATTAGCGGCTGCAGCACTATCTGAAACTCCAGTATTGGCCGTTGCTGATTACCCTTACCTGTCGAACTTCGAGCGCGCTATTGATGTGACGCCTAATGGTCCATACTATGAGCTGAATGAATATTTCAGACGTAATTCCAGTTCGCCTCAGTTAGAAGTAAATGCGAAGCAAACGCTAAGTTATTTTGACATTATGAATCTTGCTCCTCGCATCAAATGCTATACATGGTTAACTGTCGGTCTGATCGATGATATTACACCACCGTCTACAATATTTGCTGCATATAACCATCTTACATGCGACAAAGACATTGAAGTCTACCGCTACTTTGGTCACGAGCAAGCTCCAGCTTCGGTTACCATTCGTTTACAGCTCTTTATGGATTACCTGCAAAGCAAATAAAAGTAAAACGAGCTAGCTGTCAGAATACTATTCATGACGAGCTAGCTCGTTAACGTATATCCTTACTCCTCAACTACCTCTTCTTCAGCGATCTCTTCCGTTTCGACGACGTCCATAGGTAATACTTCCATGCCGCCACCTTCACCGTATTTATCTTCCCAGTACTTATCCATTTCTTCCTGAGACATCATTCCTTGTGCAAGAAGCTCATCACCTTTAATTTGCAAAGTAGATAATGCTTCAGCAACCGTCGTTTCACCACTGCTAACTTTCGCTAGCTCAGTCTGCATCAAGCTATAGAATTCGAATTGGAAGATCTGTGGAACTTTCGTATAATCCATAGAATTGTTGTACGTAGATGGACGTACTTTGTAGAATGCATCGTAGTTACGATCATCGTCTTTCTTCATATACGTACTGCGAAGCGGCATATTGCCATAAGACACTTTAGATTTCACACGTGCATATTCGTCACCTGTAATATAGGAAATAAAATTCCAAGCTTGCTCGATATTCGTTGACTGGCTGTTAATAGCAAAGATACCTTGATAGTTAATATAGCTGGATTCTTCCGGGTTCGATGAGCTTACCGGAGCCGTAACGATATCCCAGTTTTGAATTAAATCATCTGGATTTTCAGCATAAGTTGATAGATTCTCAAGCTCTTGTAATAAGTAGTTTCCATCTAGACGCATAGCAAGTTTACCAGCATAGAAAGGATCGCGAGCATAATAATCCATTCTGCTCACAGCACCTTCATTTTCCCACATGATGCTATCATAGAAAAGAGAATTAGAGTTCATAACAGAAATCGCTGTTTCTACTAACGAGTTCCATGCTGGAGTATCGATCGTCATTTGCAGTGTATCCGCATTGAACATTTGTAGGTTTTCACCTTGAGATAGAGTATTAACAATCTCGCTTAGCTCTTGTCCCCAGCCCATTTTCAAGCCGTAAACACGATCTGGATATTCCCCATCTGTAGGGAACATTTTAGCTAGATCAATGATTTGGGCCCAAGACATCTGATCGGTTGGGTACGGCACGCCGTATTCATCAAACAGGTCTTTATTATAGTAGATGACTTGACTATAGAAGCTCGTTGGAATTCCGTACAGCTTACCGTTACCAAGATTTTTCATAGAATCAACTAAGCCTGGAACAAGACCAGCTGCATTGTACTTCTCTTCATTGACAAAGTTTTCAATGTCATACAGCTTACCTTCATCTCCGAGAGAAGTTAGCTGAGATGGTTCAATCATAATGACGTCCGGCTTTTCTTCTTCAATGAACTGCAAATACGCTTCATTATAGTCCGTTTCGCCATCATTCGTACGCTCATAAATTTTGCTCGTGTTAACAACTTCGATCTCAACATCTGGATTAACAGCACTGTATACCATTCCATACTCCGAAAAGAAGGAGCTCTCATCGTAATACATAACTTTCAGTGTTGACGGTTCGGTTTCATTGCCGCTGTTGCCTTTACTTCCAAAGCTGCATCCTGCAAGCAACGCCGCAGACATACAGACGGCAAGACTGGTCTTCATCCATTTTTTCATTGTGCGTTTACACCTCTCAAATTTTTTCACTCTGCATCTACTAACGTAGCACATCGGAAAAAGGTTGCAAGGTTTCCATCATTTTCTGAAATTTTTCTCAGAATTTTTATATTTAGAAGTTATTCCGCAGCTCTAATAGGATATAACGTCGTATATCGATCAGAAATGGACATCAATTCAATAATATAGTTATACTCCTTCTCCAGCGCATCAGTTAGGGCGACAGGCTCGAACGTCGCTAGTGATACTGCCTCCCCATCCTTAAAGCCTTCGCCTGGAATAAAGAGTACCTCATCATTAAAAAAGCTACCCGTTGGCAAATAATATCTAGCACCGACAATATTCGTCGTTACATTAAGCAGATCAGATCCAAATATAATAAGCTCTGAACCTTTCTCCGTTATTCCTAGCAGGTTCAACACCGTCGGCAGCATATCTACCTGTCCGCCCACCTGCTCAACCACTTCTCCTGCAACATTAGGAGCATGAATGAAGAATGGAATGTTCATCCTTGTTATTGTCTCGTGATATGGAATACCTAGCTGCTCACTAACCCACTCGGGCGGATTATCCTTTGGCTGCAAGCCAAAGTGATCACCATATATGGCTACTACGCTTTTTTCCAGCAAGCCATGCTCATCTAGCTCCTTCATAAACCGCTCCAGCTGACGATCTACGTAGTGAATGGCTTGGAGGTAATGTCCAAGCTGAGTATCTTCAAGCTCCGTAGGCAGGTTTAACATTTGATATTGCTCTGGTATTTTAAAGGGATGATGACTAGATACGGTAACGAGATGTGCATAGAACGGTTGATCTCGTCGCTCCAGCTCCAGCATGTTCTGTAGAGCTACTTTAAACAGCTGCTCATCCGAAGCACCCCAGCTGTTAAATTCATCATTCTTAAAGCTAGGCTTATCGAAATAATCATTAAACCCTAAAGCGGGATACATTTCATTACGATTCCAAAAGGTAACGTCATTCACATGAAAGGTGTACGATTCATACCCATGCTGTGCAAGCAATCTTGGCAGGCTATATGCTAATTTTCCAGTTAACTGCTTGCTCGTTGACTGAAGCGCGCTAGGGTAGGCTCCCGTATTCATCATAAACTCAGCATCCGATGTATTACCTTCAGCGATTTGCTGATAAATATGTGGGAAATACAGACTCTGCTCTGCTGCCAGCTGGTTAAGGTAAGGCGTTATCGTCTGACCGTTCACCTCAAGTCCAATAACGAAATTCTGCATCGCTTCGACTTGTATAGCGATTAAATTACTGCCAGCTGCAGCACCATTATACAGCAATTGCTCCGGCTCGCTCTGGCTGTCCAGCCACGCTTGCACCTGTTTTCTTAGCTCGCTAATCTCCTCCTCAGACGGTTGAACAGCTTTCATTGCATTTGTCTGGTTGAATGCCAGCTGATAGGTGATGACACCAAGTCTTTTGGCTAAGGCATGACTATTCTCAATATGTCTGCTGCTATATAAGCTACCTATGACGACCAGCAGGCATATAACTGCAGTAAGCATCGGATATATTCTAGGCCGCCATATGCTGCGACTGGAGATTGTCCATTGGATAGAGCGCTTTTCCTGCTTATTACGCCAAATGAGCAGCACAATCGCTACAATGGCAAAATCAATAAAAAACAATAGCATATATGGCTCAATGGATGAAGCGATGCTTTCCCGAATTTGTCCCACCTGATTGAGGTTGGATAATGTGTAGTATGTCGGCACATTTCCGTAATAACTATAATAAATAGCTACAGCGAACCATAGTATAGATATGGCAACTGCTGCAATGGTTTGCGTTACTTTGCGCCATGCCCCTGTCCATATACAAGCAGGTATTACCATAATAAGACCTACCGCAGCAGCATCTGAAACGATCCCGTACCATGAGTAATCATTTAACACCATGTGACGAAAAAGCAGCAGCTTGAGCATTAACGTTACGGTCCATACGAGTCCTAGATGTGCTCTTAATGCTTTCATTTACTCACTCCCTACTTCATTAAAGCTTCTCTTTACATGTTCTTAACAAATTGCATTATTAACCTTGATACAGCAGTTGTCAACTTTCTGTTATAACTTTCAAAAATTTGGTTGTTCATTGTTGATTACCATATTCTTTGTTATGATAGAAAACATAACTATGTATCTCTCAAGGAGGATTATGAATGAGCGAGCAATCAAATAACGGGGGGCCATTTGACGATCAAGCGAATCCGTCCCAACCGAATTCGACTGCAGGTGAATCGAATCAACAGCAAGCTGGACAGGAACAACAGCCTCGTTATGAGCAGGATCCTAACCAGCAGCAATATAGTCAACCTGGTCAAACAACGCAGGGTGCCCAGAATCCTTATTCGTATCAGCAAGGACAGCAGCCGCAAGGCGGTTTTCAACAAGGGCAGCAAGTAAATTACGACCAAGCGCCTTATGGTCAAGGCGGATATACTCAGCAGCAGCAGCAACAACAGCAGCAGCATTATCAGCAAGCGCCTTATGGTCAGCAGCAAGGGCAGTATAACCAAGGACAATACCAATATCCACCACAGCAGCCTGGCGGCTATCCATATCAACAGCCTGTTTATATGGCTAAAAAGACAAACACAAAATCCATCGTCTCTCTTATTCTTGGTATTGCGTCAATTATGCTTCCATACATCGGTTTCTTTATCGGTATTGCTGGTATTATCGTCAGTACCCTATCGCTTAAAGAACTAAAGCAACGACCAGAGGATGGTAAAGGACTTGCAATTAGCGGTCTTGTAACAAGTATTATTGGTACAGTTTTATACGGTATTATTCTATTAATCGTTGTCTTTGCTATCGCACTGTTTTCAGAATCGAATAACTACTATTATTAACAAATAGAGTATGTTCAAAAAGTGTCTTTTTGAGCACGCATAAAGGAATATCGTATGAATAAACAATTTAACTTTGTTTCCTGGAACGTAAATGGCTTGCGTGCTTGTGTCACGAAAGGCTTTCTCGAGCATTTTCATCGTTATGATGCAGACTTCTTCTGCTTACAAGAAATAAAGCTGCAGGAAGGACAAATTGAGCTTGATCTTGGTAGTGAATACAAGCAGTATTGGAACTACGCTCAGAAGAAGGGCTATTCTGGTACAGCGATTTTTACGAAGCACGAGCCGTTATCTGTCCACTATGGCATCGAGCAGAACGAAGAGCCTGAGGGACGTATCATTACGCTTGAATATGAGTCGTTCTACTTGATTACCGTTTACACACCAAATGCTAAGCGTGATCTTTCCCGATTACCATACCGATTAGAGTGGGAAGAGCGCTTTGCAGAGTATGTGACAGAGCTAAACAGCAAAAAGCCAGTCATCATTTGTGGTGATCTAAACGTTGCGCATCTTGACATAGATGTGAAAAATGCAAAATCCAATATTGGCAACTCAGGCTTTACATTTGAGGAACGCGGCTGCATGACCTCCCTTCAGCAGAGAGGATTTGTCGATAGCTTCCGCCATCTCTACCCAGAGGTGGAGGACCGTTTCACCTGGTGGTCCTTTATTGCTAAAGTTCGCGAGCGAAATATTGGATGGCGCATCGACTATTTCCTCGTATCAGAGCAGCTGAAAAGTGGGATTGTCGAGGCCACGATCGAGGATCATGTGATGGGCAGTGATCATTGTCCGGTAACATTAAAGCTTCAGCTCGATGAGCAAGCATAGCAGTAATAAAATAGGCGTCTCCTTTGACCATTGGAAGAATGGCTAGGAGACGCCTATTTTTATGATTAAACTACTCGCTTTGCTGGGGCTCCTGTGTTAACGGAATCCGGTACTCGGAATAGGTCTCAACGATATGCTCGCCTTGATCGAATACCCAGCTAAAGTGGAATGTATCACCTTCGTAGCCTGTACGATTACGAATATCAGGCACGATGACTTCATCCATGTTAGCTGCAATGATCTGCTCCATCTCCTTCAGTCGCTTCAGCGTTTCATGAGCAAGAGAGACAGCCTCCTCCTCAGGCAGCGATTGCGCGAAATATATTTCTGCTATATCCTCTGTCGTTAACCCATCCTCTAGCACGATGCCGCTTCCACGAAAAACTTCCTTCACAATACTGACCCAATCTGCCACCAGGTCTATTTCGATGTTATACATTAGTCGTTTCCGTCTCCAATCTAACTTTGATACTCTTCCATTTCAACTTCACCAGCTCCACCATTGGCGAATTGGCTTTGGTACAAATCAGCATAAAAGCCCCCTGCAGCTAACAGCTCTTCATGCGTTCCCTGCTCGATGACCGATCCCTGATTCATGACCAGTATACGGTCTGCATCTTTTATTGTCGATAGTCGATGAGCAATAACAAAACTCGTTCTTCCCTGCATTAGATTATGCATCGCTTGCTGAATAAACAGCTCTGTTCGTGTATCGACACTGCTTGTTGCTTCATCTAGAATGAGCATCGGTGGATCAGCCAATATCGCTCGTGCGATCGTAAGCAGCTGCTTTTGTCCTGAGGAGATGTTGGATGCTTCCTCATTTAACACGGTATCATACCCCTCTGGCAGCGTACGAATAAAATGATCCGCATGGGCAGCCTTAGCAGCAGCGATAATCTCTTCCTCCGTAGCACCCGCTCGGCCATAGGCAATATTGTCACGTATCGTTCCATTAAACAGCCACGTATCCTGCAGCACCATACCGAACAATGAACGTACATACGAACGATTGAAGCTTTCGATCCGCTCCCCATCAATCGTAATCTTACCGCCTTGAATATTGTAGAAGCGCATAAGCAAATTAACTAGTGTAGTTTTCCCTGCACCCGTTGGACCAACAATAGCAATCATCTGACCGCTCTTCACATCAAGTGATAAATCCTTCATGAGCAGCTTATCCTCGCTGTATCCAAACTGCACATGCTCGAACGAAACATTGCCCTTCGGATTCGAGATTTTTTTCGTTGGTTGCGCTAGCTCCTGCTCCTCCTCTTCATCAAGAAGCTCGAATACACGTTCAGCAGAAGCAATGGTAGATTGAATAATGTTAGCGATATTAGCCGTCTGCATAATCGGCTGCGTAAATTGTCTTGCATATTGTATAAAGGCTTGAATGTTACCTACCGAAATATTACCTTTTGTCATCTGGATACCGCCGACTACACAAATCAGCACGTAGCCGATATTTCCGATAAAGCCCATTAACGGCCACATAATTCCAGAGATAAACTGAGCCTTCCAGCTTGAATGATACAGCACCTCGTTCATTTGGCGGAATTTCTCGACCGATTGTTTCTCTCGACCAAACGCCTTGATGATCGTGTGTCCTGTATACATCTCTTCAACATGTCCATTCAGCTGTCCAAGCTGGTCCTGTTGGCTTTTGAAATGCTTTTGTGACTGCTTGGCGATTAGTGCAATGACGACAAAGCTAAGCGGTAGCGTAAGAACAAGGATCAATGTTAACAATGGACTAATCGTTAGCATCATAATAATAATACCGAGCAGTGTTACCACTGAGGTGATCATTTGCGTTAAGCTTTGCTGAAGGGTATTGGCGATATTATCCACATCATTGACCATTCGACTTAATATATCACCATTGGATCTTTTATCAAAAAACCTTAATGGAAGTCGTCCAAGCTTCGTATTTACGTCTTCGCGCAGGTCGTAAACTACTTTCTGCGCAACTCTAGCCATTAAATACTGCTGAAGAAAAGCAAAGAGTGAGCTGATGACGTAAAGGGCAGCAAGGATCGCTAATATATAAGCAATGCGCTGAAAATCAATTGCTGCGCCTGGCTCATTATTAAATTTAGCCAACCATCCGTCCAGTAGTACATCTGTCGCTTCCCCTAAAATTTTTGGGCTTATAATAGCAAAAAGTGTGCTTAGTATTGCCGTTAGCAAAACGATAAAGAGTCTGAGGCGGAATGGTTTAAGGTATCCCAGTAGTCGCTTCAATGTTCCTTTAAAGTTTTTAGCCTTTACCCCGGGCATCATCATGCCAGGAGGACCACCTGGACCTCCCGGTCCTGGCGGGCGACTTGCTCCGCCACGTGCATTATGGCTTTTACTCATGCGCTCTCCTCCTCTGACAGCTGCGATTGAACGATCTCTCGATAGACATCGCTAGTTTCTAGCAGCTCTTGATGCGTGCCTTTACCAACGATTTCTCCTTCGTTCAACACGATAATTTGTTCAGCATGCATAACCGTGCTAACACGCTGAGCAACGATAATCATCGCAGCATCCGTAACATGCTCCTTCAGCGCACTGCGTAATGCAGCATCCGTCTTGTAATCAAGCGCGGAGAAGCTATCATCGAATAAATATAGAGAAGGCTTACGAACAAGGGCACGAGCAATGGATAGGCGCTGCTTCTGACCACCGGAAATATTGGTTCCACCTTGCGATAGCACCGTGTCGAAGCCATGCTCCATTCTTTCAATAAATGGGAGCGCCTGAGCAATGGCAGCTGCCTCGCGCACCTCTTCCTCCGTCGCATCTTCCTTACCATAACGGATGTTTTCCGTAATGGTACCACTATAAATCATATTTTTCTGTGGAACTAAAGCCATCTGATTGCGAAGCTCTTCAAGTCCCCAACGCTTCACATCCACTCCATTCAGCATGACCTCACCCTCATCACAGTCGAAGAAGCGCTCAATTAAATTGATCAACGTTGTTTTGCCTGAGCCTGTTCCCCCGATAATCGCTGTCACTTCGCCTGGTTTACTCTCGAAGGATATGTTGTGTACAGCTGGTTTCTCAGCGCCAGGATAAGTATAGCTTACGTTACGAAAGGTTATCGTTCCTTTCAATGCAGGATTAGCAGCTATTCTATTGTGCTCATGGCTGTCTACAACAGAAGGTTCCGTATTGAGGACCTCATTAATTCTCACAGCAGATGCTTGTGCTCTTGGCAGCATGACAAACATCATGGACATCATCACTAATGAGAACATAATTTGCATCGCGTATTGAATAAATGCCATTAAATCTCCAATCATCATCTGTCCCATATCAATACGTTTACTGCCAAACCACACAATAGCAATAATACATACGTTCATAATCAGCATCATGACCGGCATCATAAAGGCCATAATCTGATTTACTTTAACGGCAGTATTCATTAGATCTTTGTTGGCATCGGTAAAGCGTCCTGCCTCGAACGAGGTACGATTGAAGGCGCGAATAACGCGTATACCCGTTAATCCTTCACGAAGCACTAGATTAATGCGATCTAGCTTTTTCTGCATAATCTTAAAGTGAGGCATGCCAAA
>Ga0180216_1003374_pt1 | contig 12700 bp, 11 predicted proteins | sample eDN3rd37CBELigMG_FD_128879 | JGI IMG/M metagenome (GOLD analysis project Ga0180216, IMG submission 128879) | Enriched Miracle-Growth compost microbial communities from Emeryville, California, USA - eDNA 3rd pass 37_C BE-Lig MG (version 2)... ...
CCGAGCGCCTTGATGACGGCATCGACCAGCGCCGGATCGTTGGTCGGAAACAGACCGAAGGAATCGCCGACGGTGTAATCGAGGCCGCTTTCGCTGAGATCGAATTCGACGTGCCAGGTCTCCTTCTCGGACCCCGGTTTGTTGAGCAGCCGGCGCGACAGCAGCGTCGCCACCGCTGGGTTGTCGCGCGAGCGGCCGGCCTCGCCTTGCATAGTTGGCGTTGTCTCGGCGGCGGGCGCGGCCGCCGGCGTGGCGAGCGCCGGCGCGGCCTTCAGTTCTTCCGCCAGCGCCTTGACCATGCGCGCGGTGTCCTTGCCGCCGGGCACGCACAAATTCAGCCGCGTCTCGGCGCCGCTGGCGATGGCGCCCGAGTAGTTCTTGCAGTCATAGCCGCACTGGCCGCAGTCCTGCTGCGCCATCGCGGCCATCAGCTTCCAGCGCACCGACTTGCCTTCGGCGAGCTTCATGCGCTCGGCGATCGGCAGCGTCTGGTCGTGCCACGGCGCGCCGCCGTCGTCATCGTCATCGCTCTGAGGCGTGCCGCCGATCAGCGCCGCGGCCTGGTCGCCCGACAGGGCCGTAACGCCGAAGCCGTCGAGCGAGACGAAGCCGGCGAAGAACCCGTTGAGCCAGGCGCGCTGCTCTTCCGTGAACGGCGCGGTCTCCGGGATCAGCGAGGGAAGCGGCGGCGGAACGGTTTGAGTCATTCGCCAGCCTCCGCATCGAACAGCGCCTTCAACGCCTCGACCTCATGCCGCCGCGCGAAGGACAGAAACGTCTCCTCGGGCGCGGCGCGATGTGCGAGATAGCCCTTGAGCATGCGCTCGATGGTGCGCGGCGCGTCGGTCGCCTTCACGTCGCGGTAGAGTTCGCGCGCGATCGCCGCGTCGGGCCCGAACCCGCCGCCGACATGCACGTGATAGCCCTCGACTTGGTCGGCATCGTCATCCTCGCCGACCGTCACCTTGCAGGCGATGAGCCCGATATCGCCGATGTAATGCTGCGCGCAGGAATGGTGGCAGCCGGTGAGATGGATGTTGACCGGCGTGTCGATCGTCACGCGCGCTTCGCACCAGGCCGCGATCTCTTCCGCCTGCTCCTTGGTATGCGCCGCGGCGAAGCGGCAGCCGGTCGCGCCCGTGCAGGAGATGAGGCCGGCGCGGATCGGCGTCGCCTGCGTGGCAAGGCCGAGCGCGCTGATAGCCTCCGCCGCCGCCGCGACGCGCGCGTCGGGCACGCCGGAGATCAACAGGTTCTGCCACACCGTCAGCCGGATATCGCCGTCGCCAAACGCCTGCGCGATGCCGGCGAGCCCGCGCATCTGCGCCGTCGTCAGCTTGCCGACCGGCAGCACGACGCCGATCCAGTTCAGGCCAACCTGCTTCTGCCGGTGCACGCCGATATGCGAAGCGCGGTCGAAATCCGGACGATGCTCGACAGCATCCGCCGGCACCTTGAGCAGCGCGCGGCCGAGCTTCTCCTCGACATGCGCGATGTATTTCGGCAGCCCCCAGGCGTCGAGCACGTATTTCAGCCGCGCCTTGTTGCGATCGGTGCGGTCGCCGTGCTCGATGTAAACGCGCACGATGGCGTCGGCGATCTGCGTCGCTTCGTCCGGCGGGACGATGACGCCCGTGTCCTTGGCGAAATCCTTGTGCCCGGTGATACCGCCGAGGGTGAGGCGGAAATAGACACCGGGCTCGACGCCGAAGCCTTCCTTCACCGTCACCGCCTGGAAGCCGATGTCGTTGGTGTCCTCGAGCACCGGGATGCGGCCGGCGCCGTCGAAGCCGACATTGAACTTGCGCGGCAGCCCGTAAAGCGCGCGCGCGTTGAGGATGTGGAAGTGCCACTCGCGCGCATAGGGGCGTGTATCGAGCAGCTCCTGCGGATCGATGCCGGCCGTGGGGGTGCCGGTGACGTTGCGGATGTTGTCGGCGCCCGTTCCGCGCGAGCACAGGCCGAGCATCTCGAGGCCCTCGACCACGGCAACGGCATTCATTGGTTCGATCTCGCGGATCTGCAGATTGGCGCGGGTCGTCACATGGCAATAGGGCCCCGCGTACTTGTCCGCCAGATCGGCGAGCCCGGCGAACTGCCAATGCGTGAGGATGCCGTTCGGGATGCGCAGCCGGCACATATAGGAGGACTGCGCCGGCGCCACATAGAACAGGCCGTAATAGCGCCAGCGGAAATTGTCCGCCGTCTTCGGCGCCTCGTTGTTGCGCGCCTGCTCCTTCAAGCGAGCATAAGCGTCGAACGGATGCTGCTCGCGCTTGATCTTCTCCTGGTCGGCGAGTTTGCCGCCCGCCGCCAGCGCGCGATCCTGCGCCCTGATGTGGATGGCGTCGGGGCCGGTTGGCTCGCCGCCGCCTGCTCCACCCGGCGCCTTGCCACGCGCGGCGCGCGCCGCCGTCAGGCCGGAGGCGAAGCCCTCCAGATAGCGCTTTTGGTCGGGCGTGAAATCGCTCGACATCGTCACGCGGCCTTTCGTTCGGCGAAGGCGCGGCCGAACATGATTTCGGCGCGGATCGCCTCGATGGACGCGCCGGCGCGGATCAGGTCGAGATACCAGAGGCCGTCGAGGGTATCGCCGTAGAGCACGGCCCCGGCCAGGCATCCGTCCTTGATCACCAGCTTCTTGTAGGTGCCGAGCCCGGCGTCGGAGAGCACGATCTGCTCGGTGCCGGGCGCGCCGAGGAAATCGCCGGCCGAAAACAGATTGACCCCGGAGACCTTGAGATTGGTCGCGAGCACGCTGCCGCGATAATCGCCAGCGCCGCCGCACAGATGCGCGGCGAGCGCGCGCGCCTGCTCATAGGCCGGCTCAACGAGGCCGTAGCAAACGCCGCGGTGTTCGGCGCATTCGCCGATGGCGTAGATATCGGGATTGCTGGTGCGCAGGTGATCGTCGATGAGGATGCCGCGGCCGATCTCGACACCCGCGCTGCGCGCAAGATCGGTGTTCGGCCTGATGCCGGCGGCAACGACGACCAGATCGGCCGCGAGCGTCGTGCCGTCGGCGAGCGCGACGGCCTGCGCGTGCCGCTCGCCGCGAATGGCCTTGGTCTCCGCCTGCAGGTGCACGGCGATGCCGCGCGCCTCGATGGCCCGCCGCAGCATCGCGGCAGCGCGCGCGTCGAGCTGACGCTCCATCAGCCGGTCCATGAGATGCACGACCGACACCTGCGCGCCGGCCTTGGCGAGGCCGTAAGCGGCCTCGAGGCCCAACAAGCCGCCGCCGATCACCACCGCTTTGCTGCCGGGCTTGGCGGCCTGCTCGATCGCCGCCACATCGCCGAGATCGCGGAAGGTCAGAACGCCGGGCAGGTTCATGCCCGGCACCGCCGGCCGGATCGGCCGCGAGCCGGTCGCCAGCACGAGTTTGGCAAAGGGCAGGCTCGCGCCGTCGGCCAGCCGCAGGCGCCGGATGGCCGGGTCGATCGAGACGGCGCGCCGCCCATAGAGCAGCGTGACGCCGCGATCGCGCCACCACGCCGCCGTCTTCAGCTCGATCTCGTCCTGCGACACCTCGCGCGCCAGCACCGAGGACAGCAGGACGCGATTGTAAGCGAGCCGCGGCTCGTCTCCGACAACGGCGATGGCATAGCGCCCGAGCGCGCGCTGCACGAGCTCCTCGACGAGGCGCATCGAGGCCATGCCGTTGCCGACGATGACGAGCGGCTCGCTCATGAGTTAGGCGGCCTCCACGTACTGATGGCGCTCGTAGAGGAATTCGAGCACGCGCTGGCGCGCCTTGAGGTAGGCGGCGTCGGCGACGAGTTCCATCCGCTTGCGCGGCCGCGCCAGCGGCACGGTGAGGATTTCGCCGATCTGCGCCGCCGGGCCGTTGGTCATCATGACGATGCGGTCGGAGAGCAGCACCGCCTCGTCGACATCGTGGGTGATCATCATCACCGTGTTGCCGAGCTTCTGGTGCAGCGCCATCACGGAGTCCTGCAGATGCGCGCGCGTGAGCGCGTCGAGCGCGCCGAAGGGTTCGTCGAGCAGCAGTATCTTCGGCTCCATGGCCAGCGCGCGGGCGATGCCGACGCGCTGCTTCATGCCGCCGGAGATTTCGGCCGGGCGCTTGTCCTTGGCGTGCGTCATCTGCACGAGATCGAGATTGTGCAAGGTCCATGCATCGCGCTCGGCCCTCGACTTCGACTTCGAGAACACCTTGTCCACGGCGAGGCGCACATTGTCGTAGACGGTCAGCCAGGGCAGCAGGCTGTGGTTCTGGAACACGACCGCGCGGTCGGGCCCCGGCTCGTTGACCTCGCGGCCTTCGAGCAGCACGCCGCCCTGGGTCGCGGGCGTCAGCCCGGCCACGATGTTGAGCAGCGTGGACTTGCCGCAGCCGGAATGGCCGATGATCGAGATGTATTCGCCCTTCTCGACCTCGAAGGTGATGTCCTTGAGGACGCAGGTCTCCGCCGCGCCGCGACTGAAGACCTTGTCGACGTGATCGATCTTGCAATAGGCGCCCATGCGCGTGTCCTCAGTTGGCCGCGGTGCCGCGGGTGACGATCGAAGCGACGCCGGCGACGATGCGGTCGAGCACGAAGCCGACCAGGCCGACATAGATCAGCGCCACGATGATTTCGGAGATGTGCGACGAATTCCAAGCATCCCAGATGAAGAAGCCGATGCCGACGCCGCCGATCAGCATCTCGGCCGCGACGATCGCGAGCCAGGACAGGCCGATGCCGATGCGCAGGCCGGTGAAGATGTAAGGCGCCGCCGAGGGCACCATGATCTTGACGAAAAACTCGAGCGGATTGAGCCGCAGCACGGCAGCGACGTTGCGATAGTCCTGCGGGATGTTGCGGATGCCGACCGCGGTGTTGATGATGATCGGCCAGATCGAGGTGATGAAGATCACGAAGATCGCCGACGGCTGGCCGTCGCGGAAGGCGGCGAGCGAGAGCGGCAGCCAGGCGAGCGGCGGCACCGTGCGCAGCACCTGGAAGATCGGATCGAGCCCGCGCATCGCCCACACGGACTGGCCGACCAGGGTGCCGAGGGCAACGCCGGCGATCGCCGCCAGCGCGTAGCCGAGCGCGACCCGCTGCAAGCTCGCCGACAGATGCCAGAACAGGCCCTTGTCGAGCCCGCCATTGTCGAAGAAGGGATCGACGATCAGGTCCCAGGCGTCATTGATGACGCGCGAGGGCGGCGGCAGCGTCGCGCCGGTCTTGCCGCAGAGCAGCTCCCACGCCACCAGCGAAAGAGCGATGACGATGGCGGGCGGCAACATCCGCGTCGCCACGGTCGATGCGAAGGTCACGAGCCGCGTCTTGAGCGGCGCACGTTTGAGCCTGATCGGCAGCACCTTGGCCGGCTTGGTCGGCGCCGGGGCCGCACTGACGAGAACTTCGGCTTTCGCCACGGGCATGTTCATCGCGCGCAATCTCCAATGTTATTGAGTTGCGGCTCGCCCGCGAACGGGGCGAGCCGCCCTGCATCACACTTCGACGCGTTTGATGCCGAGGCTCTTGAGGTAGGCGGACGGGTTCTCCGGATCGAAGACCTTGCCGTCGAAGAACGTCTCTTTGCCGCGCGAGGTCGAGGTCGGGATTTCCGCCGCAGGCACGCCGATCGCCTTGGCGGCCTCGCGCCACATGTCCTCGCGGTTCACCTTGGCGATCAGGCCCTTGGTGTCGAAGTTCGGCTCGAACTTGCCCCAGCGAATGTCCTCGGTGAGGAACCAGAGGTCGTGACTCTGGAACGGATAGGAGGCGAAGTCCTTCCAGTAGCGCATCATCTGCGGATGCTTCTCGACCACCTTGCCGGGAACGCCGTAGTCGAACTTGCCCTTGACGCGGTCGGCAATGTCACCGACGGGGCAGTTGATCCACTGTCGCTTGGAGCAGATCGCCGCGACCTCGTCGGCATTCTCCGGGCTTTCGCACCACTGCTGCGCTTCGAGCACCGCCATCAGGATCGCCTGTGAGGCCTTCGGATATTTGTCGACATAGGCGGCGCGCATGCCAAACGACTTCTCCGGATGCAGATTCCAGAGTTCGCCGGTCGTGATCGCGGTGTAGCCGATGTTCTGGTGAATGAGCTGCAGATTCCACGGCTCGCATACGCAGAAGCAATCCATGGTCCCGACCTTCATGTTCGCGACCATCTGCGCCGGCGGCACGACGATGGTTTCGATGTCCTTGTCGGGATCGATGCCACCGGCCGCCAGCCAGTAGCGAATCCACAGGTCGTGCGTGCCGCCCGGGAACGTCATCGCCGCCTTGATCGATTTGCCGGACGCCTTCTTCGCCTCGAGCGCGGTCTTGAACGGCTTGGTGTCCACGCCGACCTTGATATCCGCGTATTCCTTGGCGACGGATATGCACTGACCGTTCAGATTGAGACGCGCGAGGATGTACATCGGCGTCGGCACGTTGTTCTGCGTCACCTTGCCGGCCGAGATGAGATACGGCATCGGCGTCAGGATATGCGCGCCGTCGATGCCGTTCGATTCGCCGCCGAGCACGATGTTGTCGCGGGTCGCGCCCCAGGACGCCTGCTTGAGCACCTCGACGTCCGGCACCCCGTATTTCTTGAAGATGCCCTTCTCCTTCGCGACGAACAGCGGCGCCGCGTCGGTCAGCGCGATGAAGCCGAGATTGGCCTTGGTCACTTCGGGACCGGCCGCTTCGGCGATATGCACGCCGAACGGAAACTGCGCGCTGACCGCGCCGAGAAGCGCGGCGGTGCTGCCGCCCGCCTTGAGGAACGATCGGCGGCTCACCCCCCGCCGGCCCTGCTTACCGTTATCGATCGTCATCTGGTCGCTTTCCTTTTGCTGTGCGCGTGATCCCGGTCGATTGCGTCGCCGCGCCGATTGCTTCGGCCGTTCTTGTTCGAGCCATAAAAAAAGCCGCAGCCCAGCAGCGCGCGGTGTGGCGCGGACTGAAGGACAGCGGCGTTGCTTACGGGGCCCGTCGTTGGACCATGACGGCGCCGCCGTGACGGCGCCTTTCATCGATCTCTAATTCAAGTGTTGTGCCAACTGTGGCGCCGGCAGGTAATGCTCACGAAATCAAACGCTTGAACTGGAGCAGGGCAAACCGGCGTGGGCGCGGCGCGGCCGTGGCCTGCTCACCGCCGGCGCAGAATGCACCGAAACTATGCAGGGCAGCATCATCGCACGATCGACAGGCGCGGCCGGCCGGTGCGCTTGAGATTCCAGGCTTTGAGGTAACCGGCAATGTCGTCCGGCACGAAGTCGGGACCGACAAAGGCGCCGATGCCGTCGCGCGGACCGCCATTGTCGGTCGGCGCGGAGCGGCCCAGCGCCGCGTCGTAAAGGTCCGGGCGGAAGACGCTCTGCGCGATCGCCGCCGCCTCTTGCGACAGCGGTGCCTGGCCCCAACGCACCATCTGCGCATAGAACCAGGCCGCATGCGCCGGATCCGGGCGGTTGGCGTTTTCGCGGCCGACGAGAATGTAGCGGTCCGTGCTGCGCATCGTGCCGTCGGGCGCCACCTTGAGCACGCCGTTGAGCGTGCGCGACACCAGCGAGGGCTCGACGCCGAGCCGTTCGGCAATCGATGCCGTGACCTCGGAGCGGCGTTCGACGGCTTCGATGTATGCGGCGGCGCGCGCCAGCGCGCGGATGAGCGCCGCCAGCACCTCGCCGCGGGCATCGGCCCAGTCCTGGCGCACGACCAGCATCTTCTCCGGCAGCCGCAGCATCAGCTCGGAGCCGAAATGCTGGATGCAGCCGACGCCCGACTCGACCGCGACCGAATTCCACGGCGCGCCGACACAGAAGCAATCGATATGGCCGTTGGTCAGGCTCTCCACCATGTAGGGCGGCGGCAGAACCACCATGCGGACATCTTCGTCCGGATCGACGCCGCCGGCAGCCATCCAATAGCGGAGCTGATAATTGTGGTTCGAGAACGGGAAGGTCATGCCGAAGGTGAGCGGGCTCGCGCCTTTGGCCTTGCGGTCGGCGACCACGCGCGCCAAGGCGCGCGCCGACACCAAGGGGTCGGCCGGATCGCCGTCGGCGAAAGCCGCGAGTTCGGCATGAAGCGTCGGCGTCACCGTGACGGCGTTGCCGTTGAGCGCGAGATTGAACGGCGCGATCAAGGGCACGCGCACGTGGCCGATGCCGAGGCTGGACGCGATCGGCAGCGGCGCCAGCATATGCGCCGCGTCGAACAGCCCGATATTGAGCTTGTCGCGCACGTTCGACCACGACACTTCGCGCACGAGTTCGATCGCCAGGCCCTCGGCCGCGGCAAATCCATGATCCACCGCGACGAGCAAGGCCGCCGCATCCACGAGTGGAATGTAACCGATGCGTAAGCGGGTCTGGCTCATTTGAACAACTCCGCGGCCGTGATCAGCGATTGCGCGATCTCGACGATCTTCTTGTTCTCGTTCATCGCCGTCTTGCGGAGCAGCGCGTAAGCCTGCTCTTCGCTCAGGCCCTTGACCTTCATCAGCATGCCCTTGGCGCGGTCGATCACCTTGCGCTCCTCCAAGGCGTCCTTGGCGCGGTCGAGCTCGGACTGCAGCCGCGAGAATGCGTTGAAGCGCGAAATGCACAGATCGAGGATATTGGTGATGCGCTCTTTCTTCAGCCCGTCGACGATGTAGGCGGACACGCCGGCGTCGACAGCGGCCTGGATCGAGGCGGCATCGCTCTGATCGACGAACATCGCCACCGGCCGCTTCACGACGCGGCTCATCTGGAACATCTGCTCCAGCGTGTCGCGGCTCGGGCTCTCCAGATCGATGACGATCACGTCCGGATCGAGCGCGTAGATGCGCGCCAGGAGGTTATGCGTCTCCGGGATCAGCTCGACATGCGTGAGGCCCGCCTCGCGCAGGCCGTCGGCGAGGATCGCGGCGCGGATCGGGCTCTCGTCCACGATGGCGATCTTCAGCGAGGCATCCCGCTGCTCGCCGGCGGAGGGCGCGCCCGCGCCAGGCAGATCCGGTCCTTTACGCGTCACGGCCAATTCGCAGATCCCTGCTAAAGCGAGCTGCCGCACGGCGGCATCGCCGGCCGCGGCTCTCATCCTCACGCTTTCCATGCAAGACTCGTGCAAGGCAACCTGGCCGACGGCCCCACGCGGCCAGCCAAGCTGCTGTTTTCATGATGCTTTCAGGCGACCGCCGGCTCGCCCGTGGCGCCGTCCGCCGCGGCCACCATGGCGCCGGCCAGGGTCGTGTAGGCCTCGGTCCATGCCGCTTTGAGCGGCGGGGTGAAATCCGGCCCGAGCCCCTGCTCCAGGGTCCACAGCAGCGCGCTCCCCACCGGCTCGTAGTGCTGCGCCGTCACGCCGTAGGCGACGTGCCGTTTCCCCAGGCTCTGCACCGCCGGCAGGATCGTGTCGACCTGATGGAGATTGGTCACCGCGGTCGCCAGCATCGCGATCAGCTTTTTCTTCTGCTCGCGCAGATCGTTCGGGAACAAGGGCCGCACGTCCGGCGCGATCGCGAACAGACGGTCGTAGAACAGATCCGCCGCGGCGTCGGCGATCGGCACCACTTTCTTGAAGCTGTCTTGAACCATGCTCACTTGTTCGGGTGTCATAACGCGCCCTCGTGATTGCGATAATGGAAGTCCGGGCGGCGCCTCAAAAAATGGGCTCGGCCGCCTGCGGACGACGGGGCGCGGATCGCCGTTGAACCGCGCTGTCGAAGTCGCGGCCCGGACGACATCGTTCACGGGCCGCCGAGCTCCATTGCTCGCTGTTCAGAACGGAGCAAAGTTCGTGCCATGCAGCCGCGGATCGCTTGCGCGGGCGGCCTCGGTGCCCTAATGCGACGCAATCGAAGACAACCGCCGGGCACCGACATGACCGAAAGCAAAATCGATGCGCGTCTGCGCGAACTTGGCATCGAACTGCCGGCGGCGCCGGCGCCGCGAACCGCGCGCATCCTGATGGCCAAGATTGCCGGCGGGTCGCTGTACGTGTCCGGGCAACTGCCGAGCTGGAACGGCGAACTCCGTTATGTCGGCAAGGTCGGGCGCGAATTCACCCTGGCCGAGGCGCAGGCCGCGGCGCGCCTTTCGGCGCTGAACGTCATCGCTCAGGCGCGCGCGGCGCTCGGCGGCGATCTCGACCGGATCGCCGAGGTGACCTACCTGCGCGGCTATGTGAACGTCACGCCGGAGTTCTACGACATCGCCCAGTCGGTCAACGGCGCGTCCGATCTCATGAGCGAAGTGTTCGGCGCGGCCGGCGCGCACGCCCGCACCGCGATCGGCGTCGCGATGATGCCCTACAACGCGGCGATCGAAGTCGAAGCCCAGTTTTTGTTGAAGTAGGCCTGTCGCGGCAACCAAGCGTCAGTGGCTGATCATCCACGGCCGATTGGCGGGGAAGCTCTTGGAACCATCCTTGCCGCGCTTGGTGTAGCGCATCGACTTCTGGCCCGAGCAGCAGCCGCAGCCCGCGCCGTGCTTGCTCTTCATCTGCTGCAGGCTCATCGGCGCATGCGCGCTGCGCTCGTTGGTGGCGAAAGCGCTGCGCCGGGCCGCGTCCATCGACGCGAAATGCGGCGCGGTCAGAAAGGCGCGCGGCGCGGCGACGCCGCAGTCCGGACAGTCCTGCGGCAGTTCGCATTCGGCCATCGGCCGCATGTCGGTGAACGGCCCGCAGGCCTCGCAAAGATAGTCGTAAACGGGCATCGCTGAACTCCGAAATCGCAAGGACTGTCATGCCCCGCGCAAGCGGGGCATCCAGTATCCACCAAGGTCAGTGAGGACTGGATCGCCCGCTTTCGCGGGCGATGACACTGTGTGTTGTGGCGCGCTCACTTATCCGGCGACATCGGGATATCGACGCCGCCCTTGATGTGCTTGATCGGCCCGGCCGCAGTCGGCATCACATCGAAGTCGAAGATGTCGGTCGGCAGCCACAAGGTGGCGCAGGCGTTGGGGATGTCGACGACGCCCGAAATGTGCCCCTGCACCGGCGCGGTGCCGAGGATCGCGTAGGCCTGCGCCCGGGAGTATCCGAACTTGGTCAGGTACTCGATGGCATTCAGACAGGCTTGCCGATAGGCGATGTGCACGTCGAGATAGTGCTGCTTGCCCGCCTCGTCGACCGAGATGCCTTCGAAGATGAGATAGTCGTTGTAGTTCGGCGTGATCGGAGACGGCTTGAAGATCGGATTCTTGATGCCGTATTTGGACATGCCGTCTTTGATGACCTCGACCTTGAGATGCAACCAGCCGGCCATCTCGATGGCGCCGCAGAAGGTGATCTCGCCGTCGCCCTGGCTGAAGTGCAGGTCGCCCATCGACAGGCCGCCGCCCTTCACATAGACGGGAAAGAAGATCTTCGAGCCGCGCGACAGATCCTTGATGTCGCAATTGCCGCCATGTTCGCGGGGCGGCACCGTGCGGGCGCCTTCGGCAGCGACCTTCTCCTTCACCGCGCCCGTGGCCTTGCCGGCATGCGCCGTGGCCGCGAAAGGCGGGTTGGCGAGCGGCGGCACGCGCGTCGGATTGGTCGCGATGAAATCGATCTCGCGCTTGTTCCAGGTGTCGAGCAGCTTCTGGTCCGGCAGGCAGCCGATGAGGCCGGGATGAATCAGCCCGGCAAACTGCACGCCGGGGACGTGACGCGAATGCGTATAGACCCCGGAAATGTCCCAGATCGACTTCTGCGCCTGCGGAAAGTGATCGGTGAGAAAACCGCCGCCGTTCTTCTTGGAGAAGAAGCCGTTGAAGCCCCACAAGCTCTCGGGCTTGGCGCCGACATCGAGCAGGTCGACCACCAAAAGATCGCCGGGCTCCGCCCCTTCGACGCCGATCGGGCCGGAGAGGAAGTGCACGATCGACAGGTCGATGTCGCGCACGTCGTCGGCGGAATCGTTGTTCTTGATGAAGCCGCCGGTCCAGTCATAGGTCTCGACGATGAAATCGGAGCCGGGCTTGACCCATGCCACCATCGGAATATCCGGATGCCAGCGGTTATGGATCATCTCGTTCTTGTAAGGCGATTCAGTCAGATCGACTTTGATCAGCGTATCGGGCATTTCTCCTGCTCCTTCGCGAAACCCGTTACTTCCCGGACGAGATTTGCGCCGCCCCCAGGAGGCCGCGACGCCGAAAGGTCAAACCGCAAGAAACCGCGCAATCTCCGCCTCGTTCACCTGCTCCCGTGTCGAGGCGTGAACGAGCCGGCCGTTCTCCATCACCACGATGCGGTCCGCGACATCGAGGATGAAGCTCAGCACCTGTTCGCAGACGACGATGCAGAGATTGCGCAGTTGTCTGATGTCCTTGAGAACCTTGGCGATGTCCTTGATGATCGACGGCTGGATGCCCTCGGTCGGCTCGTCGAGCAGCAGGATCTTCGGGTCGCTGGCGAGCGCCCGCGCGATCGCGAGCTGCTGCTGCTGGCCGCCCGACAGATTGCCGCCGCGGCGCTTGTCGAACTCCCACAGGATCGGGAACAGGCTGTAGATCTCGTCCGGCACCTCGCTCTTGCCGGTGACGACGAGGCCCGTTTCGATGTTCTCGCGCACCGTCATGGTGCCGAAGATCTGCCGCCCCTGCGGCACGTAAGCGAGACCGCGCGCGACGCGCTGGTGGCTCGGCAGGGCCGACACGTCCTTGCCCTCGATCAGCACCTCGCCCGAGCGTCGCGGAATGGTGCCGATCAGCGATTTCATGAGCGTCGATTTGCCCATGCCGTTGCGGCCGACGACCGCAACGATC
>Ga0180216_1003375_pt1 | contig 12698 bp, 11 predicted proteins | sample eDN3rd37CBELigMG_FD_128879 | JGI IMG/M metagenome (GOLD analysis project Ga0180216, IMG submission 128879) | Enriched Miracle-Growth compost microbial communities from Emeryville, California, USA - eDNA 3rd pass 37_C BE-Lig MG (version 2)... ...
CAGTTGGCGCCAGACGCCGAAGCCGCTCGACGGCGCGACGCTCGGACGGCGCGCGGCATGGACCGCTGGACAGCGATAGACTAGCAGGTGTGTCCGCCTGCCTGATGCACATGCTCGACGTCGTCTCGATGGCGGCGCCGGCAAGCGACGAGGAGGACGCCGTGCAGCGTCGCATCGCGGCGCTGCTCGCCGACCCGCTCCTGGCGGACGTGCCGCCGGACGTCACGCTGGCCGAGGCGCGGGCCCTCGCCGCGCTCGAGACGGGCCAGGCCATGCAGGTGACGGTGGTGCGGCTCGACGGCGTCCGCATCGGTACGATGGCGCCGCGGTTGGGAAGCCAGCACGCACCGGGCGCTCACGCTGCTCGCCCACAAACGGACGCGCGCCGCTTGCCCTCGGTAGACTTGGTGGTCCGCCAGGGTGCCACGGTGAAGGAGCTCAAGCGCTTTTTCGCGCTCGCGTTCGCGCGGCGGCCCGAATGCACGCGGAGCATTAGCTGGTGCGCGCGCGCGGCCGCAGCAGCACGAACGCGGTGCTTGTGGCGAGCCCGCTCACGGCCATGCGTGCGTTGTGGTTCGGGCTGTTCGGGCAGCAGGCGCTACATTTGGCGGCGCTACGCGCTGGCGTGCGACCACACCAAGCTGGAGCCGGACACCGCGCGGATTCTGGACCTGGGCGTGCGCAGCGGCAGCGAGCTCCACTTTGTGCGGCGGCGGCGCGACAAGCCCCGCCGGGCGGGCAAAGCGTCGGCCTACGCCATAGCAACGTGACGACTGGCCGCGCTCGTACGGGCGAGCCGACAAAATTGGCGCCGGACGTGGTGCGTTAATGACTGGGCGCGAGCGCGCGACCGCCGGCAGGGCCATGGCCGGCTCGAACGCTGCTCCAGCAGGCTTAGAGCCGATGCGAGGGCCTGCTACGTGGCGGCATCGACCAACCGCTGGAGATGGCTGCACCACGATGTGTGAACGCGGTGTTCGTCGGTCCTGTCAATAACGTTTTTCTTCTTCAAATGGCCCGGGCACCCAGCACTGCTGTGTGCGGCAGCGTCGTTCTCGCACATCGGTGATGCCAGAGTCGCCGCCGAGGGGCGGCGACACCAGGCATGGGTAGCTGGCGGAGGCGGTCGCGCGCGGCCTCGAAAGTCGTGGCCGACGCTTCCGAGGCCATGGCGAGCGCGCGTACGCGCAATGTTCATGGTGGACTTGTTCGCTCAACGAGTGAGCCGAATGCTTTTGTATTCTGGGTCTTTGAACTACAAGTACGCCGAATAAACCTGCGACCCCCCCTATCCTCCTTTACAGCGACCGCGCTATGACTACACGAATAGAAAGCCCTCTGTACAGATACGCCACGCGACCGGGGGCTGGCCGCCTTGCCATCGCCTAGTCGTCCTCAAAGCCGCCGGGCTCGTACTCCCACTCCGGGAAGGGCAGCTGCTCGCCCGGCCGCAGGACAGGCCGGCCGTACGGGTGCATGGTCGGGTACGGCGGCACCTTGGAAATGTCCAGCCCGTGGAGCTCGTAGCCCGGGTCGAACGGCGACAGGGCTGTGGACGGGCCCCGGCAGTACGTCCCTTGCCCACCGATAAGCGTCAGCGCCTTTCGCCGCCAGCAGCGTTCGCGCGGCGTGCGAAGCAGCAGCAGGAGCGTACGCGGTGCCGGCGGCATGTACTCGGTCTCGAGGTCCGCGGCCGACGAAAACAGCGCGACCGGCTTGGGCTTCGCCACGGCGGCGGGCCGCGCGCCGAAATCCGCCAGCGGGTTCAGCATCGGCGCGGCGGCCTTCTTGACGGTGGTGGGCGGCGCCTTGTTGAGCGTGCTGTTGCTCACGTCGCCCAGCGCGCGGCGTGCCGTCGTGGGCGCCGCCCCAAGCCCCGCTGCGCGGTGGACAGAGACGCGAGGCGTGCGAGCGCCACGCGTCAGTTGTGCAGGCGTTCCGATCAAGCCACGGCGGCAGAGCCCCAACGCCGTACGCTTTTCCGCGGGCCGAATGGGCGTGCTCTCAATGTTTTCCTTGTTGACGATGCGCATCGACGCCATCGTCGCGTCGCCTTTTCGCGCAACGACGCGCGCCACCCTGTTCGCGCCGTCAAAATAACGAAAACATTTCTGTAACCGTCGCCAAACGGAAATCAAAAGTGCACTTTAAGCGTACATTTCAGCAATGATGCAATGCTAATTGAGGTTCAATTAGCGCGACTGAACGTAAATATCGGTTGTGAGTTTGAATTTGAGTGAAAATACGTTTCGCGCCTTTGCTTTTCCATCCGGAACCATGAAAGCATCGATCGATAGAGGCATGCCGTGGCACTGTACATGCGTTTGACTCGGGCCAGGTGTATGCTTTACAGAATGAACAGGAACCGGAGATCCTCTTCGGTCAGGCGGCTCAGGGCGTTGGAGTCCATGCCGACCGTGCTTTGGAAGAGCAGGTTCTTCTTCTCCTGCAGCTGCAGGATGCGCGACTCGATCGAGTTCTCCACGACGATGCGGATCACCTTGATCGGGCGGTACTGGCCCAGCCTGCGCACAAAAACCCCCCGGCGGCGCACGCACATCTCGGAAGAATTAGGAGGCGGGCCACTCGGCTCCAGGCAGGCGCGCTTCACCGGTCGTACCGATGGATGCGGTCCATGGCCTGCGCCTCCACCGCTGAGCGCGCCCCAATGCCCAAAGCAAGATGCATGCGCCGTTAGCTTTCGACCCAAGGCGCGTTTGCCAGCAGGACCGACCCCTACCAGGGTTCCACCACGGGTCCATGAGGAAGACGCGGGAGGCCTCGGTCAGGTTGAGCGCGACACCGCCGGCCTGGGTGGCGGCGCACACGCAGCGAGCTCGAGATCCGCCTCAGCAACGCCCGCAGCGCACGGAACAATCTTTCGCGCGTCCGTGCTTGCTCACCTTGAGCGACACGAGGAAGACGGTGATCTCGGGCATGGTCATGAAGGCCTTGATGATGGCGTCGCGCGCCATGGACGACATTGTGCCGTCCAGCTGCGGTTGGGGGGGCCGGGGGATCAGAACCCAAACGGACGCGCACGCGCCGTTACCCTTCAAGCCCAGCCGCAGCACGGTTGCTTGACTCGAGCGGCTACCTTGACGCAGCGGAAGCCGGCCTTTTGCAGGCGCCACTCGATCAGGTCCAAAAAGTTGACAAACTGCGAGAACACAATCGACTTGGTGGTGTCGCCGGCCTCGCGCAGCTTGGTCAGCTCCTCGAGTAGCGCCTCGATCTTGGTGCTGCGCACCCCGGCCACCTGCCAAAAAGCTGCGCCCGGCCGGCAAGTGTGAGATCGCCCCTTCGCGCACGTAGACCCGCCGAGCGCCGCGCCGCACCTGCTGCGCCACTTGTCGATGTCGATGCGCGCCAGGATCGACTGGCGCGCGCCCGCCTTGGCCTTGCTCGGCGGCGGCTCCCACGTCGGCTGGGCGAGGTCGATCGACATGTGCCTGAGCCCACCCGTCCCACGAGCAGCGCACGACGACGCGTCGGCTCGCGAGCGCGGGCCCACGCCGCGCTCGCCGGCTGGCAGCACGCACCGGAAGCACACGGGGCAGTCGACGGCGTCCGTGGAGGCGGACGCGACGTAGCGCCCGATGCAGTCGCGGCAAAAGATGTGCTTGCAGCCGGCCTGGATCGGGTCCTCCGGGCTCTCCTGGCACACGCCGCACACCGTCGTGGCCTGCCGCGCCGCCCACGCCCAGGCGGCCGCCGATCGCGTCAGCGTGCATCGCGGGATCGGGCGGACGACGGCGCCCCGCGCGCCGCGGCGATACCCCGTCGCCGGCCGCTTGCTGGCGGTGGGTCACCAGGAACGGGTGGTCGGCGGCCTGGCGCATCCGCATGAGCAGCTCAAAGATGTGCGCGTAGTTGTTGAGCAGCGTGCCCTCCTGGACGTAGGACACGAAGCGGGTGCGGCTCTCCGAGTAGAGCGCCTCGTAAAAGTCCTCCTCCTCCTCGTTGAAGAGGTCGCGCCGCGTCTCCACCTGCGCGGCATCGCGGATGTGAGAGGCGGCATGCGCGCAGCGCACGGCCGTCAGCCCGCGATTGTTCCAGCAGGGCGCTTCCACGCATCGCGCACGCACGATGCGCGGCGGCAGGCCGAGGTCGTCCGCGCGCTCCACCTTGGTCCGGCGCAGCATGATGCGCCGCAGGAGCAGGCCCTGGCAAGGCGAAGGCACGGCCAGGCGCTCGGCATCGCGCGGCCGGTCAGCCATGGCGGCAGTTCTGAGATGCGGCGGCCGTCTCGCACACGCACCAGGCGGTCAAAGGCCACCTTGCCGGGGCCCTCGTTGCCGTACGTCTGGATGGGCTTGAGGATCTCGCGGTTCCACCAGCAAAAGTGGCTGGGACAGCCGCCGCAGCGCCGCGAGCACGCGCGCGGCACGCCGGTCAGCCACGTCGGGTCCGGGCGGCGCGGCGCCGACCCGGCGGCGCGTACTGCATCGGCTTGTGGTTGCAGTGGTCGCACGTCTTGTTGTCGGAAAACTTCCACGAGAACGTCTTGCAGGGACACTTGCTGCAAAAGTAGTTGGAGAACGGCTCCACGCCCATGAAGCGGATCAACGAGTACAGCTCGCCGACGCGGTTCTGCAGCGGCGTGCCGGAGAGCGACCACTTGCGCTCCGTCTGCATGGCAAAGACCGCGCGCGCCGTCGACGACGACCGGTCCTTGATGCTGTGCGCTGTGCACGACCCACCGCGATACCAGGTACAAGGCGACGGAGCGTCAGCAAAGATACCGACGATGCTCGTGCCTGGGCGCCCCACCGCGCCGCACCTTCGTCCAGGACGATCCGGTGCCACGCCACCTGGTGCAGCGGGGACGGCTCCTTCTCCAGCTCGCCCTTGCGCTTGAAGCCGTACTGCTGCCGGCGAAAGTCCGTCTCGATCGTCGAGTACGTCGTCAGCACGACGCGCGCCTGCCGCAGCCGCGCAGTGGACTTGTCGCGGTCGTTGCCTGTACCGAGCGAAAGGAGAGTGCGCACGAGAGCATTGCGATCAGCAAAGCAGAGCGCGCACGGTGGCCACAGCGCGGACCTCGCCGTACCGTAGTACATGGTCACCGGCAGGCTGCCCGGCTCCGAGTACTTTTCGATCTCGGCCTGCCATTGCAGCAGGGCCACCTGGCGAGGCGCCGCACGCCAGCAAGCCATCCGACCTTGTTAGCGGAGCACCGCGGGGCCAAGGCCTTGGTCCAGTCGCCGCGCGTGGCGCACCGTGGGGCAGACGACCAAGGTGGGCTTGTTGGACGGCGGCGCAGCCAGCAACAGCGAGATCATCTGGAGCGTCTTGCCCATGCCCATCTCGTCGGCCAGGATGCCGCCGCCGAACGGGCCGCGCTCCTGCTGCAGCATCCAGTTCAGGCCCTCCAGCTGGAAGGGCAGCAGCGTGGCGCGCAGGGCCGGCGGCGGCGTGACGTCCGCGCTCGGCTTGATGACCGGGTACTTGGCCTCCAGCGTCTCCCACACGTCCTGCAGGAGCGGGTTGACGTACTTGGGCGTCTTGTTCTGGATCCGCGCGACGTACCTGGGCCAGGCATGGGCACATGAGTCGCCGCCCATCCGTCTCGCACAGGGCGGCGTGGATCCGCCGTAGCATACCGCTCTCGGCGGCCGGGGTGCCGGCGACCGGTGCGCGCGGCGGCCGTCGTTCGCGGCGGCCGTGCGGTTGCCGCGCATGAGTGCCGCGGCCGAGATGAAGCCGTCGACCTCCTCCACGCTGCTGTCGTCGTCGCTGGCCTCGTCCGACTCGTCCGACTCGTCCGACTCGTCAGCCTCGTCGGCCTCGTAGTCCTCGTCGTCGTCCTCGTCGTCGTCGTCCGCAACGGCGCGGCTCGGCGTGCGGCTCGGCGTGCGGCTCGGCGTGCGGCTCGGCGTGCGGCTCGGCGCGCGACGCGGAGGGGTGACAAAATCGTCGTCCGAGTCGCCGCCGTCGCCGTCCTCGTCCGACGTGTGGGTCAGGTCGACGAGCGGGGTGGTGCTGCTCGCGCGGCGCCGCGGGCGCCGCGCCGCCGGCGAATCGTCCTCGAGCGCCTCCACGGTACCAGCGGCGTCCGCCGTCTCCCGTGCAAGGTCGCCGACCGACCGCTTCCGGCTGCCGGATCCTGCCGACGAGGCCGCGGACTGGGGCGTGGCCGGCTGAGACGATGCCGCGGCTGCCGCCCGCGCCGCCGCCGGGCTGCCCGGGCGTGACTTGGACGGCGCCATGTCGACGCGCGCCCACGCGGATGGCTGGTTCTCGCCGTCGAGTCTTGATTGCCTTCTGAGTTCAAGGCCTCGCCAAGTCACACTACACGTCGCAGAGCGTCCTCGTCGTCCCCCTCCTCTTCGTCAAGCCTTCTCGGTCCGTTTCGTCACGGCTGCTTCGTGGGCCGTTCGCGTCTTCAAGGCGGCTCCGGCACCGGCGGCGGCGGCGGCGGCGGCGGCGTCCTCCACAGTGGCGCAAATGTGGCGCAACAACCGCGCACGACGCGCCACGTGGTGGCGCAACTGTCGCGCAAATTTGGCGCGAAACATTTGCGTGTGGCGGACGCAGCGGACGACGACGACGCAGCGGACGACGACGACGCAGCGGACGACGGCGGAGGCTGGCGGAGGACGCAGCGGACGACGACGACGCAGCGGACGACGACGACGCAGCGGACGACGGCGGAGGCTGGCGGAGGACGCAGCGGACGACGACGACGCAGCGGACGACGACGGAGGCTGGCGGACGACGACGGAGGCTGGCGGAGGACGCAGCGGACGACGAGGCAGCGGACGAGGCAGCGGACGACGAACAGGACGACGCACAGTGGCCGACGCAGTGGACGCCGCACAGCGGACGATGCAGCAGACGACGCAGCGGACGACGACGCACGCAGCGGGGACGACGACGAAGAGGCTAGCGGAGGATGGCCTAGACTTGCGAGAAAAAGTTCTAGAGAAAGGGTGGACGAGGAGAGGGCGAACGGGGATGGCAGCGCTCCGCTAAATCGGAGGTGGAGCAGGCTGATCCAAGTGGTGGCGGACGCACGCGGACGCTCCCCACGAGGCGGCGGAAGATTGACGACGCCGGAGGACGAGGAAGCGTAGCGAAGAATCCTTTTATAGACGTAGGCCAGCTTCGACGATTTGGACGATTTTGAACGACCCCCCGCGGCGGCGGCGGCCATGGCGGGCCGCAAGCGTCCGGCCGAGCTGCCGGGCGAGGACCGCGGCGGCAAGGGCAAGCAAAAGGTGGTCGTGGACCTGACGGAGAATTCGGTCGGCAGCGACAGCGAGGACGACTTCCAGCCGTCCAGCCGCACGTCGACGCCCTCGTCGGCGCGGTACACGGGCAAGGGCAAGGCCAAGGTCGCCGAGACCAGCTCGGACGACGAAGGCGGCAGCGGCGGCGTGCCCTCGCCGAGCCGCCCCAGCGCCGCCGCGGCCGCCGCGGCGACCCCGGCGGCGGCGCCGGCGCCGGCGGCGGCGGTGGGACGGACCGGCCACGACGGCAATGACGACGAGTGCTTTGTCTGCGGCAAGCCGGGCGAGCTGCTCTGCTGCGACGGCTGCCCGGCGGCGTACCACTTTGCCTGCGCGGGCGTGGCGCGCGAGGTGGCCGAGCAGGATGGCTGGCTGTGCAGCCGCTGTGTGCGGGAGCGGCGCAAGCAGGAACGGCAGGCCGCGCAGGCCCGCCCCACCCCGACGCCGCCGCTCGCGCCGGCGTCCCCAGCAGCCGCCCCCGCGGCAGCCGCTCCGGCACCGCGCGCCCCGGCTCGGACGCCAACGCCAGGCCGGCCGCCGCGCGATGGCAGCGCGCCGCCCGTGCGCGTGATGGGCCCCACGAGCGCGCTGACGTCCTTCCTGGCCGAGAAGGGCATCTCGGCGCGGCGCATCCGCGAGCAGCACCTGGCCGCCACCGCTGGCGCCGCCGCGCCGAACGGCGCCACGACTCCGGCCCCGGCGCCGACACCGACGCCCTCGACGGCGGCCCCGGCGGCGCAGCGGCCCGCGGGCACGTCCGTGTACGATCTGTCCAGCCCGGCGGCGCTGGCGCCGTCGCGGGCGCGGCTGCGGTTTGAGGTGGTGCTGGAGCCCGTGACCGAGGCCGAGTACACAGCGGCGTGGCGGCGCCGGCAGCGGCAGCGCCGCGCGGCCCTCAAAGGCAGCAGCCAGCGCGGTGGCAAGAAAGGCAAGGACGCTGACGCGGGCAAGGGCAAAGGCAAGGGCAAAGGCAAGGCGCCCACCGGCAAGCGCAGCAAGAGCGGCTCAGCCAGCGGCAAGGCCACGCCCGCGCCGCGGAAGCGCGGGCGCCGGAGCGGCGGCCGCGGTGGCGGCGGCGGTGGTGACAGCAGCGACGACGGGAGCAGCGGCAGCAGCGACGACGACGACGACGACGACGCGGACGACGACTATGTCGACAGCGGCAGCGAGGACGAGGACAGCGACGTCAACGTCGACGACGACGGCAGCGACCACGAGGCGGCGTTCAGCAGCGACGAAGGCGTCGACGGCATCATCGGCTACGTGCGCGGGCCCAACGGCGAGCCGCTCGTGCGCCGGCGCGTGGCCATCTGCGGCCTGTGCAACGCGCAGCTGCCCACCGGCGTGCTGCGCTGCCCGACGTGCGCGGCGGCCCCGCGCACCCTGCTCAGCACCACGCCGGCTGCCATGGCCGCGGCGGCTGCGGGCGGGCGCAAGCGCACGCGCGCCGAGGGCAGCCTGCTGGACACCGTGCTCGGCCGCGTCGCCAGCCTGCAAGACATCTGCATCAAGGTGCGGCACAGTCATGCATTGGTCTCCGGGATCGGCAGAGCGCCCACTCACCGAACCGCAGGTCCTGGTGCGCCGTTGCAGTTACTTTGCTCAGTCCCTCTGCGAGCGGCTGGACGACGTCGAGTCGTTTGGCGACATTACCGACGCCGTGCGGGACCGCATCTGCAAGACGGTGTGCCGGCTGCGGCAGCTCAACGACGCGACGCTTCGCCTCTTCCTGTTCCCGGGCGCCACGCGGATCGCGGTCTACGACTGCGCCCGTACGAACGGCGCCCGCGCGCGGCCGCGGCGCCAGCGCCGTCGCGCACCGCTGACTCGTCCGCCGCGCTGCTGTACCATCCTGCCAACGCGGGTCGCAGGGCTGTCGCCGCAGGCGTTCCTGATGCTGCCGCCGGTGCTCGCGTCCGTCACGTCGCTCGAGCTCGAGGGCTGCGGCCGCATGCTCAACGAGCACCTGATGGCCATCGTGCAGGCGGCGCCGCAGCTGGTGGAGCTCACGCTCGGCGGCGCGTTCCTCATCACCGACCACACGATGCAGCTGGCGCTCCGCCAGCTGCAGCAGCCCCTGGAGCGCCTGTGCTTGTCGTACTGCCCGCGCGTCGGCACCGGCACGCTGCGCGCCGTCGCCGATCGCAGCGCCCACTGCCTGCGGGTGCTCAAGCTGCGGCAGTGCGAGTCCATCCGCGACGCCGACCTCGCGCCGCTGACGGCGCTGCGCGCGCTCACCAAGCTCCACATCGTCGAGTGCCCGCAGCTGACCGACGCCAGCCTGCTGCCGCTGCTGGCCGCGGTCGGCGGCGGCCTCACCGCCCTGCGCCTCTCCGGCTGCTCGACGCTCTGCGCCGCCGCCAACGGCCTCCCCGTGGCCGACGCCCACACCCTGCCCGTTGCCCTGCCCGCGCGGCCGGCGCCCGCAGTGCGGCCGGCCACCCCCGCGGCCGCCGCGGCCGAGCCGAACGGCGACGCTGCGGCACCCGTGGAGCCGGCCGAGCTGGATGCGCCGACGACGCCAGCGGCGGCGCGGCGCCGGCGCGGCCCGCGTTCGCGGCGCCAGTCCGACGCGGCCGGGGCGGCAGCGGCAACGGCAGAGGACGGCGGGGCGGCCGCGGCCGCCGAGCAGGCCGAGCAGGCCGAGCAGGCCGAGCAGGCGGCGGTCGCCAAGGCGCAGCTGCCGCCAGCGGCCATGCTGACGGCGGGCGTCTTTGCGCTGCTCGGCCCGACGCTGTGCAACGGCGCCCTCCTGGGGCGGCTGGAGGTGGCGTCGACGGCATTCGACGACGTGGCGCTCGCCGCCGTGCTGGAGGCGTGCGGCAGCTTGGAGCGCCTGGACCTGACGCGCACGCTGGTCACGGGCGCCGGCATCGCCGCCCTCGTGGCCGCGCCGTGCGCACCGCGGCTGACCCACCTCTCCATCAACCGCATCGCCGAGGACGTGCCGGTCGACACGCTGCTGGCGCTCGCCGCGACGGCGCCGGCGCTCCGCCGGCTGGACGTCTCGTGGATGCGCACAGTCGACGACGACGTCGTCGCGGCGTTCCGCAAGGGCGCGCCGGCGCTCGAGTATATGGCCGTGTGGGGCTGCAACCGGCTCACCGAGGCCGTCCTCGCGGTCGCCGAGCGGCCGCCGCTATTCCGGCTCGTCGGCGCGTTCTTCTTGCGTTAAGAACGTTTGTTTACTACCAATCCATACTGTACAGGCGCTCCGCAAGCACGATAAATCAAGCGTACAACGGTCGCAAAAAAATTACATAGATTCGCCATTTTTGTTTCCTACCGCGACCGACTGCGGTGTCGGGAGCCCAGCCGCTCCTGCAAAACACCCGACCGAACGCGCGCACGAAGGACAGGGGGGTGGGGAGGGGGGGAGAGAGAGTACACGGGTCGCCAATCAACGAATGGGAAAACAAGGGGGCAGCAAAAAACGCAGCAAAGCTCTCAAGCGCACGCTGGCGATCACTCGGCTCCTCCTGCTTCAAGTCAACTCTCTCAGCGGAGTGCGAGGCGAGCACCCCCCCAGCGTGGTACGCACGCGCGCTCTAAAGAAAGCCAACCAGGCCGGCCCGCGGCCCCTCCGGCTATGCGTCCTCGACCTTGATATGGACAAACAGGCTCGAGAGCTCGAGCCGGTGCCACTTGTCGTCGTAGAGCGACACCATGCGGTAGCCGCACTGGAGGCACTCGAACGGGATCGTATTGCTCGCGATGAAGTCGTCCGAGCCGGCGGCGTCGTAGTCCTGGTTTGGCGGCGCGCGCCAAGACGCCAGTGTGCGAGGAGCGTGAGCGCCCGCGCTCCCAGCCGACGCGCGTCGGTGGGGAGGGCTTCGGCGCACCATGACGCAGAAGCGCACGAGCGCGAGGTCGGGGCGCGTGACCTTGAAGTGGAAGGTCTCGTTCCACGACGGGTTGAACCCGTTGTCGTCGACCGTCTTCGTCTTGTACTGGGCAGTGAGGCCGTGTCCGGACGAATGCCGACCGCGATGGCCCAATCAGCCCGGCGGCGACGTCGGCCGGGTGCCGGCCATGCGCGGCGGGGGCACGCGCATACCGAGACGGTGTCGTCGTCCGCGCCGACGACCTCGACGATCACGTACGGGTCGATGACCTCGCCCTTGATCTGCTGCTCGGGCTTGGGCAGCTGCTGCGCGTCGATGATGGTGATGGTGAAGGTCTTGGGTTTGGCCGGCGGAGCGCCGTTCGGCTAGCACGCACCAACGCATAAGGTCGGTGTGCCAAGATTGGGGTTAGCGTGCCGGCCGGTCGGCCCGCGGCGCCGGCTGGAACGGCACGGCGGCGCGTACGTTGCGCAGGCACTCGGGCTTGAGGACGTAGCCGCAGCCGCCGTTCTGCTGGAACCGGCCCTGGTTCAGCTGCATCGAGCGGTCGTGCGTCTGCACGCCGCGCCGGTCGCACAAATCCGTTCGACGCAGCGCTCAGCATATCGCGACACCACCAGCAGCACGCGCGGTCGGCAGCGCGCGCACGCACCTGGAAGTTGAGGGCGACGATCTGGCAGCCCGCGTTCCAGTGCACGCGCGGATCGAGGTTGGACGAGTCCACGCGCGATCCGGCCGGGTACACGCGCGAGAGCTGGCGCATGTTGTACTTGACTGTGGGGCGCACCCATGCCAGGCAAGCGCGCGTCACCCCGCGCCAACGCCAAGTAAGCATCCGAGCGATGGGTGAGGGCGCGTGCCGGCGTCCCCAGCACGCACTGTACTGCTCCGTCTTGTTCGTCGCGAACTTTTCCGACTTTTTCTCGCCAAAGGACGACATCTCCTCGGGCCTGCCTGGCCGGTCAAACGACTGCGGCGTCAGCGCGGCCCCACCCCGTGCGCTGCGGCTATCGCCGATGAGCGTCGGAAAGGCATGGCAGATCGGCATGCGGCCACGTCCCCGCACCTTGAAGTGCACCGCGCGGCAGTACTGCACCAAGTCGGATAGCTCCGGGTGCGTCTTGACGGCTTTGTTCTTCTTCTTCTTCTGCCGCTGCGCACGCGGCGCGCGCCGACGCACCGCATCGCCACGCCCTGGTCCACGGCGTGAGCGCGCACGATCCTCCATGGCCGCGCCCGGCAGTTCGCACGCGCTCACCTCGATCTCGTCCTCGTCGTCTTCATCGTCGTCCTCCTCGCGCTCCTTCATCATGGCGGCGCCGTTGACGCTCGACATCGTGTTGGGCGCGTCGTCGGCGAGGCGCTTGCCCTTGATCAGGATCTTGCCCTTGAGCGCCTCGGGCGACGGCAGCTCCGTCGAGTTAGGCTTGGGCGGCTCCGCGTAGAGCTGCCGCCACGCGCGCCCGTGCCGCACCCGACTTCAAACCGCGTGAGCGCCCCCCGCCAGCCACGGTTGCTTTGCGCAGGTGGGCCCCCGTCCACGGACCATGTCGCCAAAGACCGCCTTCATGATCTGCGCCATGCGCTGCTGCTGCGGCAGCGAGCAGTGCACCTCCAG
>Ga0180216_1003376_pt1 | contig 12697 bp, 12 predicted proteins | sample eDN3rd37CBELigMG_FD_128879 | JGI IMG/M metagenome (GOLD analysis project Ga0180216, IMG submission 128879) | Enriched Miracle-Growth compost microbial communities from Emeryville, California, USA - eDNA 3rd pass 37_C BE-Lig MG (version 2)... ...
AACACGCTGGAGCCCTTGCGGTTGAAGTCGCCCTCGAGGCCATGGCCGACCGCCTCGTGCAGCAGGATGCCGGGCCAGCCCGATCCCAGGACCACCGTCATCTGGCCGGCGGGCGCGGGCCGCGCCTCGAGGTTGACGCGGGCCTCGTGCACGGCGCGGCGCACGTAGCCCTCGAGGATTTCGTCCGTGAAATAGGCCAGGCCGGTGCGTCCGCCGCCCCCGCCGCTGCCCATTTCGCGGCGGCCCGCGCGCTCGGCGATCACGGTGACCGACAGGCGGACCAGGGGACGCACGTCGGCGACCAGCCGGCCGTCGCTGCCCGCCACCAGGATCACGTCGTATTCGGCCGCCAGCCCCGCCATCACCTGGATCACCTCGGGATCGGCGGCGCGCGCCATGCGCTCGACGCGCTCGAGCAAGGCGACCTTGTCCGGCGCCGAGAGCGAATCGACGGGATTGACCGGCGCGTACAGGTGCCGCCGTCCGTCGGGGGCGCCCTCGATGCGCCGGCGGCCGGCCCCCCGGCGCGCGATGGTGCGCACCGCGCGGGCCGAGGCCATCAGCGCCGATTCGGACAGGCTGTCCGAATAGGCGAACGCCGTCTTTTCGCCGCTGACCGCGCGCACGCCCACGCCCTGGTCGATCGAGAAGCTGCCGGTCTTGACGATGCCTTCCTCGAGGCTCCAGCCCTCGCTGCAACTGTACTGGAAATACAGGTCGGCATAATCGACCTTGTGCGCATGGATCTCGGACAGGGCGCGCGCGAGATGCGACTCGTCCAGCCCCCAGGGCTCGAGGAGCAGCGATCGCGCGGTGGCCAGCGATTCCATGCCCGGTTCTATCAGCTTCATATCCTTCCTTTTCTCGACAATCACATCACGCGGTGGCGCAGGGCCGGCAGGGATTCGCGCACCTGCTCGAGGCGCCCGGCATCGAGCAGGCCGGCCACCACGCCCTCGCCCTCGGGCAGGCATCCGAGGATCTCGCCCCAGGGATCGATCAGCATGGAATGGCCCCAGGTCCTGCGGCCGTTGGCATGCTTGCCGCCCTGGGCGCTGGCCAGCACGTAGCACTGATTCTCGATCGCCCGCGCACGCAGCAATACCTCCCAGTGTACAGAACCCGTGGTATGGGTAAAAGCCGCCGGCAGGACCATCAGCCGCACGTCCCCCTGCGCCCGGAAGAATTCCGGAAAGCGTAGGTCGTAGCAGATGCCCAGCGCCGTGCGCCCGAAAGGCAGATCGAAGACCCCCGGCGCATTCTCGCCGGGACGGATGGTCGCCGATTCGTCATAGGATTCCTCGCCGCGCCGGAAACCGAACAGATGGATCTTGTCGTAGCGCGCGCAAACCTCGCCATCGGGCCCGAAGACCAGGCACGCATTATAGATGCGGCCGGCATCCGGACTTTGCAAGGGCAGCGTCCCGCCCACCAGCCACACGCCGTGCCGGCGCGCCTGCGACGCCAGGAAATCCTGGATCGGCCCCGCGCCGGCGCGCTCGGCGACGCCGAGCTTGTCCGTATCGCGTATGCCCATCAGGCAGAAATACTCGGGCAGGGCCACCAGCCGCGCGCCGCCGGCCGCCGCCTGCGCGATCAGCGCGCCGGCGCGCTCGAGATTATCCCCCACGGCAAACCCCGACACCATTTGAACCGCGGCCACCGCGAAACGCCGATCATCCTCTTTCATGCCTTTTCCCATCACGACCCATCACACGAAACAAAACCGGGAGAAACTTCCGAATACATCATGCGGGCGCCGCGAGCCTTTCATTATTGACACGAAGGCACCACAATCCATTAATATTGATTTAAAATCCGTTTCACGCAAGATTCACGCAAGATTATCCACCCTCAACCACACACGGAAATCATAATGGTCCGCGTCAGCTATTCGACCCAAAAGCTCAAACTCGAAAAAGAAATCAACAAACTCCAAAAGCAGATGGAAAACCTGCACAGCAAGCAGCGGGCTCCCGTGATCGCCTCGATCGTGCGCTCGATGCGCGAATACGATATCGGCGTCGAGGAAATCACCGCCGCCCTGGGCCGCCGCGCCGGCGGCCGTCCGGCGGCGGGCGGCGCCCGCAAGGCCGCGTCCAAGGCCGCGAAAACCACCAAGCGCGTCATCGCCCCCAAATACCGCCACCCCGAGACCCAGGCCACCTGGACGGGACGCGGCAAGGCGCCGCGCTGGATCACCGACGCCGAGGCGCAGGGCCAATCCCGCGATTCCTTCCTGATCCAGCAGTGAGGCGGCGGGCGGCCGCCGGCCGCCCCCTCGCCCGATCCGTTCAGGATTTCCCGATCGGATATTCGACCTCGATCACCTGGGCATTATGCCCGGGAAAACGATCGAATATCGCGCGGGCCAGGTACGGCATGACCACCGTCAGATTGTCGGACTGGCCGAGGCTGACCGCGGTGGCGCGATAGACCTCGCGGCCCTGATGCTGGCGATCCTGGATCGTCACCGTCAGGGTATGGCGATACAGGTCGACCGGCACGTTCTCGACCGGCGGCCCGAACGCCCATCCACCCCACGGGCGGTACATGCCGACATAAGGCCCGTGGAATCCATAGGGGCCGCCCGGATAATAAAAGGGATCGACCGGGCGCGCGATCCACGCGCGCGTCATCGGGCTGCCATAATCCAGTCGCACGTCGAACCGCGCCTCGGATCCGCCGCTGGCCTCGACCAGGCCGGTGACGCCGATGGCCGCGCGCACCATGTCGGAATAGGCCTGGAATTGCAGATCGTTGCCCTGGCCTTCGGCGGCCAGGATGCGGTAATGCGCACCGGCGGCATCGGCCGGCCACTGCTGGTAGCGGGTGACCTCGGCGGAAAACGTGGATGCGCATCCGCCGAGCAGGATCATCCCCAATACCGCCACGCCCGCGCGCATGATCCGCGCGCAGCGGGATATGCCCGCCTCGATCATTCGATACCTCGTCCACGACGGCCCCGCACCGCGGGCCACACGCCTTCATCATAGAGCCTGCCGCAACGGCGCGGAACCCCGCGGTTGCATACCGATACACCGGCACGGCGCCGGCGCACCGCCGCGGCGCGCGCACTACAATGGAGGCCTCTTTGCTCTCCCGCCCCCGCCTCCGACATGCGCACCGACTCCGCCCAGACCATCCACCGCCTCGACTACGCCCCCTATCCCTACCGCCTGCCCGAGGTGCGGCTCGAGTTCGACCTGGATCCCGAGCGCACGCTCGTGCACTCGACGCTGCGCTTCGAGCCGGTCGCGGGCTTCGAGGGACGCGCGCTCGAGCTCTACGGTGAAGACCTCGAGCTGGTCTCGATCGCGCTCGACGGCCGCGCGCTGGCGGCCGGCGACTACGTGCTGGACGACCGCGCCCTGAGGCTCCAGCCGCCGGCGGGCCGGCCCTTCACCCTGGCCGTGACCAGCGCCTGCCGGCCCGCGGCCAACACCAGTCTGATGGGCCTGTACGTCTCGGGCGGAAAACTGTTCACCCAATGCGAGGCGCAGGGTTTCCGGCGCATCACCTGGTTCCCCGACCGCCCCGACGTCATGTCGCGCTACCATGTCACGCTGCGCGCGCAGCCCGGCCCCTTTCCGCTGCTGCTGTCCAACGGCAACCCGACCGCGCAGCGCGCCCTGGACGACGGCCGCCACCAGGCCACCTGGGAGGATCCGCACCCCAAGCCCTGCTATCTGTTCGCCCTGGTGGCGGGCGACTTCGACTGCGTCGAGCGCGTCGAGGCCACGCGCAGCGGCAGGCCCGCGACCCTCCAGGTCTACAGCGACCGGGGCCATGCCGAGCAGACCCGCTGGGCGCTGGACTGCCTGGCGCGCGCCATGCGCTGGGACGAGCAGCGCTTCGGCCTCGAGCTCGACCTGGACCGCTTCATGGTCGTCGCCGCCCGCGACTTCAACATGGGCGCCATGGAAAACAAGGGGCTCAATATCTTCAACGCCGCCTACGTCCTGGCCGACCCGGACACCGCCACCGACGCGGCCTACCGCGGCATCGAGGCGGTGATCGGCCACGAGTATTTCCACAACTGGACCGGCAACCGCGTCACCTGCCGCGACTGGTTCCAGCTTTCCCTCAAAGAGGGCCTGACCGTCTTCCGCGACCAGGAATTCTCGGCCGACATGATGGCCCGCGGCCTTCCGCGGCACGAGGCGGCCAGCGCGCGCGCCGTCAAGCGCATCGACGACGTCACCGCCCTGCGCATCGCCCAGTTTCCCGAGGACGCGGGCCCCATGGCCCACCCCATCCGGCCCGACAGCTACCAAGAGATCGCCAACTTCTACACGGCCACCGTCTACGAGAAAGGCGCCGAGGTCATCCGCATGCAGCACACGCTGCTGGGCGAGGAGGGCTTCCGTGCCGGGCTGGACGAGTATTTCCGGCGCCACGACGGCCAGGCCGTCACCTGCGACGATTTCGTGGACGCCATGGAATCGGTCTACCGCCGCCTGCGCCCCGGCGAGGATCTCTCGGTGTTCCGCCGCTGGTACTCCCAGGCGGGCACGCCGCGCGTGCGCGTGCAAATCGAGCACGACGCCGCGGCCCGGACCTGCAGCATCACCCTGAGCCAGCGCTGCCCCCCCGCGGGGCTCGAGGCGCGCCGCAACCCGGTCGAGGAAAAGCCGCCCCTGCACATTCCCTTCGCGATCGGCCTGCTCGACCCGGACGGCGCCCCCATTCCCATCCAATGGGAGGGCGGGCCGCGCGACACCGTCCTGCTCGAGCTGCGCGAGGCCTCGCGGACCTGGGTCCTGCCCGGCATCGAGTGGCGGCCGGTGGCCTCGCTGCTGCGCAATTTCTCGGCGCCGGTGATCGTCGAGGCCGAGCGCGGCGACGCCGAGCTCGCATTGCTCGCGCGCTGCGATACGGATCCATTCGCCCGCTGGGAGGCGGGGCAGGAGCTCGCCCGGCGCCACCTGCTGGCCTGCGTCGCCGCCCTGCAGGCCGATCGCCGGCCGCCCGCGATCGGCCCCCTACTCGAGACCTGGCGCGCGGCCCTGGCCGACGCCAGCCTGACCCCGGCCTACCAGGCGCGGCTGCTCGCCCTGCCCTCGCCCAAAGAGGTCCTCGAGCTCACCGAGCCCATGGATCCCCTGGCCACCGCCCGGGCCTGGAGGCACGTCCAGCAGGCGCTGGGCGCCGAGCTCCAGGAGGCCTGGCGCGAGATCCACGACCGCCTGGCCGCGGACGACGGCCCCTACCGGCCCGATCCCGCGTCCTCGGGCCGCCGGGCGCTGCGCAACCTGGCCCTCGCCTACCTCGCCGCGGCGCGCACCGGCGACGGCCGCGAGAGGGCGCTGGCGCAATACCGCGACGCGCGCAACATGACCGAGCGCATGGGCGCCCTGACCGCCCTCCTGAACCAGGATGGCGGCGACGAGGCGGCCGAGGGCATCCTCGCCGATTTCCATGCCCGCTGGCGGCACGACCCCCTGGTCATCGACCGCTGGTTCGCCGTCCAGGCGGCCGCGCCCTCCTGCGACACCGCGCGGGTGCGCCGGCTGATGGCCCATCCGGACTTTTCCCTGCGCAATCCCAATCGGGCCCGCTCGGTGGTCTTCCGCTACTGCATGGACAATCTCGAGGGCCTGCACACGCCCGAGGGCCACGCCTTCTGGGCCGAGCAGGTCCTCGCGCTCGACCGCATCAATCCCGAGATCGCCGCCCGGCTCGCGCGCGCCTTCGACAACTGGGCCCGCTACGCGCCCTACGCGCGCGACGGCATGCGCGATGCGCTGCTGCGCGTCCATGGCGCGGCGGGCCTGTCGCGCAACGTCGGTGAAATCGTCTCCAAGGCCCTGAACGCCTGAGGGCGTCCGGGCCTTCCATCCACATCCGATAAAAAGGGGGAACCGCCTTGAAATTCAAATCCCTGACCCAGTACCTGGTCGAGCAGCAGCGCGAGCACCAGGCCGTCTCCGCCGACGTCCGGCTGCTCATCGAGACCGTGTCGCGCGCCTGCAAGGCCATCAGCCACGCCGTCAGCAAGGGGGCCCTGGGGGGCGTGCTCGGCAGCCTGGGCACCGAGAACGTCCAGGGCGAGGTCCAGAAAAAGCTCGACGTGCTCTCGAACGAGATCCTGCTCGAGGCCAATGAATGGGGCGGCAACCTGGCCGCCATGGCCTCCGAGGAGATGCAGACCATCCACCGCATCCCCAACCACTACCCCAAGGGCCAGAACCTGCTGCTGTTCGATCCGCTGGACGGCTCCTCGAACATCGACGTCAACGTGTCCATCGGCACGATCTTCTCGGTCCTCCAGGCGCCGGCCGGGGCGGCGGGCCGCGAGATCGCCGAGGAGGACTTCCTGCAGCCCGGCACGCGCCAGGTCGCGGCCGGCTACGCGGTGTACGGCCCCCAGACCATGCTGGTGCTGACCGTGGGCGCCGGCGTCGTGGGCTTCACCCTCGACCGCGAGATGGGCTCGTGGCTGCTGACGCACGACGACATCCGCATCCCCGAGGACACGGCCGAGTTCGCCATCAACATGTCGAACATGCGCCACTGGGAGGCGCCGGTGCGGCGCTACATCGACGAATGCCTGCAAGGCGAGACCGGGCCCCTGGGCAAGAACTACAACATGCGCTGGATCGCCTCGATGGTGGCCGACGTGCATCGCATCCTCTCGCGCGGCGGGGTCTTCATGTACCCGCGCGACGCCCGGGCCTCGGGCCGCAAGGGCAAGCTGCGCCTGATGTACGAGGCCAATCCCATGAGCTACATCGTCGAGCAGGCGGGTGGCGCCGCCATCGACGGCGACACGCGCATTCTCGATCTGCAGCCCTCCCAGTTGCACCAGCGCACCGGCGTGATCCTGGGGTCGCGCAAGGAGGTCGAGCGCCTGCTGCGCTACCACCAAGAGCAGGCCGAGCCCGCGGGGCGGGCCGCCCCCGTCACTCGAGGGTGAGGACGGTCGCCCCGGTCGTGCGGCGCCCGGCCAGGGCGCGATGCGCCTCGGCCACGTCCTCGAGGGCGAAGCGCTGGCCGATGGCCACCTGGATGTTGCCGTTCACGACCTGGGTGAACAAATCCGCCGCCGCCTCCTGCATGGCCTGGGCGGTCGCGACGTGGGTGGCCAGTATGGGCCGCGTCACGAACAGCGAGCCCTTGGCCGCGAGCTGGCCGAGGTTGACGCCCTCGACGGGGCCCGAGGCATTGCCGAAACTCACCATCAGGCCCCTGGGCTGCAGGCAGTCCAGGGAGGTTTCCCAGGTGCTCTTGCCCACGCCGTCGTAGACCACCGGCACCTTCTGTCCGCCGGTGAGCTCGAGCACGCGCGCGACGACGTCCTCGCGCGTGTAGTCGATGACCTCCCAGGCGCCGTTCTGGCGCGCCAGCGCGGCCTTTTCCGGGGTGGACGCGGTGCCGATCAGGCGCACGCCCAGGGCCCGGGCCCACTGGCAGGCGATCAGGCCGACGCCGCCGGCCGCCGCGTGGAACAGGATCGTCTCGTTGCCCTTCAGGCGGTAGGTCTGGCGAAACAGGTACTGGACGGTCAGGCCCTTGAGCATCAAGGCCGCCGCCTGCTCGAAGCCCACCGAATCGGGGATCGCCACCACGCGGTCGGCCGGCACGTTGCGCAGCTCGGCGTAGGCCCCGATGGGGCTCTGCCCGTAGGCGACCCGATCGCCCACGCGCAAGTGGCGGACCTGCGCGCCGACGGCCTCGACCACCCCCGCGGCCTCGTAGCCCAGGCCGTGCGGCAAGGGATTGGGGTACAGCCCCGTGCGGCAATAGATGTCGATGAAATTCAGGCCGATCGCCTTTTGCCGTATCCTGACCTCGTGATCGGCGGGCGCCGGCACCGCCTCGGTCACGATGCGCATGACCTCGGGGCCGCCGTGCTCGCGGACCTGGACCTTTCTGCTTTGCTCCATGCTTTTGATCTCCTCGCGCGATCGCACGCCGCGCCGCTGCTTTCCCGAACCCTGGATAGACTATCACGAACGCCGGCGGGGCTATCGCGAGCGCCGGCCGACCCTGGAGTCGCGGCCGCGGCGCCGCCCCCCGCCGAACCCGCGGGGCCCGCGGGGCCGCGCCCTGCCAGAAGCGGGTACAAAGGTTAAAATCAGGCCTTCATCCGATGAACCGCTCGACCGATTGAAAGACTGACGCTATGGCCGGACACAGCAAGTGGGCAAACATCCAGCATCGCAAGGGGCGCCAGGACGCCAAGCGCGGCAAGCTCTGGACAAAGATCATCCGTGAAATCACCGTCGCCGCTCGTGCCGGCGGCGCGGATCCGGACGCCAACCCCCGCCTGCGGCTGGCCTGGGACAAGGCCACGGGGGCCAACATGCCCAAGGACAACATCCTGCGCGCCATCCAGCGCGGCGCGGGCGGCGCGGACGACGCCAACTACGAGGAAATCCGCTACGAGGGCTATGGCGCGGGCGGTGCGGCCGTGCTGATCGACTGCATGACCGACAACCGCCAGCGCACCGTGTCCGAGGTCCGCCACACCTTGTCCAAGCACGGCGGCAACCTGGGCCAGGACGGCTGCGTCTCGTTCATGTTCAAGCATTGCGGGCAGTTCCTGTTCGCGCCGGGCACCTCCGAGGAACGGGTCATGGACGTGGCCCTCGAGGCCGGCGCCGAGGACGTGCAGACCGACGACGAGGGCGTGATCGAGGTGATCTGCGAGCCCGGCCAGTACGCCGGGGTCAAGGCCGCCTTCGAGGCGGCGGGCCTGGCGCCCGAGGTGCAGGGCGTCGTCATGAAGGCCCTCAGCGAGGTCGAGCTCTCGCCCGAGGATTCCGAGCGCATGCGCAAGCTCATCGACACCCTCGAAGGCCTGGACGACGTCCAAGAGGTCTACACCACCGCCGTCCTGGACGAAACCGAATGAAGCTCCTCGTCATCGGCGCGGGGGGCCGCGAACACGCCCTGGCCTGGCGCCTGGCGCAGTCGCCGCGCATCCAGACGGTCTACGTGGCGCCGGGCAACGGCGGCACCGACGCCCCTCCCCAGCTCCAGAACGTCGACCTCCACGACGCCGAGGGCCTGATCGACTTCGCCCGCCGCGAAAGGATCGCCTTCACCGTCGTGGGACCCGAGGCGCCGCTGGCCGCCGGCATCGTCGACGCCTTCCGCGCGGCGGGCCTGCGCATCTTCGGCCCGACCCGCGAGGCGGCGCAGCTCGAGAGCTCCAAGGACTACGCCAAGTCCTTCATGCAGCGCCACGGCATCCCCACGGCGGCCCATGCGACCTTCACCGACCCCGAGGCCGCCAAGGCCTACATCCGCGAGCGCGGCGCGCCCATCGTCGTCAAGGCCGACGGCCTGGCGGCCGGCAAGGGCGTCGTCGTGGCGGGCACGGTGGACGAGGCGACCGAGGCCGTGGACCACATGCTGGGCGACGGCAGCCTGGGCGCGGCCGGCGCGCGCGTGGTCATCGAGGATTTCCTCGAGGGCGAGGAGGCCAGCTTCATCGTCATGTGCGACGGGCACCACGTCCTCGCCCTGGCCACCAGCCAGGACCACAAGCGCCTGCGCGACGGCGACCAGGGGCCCAACACCGGCGGCATGGGCGCCTATTCGCCCGCCCCCATCGTCACGCCCGCCCTGCACAACCGCATCATGCGTGAAATCATCCTGCCGACGACGCAGGGCATGGCGCGCGACGGCATCCCCTACACCGGCTTCCTGTATGCCGGCCTGATGATCGGACCCGGCGCCGACGCCTCGCGCAGCCTCAGGGTCCTCGAGTTCAACTGCCGCCTGGGCGACCCCGAGACCCAGCCGATCATGATGCGCATCAAGAGCGATCTCACGACCGTCTTCGACCATGCGCTGGCGGGCACCCTGGACCAGGCCGAGATCGACTGGGACCGCCGCGCGGCGCTGGGCGTGGTGCTCGCGGCCCAGGGCTATCCCGAATCCCCGCGCAAGGGCGACCCCATCACCGGCCTCGCCCCCGACACCGACACCTGCATGACCTTCCACGCCGGCACCACGCGGCGCGACGGGGTCGTGCTCACCAACGGCGGGCGGGTGCTGTGCGTGACCGTCCTCGCGGATTCGATCCGGCGCGCGCAGCAGGCAGCCTATGACGCCGTGTCGCAGACCGTCTTCGAGGGCCGGCAGTTCCGCGGGGACATCGGCTGGCGCGCCCTGCCGCCCGGCAAGCACTGAATCCGACGAGGAAACCCATGCTCGTTCCCATCGACCGCGTCCACGACGCCTTCACCGGCTTGCAGGCCGGCATCGTCCAGTCCCTCGAAGCCTTCGAAGGCGGTCCCTTCGGGCGCGACGCCTGGACGCGGGCCGAAGGCGGCGGGGGCCTGACGCGCCACCTCGAGGGCGGGCGGGTCTTCGAGCGCGCCGGCGTGCTTTTCAGCCACGTCCGCGGCCGGGCGCTGCCGCCCTCGGCCAGCGCCCACCGGCCCGGCCTCGCCGGCCGTTCCTGGGAGGCCATGGGCGTCTCGATGGTGCTGCACCCGCGCAATCCGCACGTCCCCACCACGCACATGAACGTGCGCCTGTTCGTCGCCCACGGGGCCGAGGGCGCCGAGGACGTGTTCTGGTTCGGCGGCGGCCTGGACCTCACCCCCTACTATCCCGTCGAGGACGATGCCCGCCACTTCCACCGGGTCTGCCGCGACGCCGTGGCGCCCTTCGGCACCGACAAGTACCCCGCCTACAAGGCCTGGTGCGACGACTATTTCCTGCTGCGCCACCGCGGCGAGACGCGGGGCGTGGGCGGGCTGTTCTTCGACGACCTGGACGCGCCCGACTTCGAGACCTGCTTCGCCCTGACCCAGGCCGTGGGCGAGTGCTTCGTGCCGGCCTACGTCCCCATCGTCGAGCGCCGCAAGGACACCCCCTACACCGAGGCGCAGCGCGACTTCCAGGCCTACCGCCGGGGCCGCTACGTGGAATTCAACCTGGTCTACGACCGGGGCACGCTGTTCGGCCTGCAGTCGGGGGGGCGCACCGAGTCCATCCTGCTGTCCATGCCGCCCATCGCCCGATGGCGCTACGACTGGACGCCCGAGCCGGGCAGCCCCGAGGCCGCCCTCGCCGACTACCTCAAGCCCAGGGAATGGGTGTAGTGCCGCGGATCGGGCTCCTGGGCGGCAGTTTCGACCCCGTCCACCGCGCCCATATCGCGCTGGCGCGCGCCGCGCTCGACGCGCTCGGTCTGGACCGCGTCGAGCTGATCCCCGCCCACCGGCCCTGGCAGCGGGGCGCCCTGGGCGCCAGCCCCGCGCACCGCCTGCGCATGCTCGAGATCGCCTGCCAGGGCGATCCGCGCCTGGCGGTCAACCCGATCGAGCTGCAGCGCTCCGGCGCGACCTACACCATCGACACCCTCGAAAGCCTGCCGCGGGCCCGATACACCTGGATCCTCGGCGCCGACCAGTTGGCGAACTTCTGCACCTGGCATCGCTGGCGCGACATCGCCGCGCGGGTCGAGCTCGCCGTCGCCCGGCGCCCCGGATCGGACGACGCGCCGCCGCCCGAGCTCGCCCGGGCCCTGGCCGAGGGCCAGGGCGTGCTGCGGCGCATCCCCCTCCCCCCGCTGGCGATCAGCGCCACCGGCATCCGGCACGCCCTGCGCACCGGTCGGCCGGTCGATGATATGCTGGACCCGAACGTGCTCGAATACATCCGGACGCACCATCTCTACTCCGATCCGGCGGCCTCCGCGGATCCCGACCCCGCCCTATGAACATCCAGAAACAGCAACGCATCGTCATCGACGCCCTAGAGGACGCCAAGGCCCAGGACATCAAGGTCTACAACACGACCGAGCTCACCAGCCTGTTCGACCGGGTCATCATCGCCAGCGGCACCTCCAGCCGCCAGACGCGCGCCATCGCCGGCCACGTCGCCGACCAGGCGCGGCGCCGCGGCATCGAGGTGATCGCCTGCGAGGGCGAGGATTCCGGCGAATGGGTGCTGATCGACCTGGGCGACATCGTCGTGCATTGCATGCAGCCGGCGGTGCGCGCCCACTACCATCTCGAGGAGATCTGGGGCGCCAAGCCCGTGCGGGTCAAGCTCCTGCCCCAGGGCCCCGCCACGGCGGCGATGTTCGGGGACTAGCGCCCCATGAAACTCCGGGTCCTGGCCGTGGGCGTGCGCATGCCGGCCTGGGTGCAGGAGGCCTGGACGGACTACGCCCGGCGGCTGCCCCACGATTGCGCGCTCGAGCTCGTCGAGATCAAGCCCGAGCCCCGCAGCTCCGGCAAGACGCCGGCCCAGCTCATGCAGGCCGAGGCCCAGCGCATCGAGGCCGCCGTGCCCGCCCAGGCCTGGCGCGTCGTGCTCGACGAGCACGGCCATGATCTCGACACCATGGCGCTCGCGCGCCACCTGGAATCCTGGCGCGGCGCCGGGCGGGACGTGGCCTTCCTCATCGGCGGGCCCGACGGGCTGGACCCGGGCCTGAAACGCAGCGGGCACCAGACGATCCGGCTGTCCTCGCTGACCCTGCCGCATCCGATGGTGCGCGTCCTGCTGGCCGAGCAGATCTACCGCGCCTGGGCCATACTGGCCGGGCATCCCTACCACCGCGCCTGACCGGAGCCCGCCATGAATGCCCGCCGCCGCACCAAGATCGTCGCCACCCTCGGCCCCTCGAGCTCGTCCGCGCAAGGCATCGAGGCCCTGATCCTCGCGGGCATGGACGTGGCCCGCCTGAATTTCTCGCACGGCACCGCGGGCGAGCACCGCGAGC
>Ga0180216_1003378_pt1 | contig 12685 bp, 12 predicted proteins | sample eDN3rd37CBELigMG_FD_128879 | JGI IMG/M metagenome (GOLD analysis project Ga0180216, IMG submission 128879) | Enriched Miracle-Growth compost microbial communities from Emeryville, California, USA - eDNA 3rd pass 37_C BE-Lig MG (version 2)... ...
AGGAGCAACAGTCCGGATCGTTGACCGCGACGACACGGGACGACGTGGAGATCCTGCGTAGCGTGCAGGGCGCGCCGTTCCTCAAGCGGTTCCTGACGTACATGAACCTGACCGGACCCGGGTGGCTCCAGAGCGCGCTCACCCTGGGTGGCGGCTCTCTGACCAGCAGTCTCTACCTGGGCGTTCTCGCCGGTTTCAGCATGCTGTGGCTCCAGCCGCTGGCCATGCTGCTGGGGATCATCATGCTCGCCGCGCTCGGCTACGTGACGATGTCCACGGGCGAGCGGCCGCTCATTGCAATGAACCGCCACATCAACCCCGTGCTGGGGTGGAGCTGGGCGGCGGCGTCGCTCGTCGCCAGCATGGTCTGGGCGCTTCCCCAGTACTCCCTTGCAGTCGGGGTAACCCAGCAGAACCTGCTTCCCGGCGTCGTCGGCGCGGACTCGGCCATGGGGGCTTCCACGGGGAGGGTCATTGTCACCCTGATCATCCTCGTGGTCTCGACCTTCGTCACCTGGAACTACGGCCGCGGCGGCGTCGGTGTCCGGATCTACGAAGCGATCCTGAAGACCGTCGTCGCGTTCATCGTGCTGGCGTTCATCGGCGTGGGCGTGCGGCTCGTGCTCACGGACAGCGTCCAGTGGGGCGCGCTGATCGGCGGATTCATCCCCGATCCGCGCCTCATCTTCAGGCCCGCTCCCGGTTACGACTCGCTGCTCGCGCAGGTGGCCACCAACGCACGGGAGTACTGGAGCAATCTGCTGGTGACGCAGCAGCAGCAGGTCATGGCCGCCGGGTTCTCCGCCGCCGTCGGTATCAACATGACCTTCCTCTTCGGCTATTCGCTGCTTCGCCGGCGGTGGGGTCGCGAGTTCCTGGACTTCCAGAAGTTCGACCTGGCCATGGGGATGCTCGTGCCGTTCATGCTCGCGACGAGCTGCATCATCATCGCGGCGGCGAGCCAGTTCCACACGGTGCCGCAGCCGGGATTCCTCGGTGAGGAAGGCGCGGCGCCGCCGGTCGCCCGTCAGGTCAACGAATACCGGAACCTGCTGGCCGGGCGCATAGCCTTCGAGACCGGCGAGGACGTGAGCCAGCTCGCGCCGGCGGAGCTCGACGCCCGCATCGCGCAGCTCGATCCTGCCGACAGGCGGATGGCCGCCGTCCTCGTCACCCGCGACGCCGGCGACCTGGCCCGGGCGCTCAGGCCGATCACCGGCGACTTCTTCGCCAACTACCTCTTCGGTCTCGGCGTGCTGGGTATGGCGCTGTCCACGGTCACGCTCCTCATGGCGGTCTCCGGAATGGTGGTGTGCGAGGCATTCGGCAAGCCGTACGGCGGGTGGACGTTCCGGCTGGGCGCGCTCATGGCGGCGAGCGGCGCCCTCGGGCCGTTCATCTGGAGCCGGGCTTCGTTCTGGCTGGCGATCCCGACCTCCATCATCGGGCTCATGCTGCTCCCCATCGCCTATGTTACATTCTTCCTGATGATGAACCGGCGCAGCCTGCTGGGCGACGCCATGCCGACCGGAAGGCGACGGGTCATCTGGAACACGCTGATGGTGATCGCGCTGGTGATCGTGCTCTCGGCGAGCTTCTACATGATCAACCGGCAGACCGGTCTGTGGGGGCTCGGCGCTCTCGCGCTCTTCCTCGTGGCCGTGGGGATCGCCGAAGTGGTGCGCCGGAAGCCGGCTGCGGCCGGGTGAGCTGGACCACGGGAGGATGAGCAGGGCGTGCAACAGGGCAGGTCATCGCTACGCATCGTCGCACGCACCAACGGCGTCGGGCTCGACCGTGACGCCGCCATCCTTCTGGACGCGTTCGCATCGTGGGGCGACCGCCCCGCTTTTTCCCACTACCGCAGCATCTCGCCGGTCCGGCGATTCCTGGACCGGCGAGATCCCGCGGAGACGATCCTCTTCCTCGAGCGGGTGACCGCGCGCTGGCTACGGCGAGCCGGGCGGTACCTCCTCATCCCCAACCAGGAACGCTACCCGGAACGGCTGGTCCCGCTCCTCCGCGGGATCGACCACATCCTGGTCAAGACGCGGCACGCGGAGGAGATCTTCCGCGTCAGGCACCCTTCCGTCCACTACATCGGCTTCACCTCACCGGACCGGCTGCTGCCGGACCTCCCCCCGGACTACGGGCGCTTCCTGCACCTCGCCGGTTCCAGCCGGCTCAAGGGGACGGAGACTCTCATCGAGGTGTGGGCCAGGCACCCGGAATGGCCGGAGCTCACGGTGGTGCGCCACGGCAAGGACGCGCCGCGCGACGTGCCCCGCAACGTGCGCGTCGTGAACCGCTACCTCACCGACCAGGAGCTGCGCGAGCTGCAGAACGTCTGCGGCGTCCACCTCTGCCCCTCCCTCGGCGAGGGTTGGGGGCACTACATCGTCGAAGCTATGTCGTGCGGGGCCGTCACGCTCACCACCGACGCGCCACCGATGAACGAGCTGGTTGGCCCGGACCGCGGCGTGCTGGTCCGGTATCGCCGCTCTGAGCCGCGCAAGCTGGGATTCAACTTCTACGTCGACCCGGACGCGCTCGAAGCAGCGATCCAGCGGCTCATCGAGATGCCTGCATCGGAGAAGGAGCGGCTGGGGCGCGCGGCAAGGGCGTGGTACGAGGAGAACGACCGGGAGTTTCGGGAGCGGTTGAGGAGGGTGGTGGGGGAGGTGGGAGTGGTTTGTCCCGAAAGATGAGGGCGATCGACTGGACGACCAGTTTCCAGCGCTGCGGGGGATCCCAGCAGGCACATGCTTGATCGAAGTCCATCGCATGTCCTTTTCGCATCGCGTGATGAAAAATACCTTGCACCGGCACGCGTCGACTTGCCTGTCACGATAGCGTTACAACCGCGCCGGTTGTCCCGGTGTGTCGTTCCGGCCGGGTGCAACGGGCGCCTTTCGACGGGTGTCCGACAATGGCTGAAACGGGAAAGGTGAGCGGCCGATGACGCTGCTCTCGGAGTTGCTCTGGCGTCGCACCGACGAGCATGCGCTCGAGGTTTGCCGACTCCTGCGCTCTCCGGACGCATACGTGCTCGAAGGCCGCGTACTGACGATGGCGAACGGCCATCCCGCCGAGGTCCACTACACCGTCCACGTCGGCCCCGAATGGATCACCCGTGCCGGACACGTCTCTGTAGTGCAGGGTGCGGGGGAGAGGCAAGTGATCGTCGAACGCGATGAAGCCGGCCGCTGGCGGGTCGACGGGGAGCCGCGCCCCGAGTTCGACGGCATCCCCGACATCGACCTGGAATTCACCCCCGCCACGAACTCCCTCCCCATCCGCCGCCTCGCCCTCCCGGTCGGCGAATCCCGCCCGTCCGACGCCGTCTGGGTGCGGTTTCCCGGACTCACCTGCGAGCGGCTGCAGCAGCGCTACACTCGCCTGGATGACCGACGGTACCTGTACGAGACCGCCGATGGCGCGTTCTCGGCGGAGCTCGCCGTCGACGAGCACGGCGTCGTCGAGCGCTACGGCGACATCTGGCGGCGCGTGGCGGAGTGACACGCATCGAGAGCGTTGCGCCGAAATATTCCTATTTCACCTTCGCTCAAATCGATCAGGACACATCGCATTGGCTGGCGTGCGCGGCGTGCGGGTGCTGTGCATCATCCGTGCTGGTGCACTCCCTCTCACGCCTTGTGACCCATGGCCCACGACGCCCGTGCTACCGTAACCGCGGCGCTCACGTTGCTCCTCGCCGGATGCGGCGAGTCCCCCTCCCCCTCGCCGGTAGTCGAAGCGACCGCCACGACGCGCGACAGCGCTTCGGTCCAGCTCATCGAATACTCCGCGGTCCCGACCGGTTTGCCCGTGTGGCGGATCGCCGACACGCCGGAGGTACGGATCGGCGCGCTCGAGCACGAAACTGAGAGATGAAAGGGGCCGCTGTCGCGGCCCCTTCGCTTTCCCCGCCGGTCATCACGAGCTGGTGCGCTCGCGAACTTTCTGCAGGTCGTCCCGCAGCCGATCGGCGATCCAGTTGGCGGTGATCGCCGCCGCGGCTTCGAGCATCCGTTCGAAGTCGTCCTGGGTGATGGTGCTCAGGGCGATGGCGATGACCACATCGGCTCCGGTAGTCATCCCCGTGGATGGCGTGAGAGCTTCCCGGTTCCGGATGCGGGCGCGCCAGATCTCCCGGCCGGTAGCGCGCTCCAGCAGTACCGTCTCCGAATCCAGAACGAGGGCCGCATTGCTCCCGGAGACGTCGATGGCGATGGAGCGGATGACCAGGTCGAAGAGGAAGTCGGCCTCCGTGGGTTCGGAGATCGTGCGCGCCGCGAGATATGCGCTGGTGCGTTGGAGTGTGCGGTCGGTGATGATGCCGACTATGTCGACCTCGGCCGCGGCTGAGTTCAGCCTGCTCCGGGCCTCGCGCGCCTCCAGCTCCACTGCGAGCTGCGATCCGGCGGCGATCACCGCGCCGATCACGCCGTCGCCCCCGGACGGAAAGCTGCGGGTCACCAGCTCAGGCGCCGGCGCCGAAATCGGCATCATGGCGACGGTCCGGCCGGCGAAGTCGTATTGGTCGAGTCGGTGTTTGGTGCCGCACCCTGTCAGGACGGTCATGATCGCCAACAGGGGCAGCGCGTGCCGCACAGGCGTAGTGTTCATGTTCCACTCGTCAGTGAACGGGCATCGCGCGCACCGGCGCGGGCGCCCGAACCATGGCGACCGCAACATCGTCGCGGTCGCCAGTTGGCATCCGATTCCAAGAGTATGAGCGGCCATACGGGGGAGCAAGCGTCTTCAACCCCAGTCCTGGTGGAAGAACGATGGCGTTCCGCGACTCCCCCGCACCCGCGCCGTCGTGTCTTCTGACGCGCCCGGACATGGGATTGCAACACGGTGGCAATGAAGCGGGTTGGCGGTGCTCATCCCGGGGGGAGAGCGGCCCCGTTTTGTGCGCGACGGCCGAGTGCGAATCGGGGAAGGGCGCCGGGGACGCAATCCTTCAAGCGTGGCCAATGATCAGAACTCTCCGGTGATCCCGAACCGATAGATGTACCGCTGCCCGTCGGAATGCGGCAGGGAGGTGTAGAGGTGTTCGCCCACGAAGGCGTGCACGATCATGCCGGGCGGCGTCGCCAGACAGCCGATGAGTTTTCTCTCGCGATCGAGGAGATCCCAGAAGCTCACGCCGATGGTCGCAACCGGATCGGGCGCCAGTTCCGGACGCTGCACCAAAACGGCTTCACGTCAGTGGAAGTCTGCGGCGGAGCCTGATCGAATGACGGGTCGCGCCCGGTGACAGCGCGCATTTCGACATCCAGCAGCCCTACGAGGCGCCTGGTGGAGTGCAACTGAATCGCCCCGGCGAGATGGGTTTCAATGATCCCCTACTCGACTACGCCGGGCGATGACGGCGGCGGCGGCGCTGACCCGAGGAGACGCTGTTACTGGCTGATTCGCACTACGTACTTCACGATGTGATCCACGCCCAGCTCGTCGCGCGAAACCACCCACGCGTTCTCCAGCGTCGCGCTGGCGATCCAACACGCCTTCCGCCCACGGCACGGCACGGACGCGTCCTGCCCATCCGGTCACGTCCTCCGGGGCATTTCATTTCGATGCTTTGTGCTACGAATCTTTCTATGAATGCGCGCGAGCCGCCTCGTCAGCAACAGAAGCCAGTCGCCACGCGCCCCGCGCGACCAGCGCTGCTAGATTGCGGACGCTTCAGTCCGCAGGGACGAGCGTGACCGGCAGCGGCTGTTCCTGCACGAGCCGCATCATCGGCACGAGTTGGCGCTGGAAGCGCTGCAGGGGGTTGCCGTCGGCGAGCGACGGCGGCGTCACGCGCAGAATGTGATCCGCGTAGCCCCACGTGATGAGGTTCTCATCCGTTTCGGGCTCCATGAGATACCCGATGAGGTTGCCGCGGGGCTGGGCCATGGGCACGTAATAGGCGCCGGCGGGGACGGCGACTTCCGCCTCCGATCGCTCGACGATCACCGACCTGATGTAGTGCCCTTCGATGTAGTCCCCCTGATTCACCTGAACCGCGTGGTAGATCTCGAGGTCGAGGGTGACGGGTTCGGCGAACTGGTACACGGCGATCCCGTGCGCCTGGAGGAGCGGGACCACTCCGGTCATCGCCGGTGGCATGACGTAGCCGATCGGCCGGGGCACGGTGCGTGTCGGTTCGCGGCGGAGGAAGATGTCCCGCACGTCAGGCCGGTAGCCGAGCACCGACATGGCGTCGGGGACCCACACCATGTCCCGCCCTCTCGACGTGGTGCGGTACTCGAGTACGATGGGCGGCGCCTCGGGCGACACCGCTGCGGCGCGGCGCCGGGCACCGTTCGTCAGCTCGCGGATCTCCTGGCGCATCTCCGCAGCGACCTCGAGGATCGTGCGCTGGGCGATGACCTGGCCCCGCACCTGGTGCCGGTAGCGTTCCTCCGCGGGGACCGGGTCGAGAATCGTGCCGTGGTTTCGGAGGCGTCGAATCCCCGAAGGCGACTCCAGGAGGATGGCGATCGAGTTGATCAACCCGGCGTATGTGTGATGCTTGCGTGGCTCGAGGGAGGTCGTCCCCCATCCCGGGACCCAGTCCACGACCTGCGGTCCGGCGTAGTCGAAACCCTCGTAGTCCTCGGCGCGGAGCGCCGCCCGGATCCGCGGGAAGATGTGCCGATACGGGAAGTCACGCAGCTCGGCGTCGACGGCAGGATTGAGCGAGCCCTGCCAGGTGAGCGTGTACGGCGAGGCGCCGCCGTGGTGGGTGTCGACGTGGATGTCCGGCGTCCACACCCGGAGCACGCGCGTGACCAGCCCGCGGATCTCCTGCGATTCCAGCTTGATGTAGTCGCGGTTGAGGTCCAGCCCGGCTTCATTGGTGCGGCGGCGCAGCTCTCCGCCATCCGGGTTCAGTACGGGGATGAAGAGGACGACGACGTCGTCGAGGACGTGCCGCAGCTCGCCGTACAGGAGATCCCGGGCGACGATCTGGCTGGCCTCCTTCCCGGCCGTCTCGGCGCCGTGCACCGAGTTCGCGATCAGGACGATCGCCTTCCCGCTCCTGAGCGCGTCTTCCGGCGAATGGACCGGCTCGCTGGAGATGACGACGAGCACGACCTCGCGACCCATCAGCGTCCGGGCAACGGGTTGGATCGTGACCTCGGGCCGCGCGCGGGCCAACTCAGTCCAGAACGCCATGAGCGTGTCGTACGGCGTCGGCCCGGCCTGGAACTCGCGCAGTTCCTGCCACGTCTGCGGCGCTTCCGCCGGGACGGCGGCAGTGTCCTGCGCGGCGAGCGCCGGCGCCATCGCGATGACGAGGAATGCAATGAGATGCCAGCAGCGGCCGAGTCGTACCATGAGTACGAAAGTCTGCGTAGGGAGAGGGGATGTCAATGACGGCGCAGGGCTAAGGCTGGGGCTAGGGCTAGTCCAGGGCTAATGGTTGGCGGCCGGCACAGGCATGCGGCATTCCATTGCAGGGGCGGACCGACGTGCCCGCCCGTGGTTGACCGGTTGATGCTCCATGGCTGCCCCGCAACCGTCCGACGCGGGGGGAACGTATCCAGTGCGTGCGCACTGGCATGCGGCATTCCATTGCAGGGGCGGACCGGCGTGTCCGCCCGCGTCCGACCGGCCGATGCTCCGATCTAGGGATACGACTCGAGTGAGTAGCGCGACGAAGACCACGGGTTCTCTCCTCATCCGCGGCGGGACGCTCGTCACGATGGACCCCGCCCGCTGCGTCCTCCACGCGGACCTCCTTATCCAGGACGGACGCATCGCCGCGATCGGAACGGGTCTCGACGTGCGCGCCGACGACGTGTTCGACGCGTCGGGAATGGCGGTGCTCCCGGGGCTGGTCCAGACGCACGTCCACCTCTGCCAGACGCTCTTCCGCGGCATGGCGGACGGGCTCGAATTGCTTGAATGGCTCAGGCAGCGGATCTGGCCTTTCGAAGCCGCACACGACCCGGAGAGCGTCGCGGCATCCGCGAGACTGGGGTGTGCGGAGCTGATCCTCGGCGGGACGACGACGATCGTCGACATGGGCACGGTCCACCACACCGGGGAGATCTTCCGCGCCATCGAGGCGAGCGGGCTCCGCGCCCTCGCCGGGAAGTGCATGATGGACACCGGCGACGAGGCGCCCGCAGGGCTGAGGGAAACGACAGACGCCTCGCTCCGGGAGAGTATCGACCTTCTCGATGAGTGGCACGGCGCCGCCGGCGGCCGCATCCGCTACGCCTTCGCGCCGCGCTTCGCGCTGAGCTGCTCCGAGACGCTACTCGCCGAGGTGGCCCGGGAGGCGGAATCCCGCGGCGTGCACGTGCACACGCACGCGTCGGAGAGCGTCGGCGAGTGCGAGCTGGTCGCTGCCCGTCGCGGCGCGCCGCCGGTAGAGTACTTCAACCGCGTCGGCCTCACCGGCCCGCGCACGATCCTCGCCCATTGCGTCCACCTGAGCGACCACGAGATGAGGCTCCTCGCCGACACCGGCACCGCCGTCGCTCACTGCCCATCGTCGAACCTCAAGCTCGCCTCCGGCATCGCGCCCATCGCGGAGCTGCGCCGGCGAGGCGTGGCTGTCGGGATCGGCGCGGACGGCGCGCCGTGCAACAACGAGCTGAACGGGTTCCTGGAGCTCCGTCTCGCGGCGCAACTCCAGAGCGTGGGGGCGGGCCCCGGCGCCCTCACCGCGATGGACGCGCTGGAGATGGTCACGATCGGCGGCGCTCACGCCATCGGGATGGCTGACGAGATCGGCAGCCTGGAGATTGGCAAGCGCGCGGACGTCATCGCCGTCGACCTCGACACGCTCCACTCCTCGCCCGACGGGGCGGATCCGGAAAACGTCGTTTCGCGGTTGGTCTACTCCGCCCGCGCCAGCGACGTCCGCCTGACCGTCGTCGACGGGCGCGTCCTCCTGCGCGACAAAAAGCTGCTGACCCTCGACGAAGACGGAGTGCGGCAGGAGGCGAGCCGGGCGCTGGCCGCCCTGGAGCGGCGGGTGGGATGACCTGGAGAGACACGGAAGTCACCGGGCCTCAAATGGCGGCATGCCGACTTGCGGATGAGGCATTCCTGAAGCCTCCGGGGCTGACGCAGCGGGATCCGGCTGAGGGTATCCGTGTGTCGTCTCAGCGAGTCAATGAGCTGGTCAACGGCAAGCGTGGCATCACCCCGGTCACGGCTCTACGGCTGGCGAAGTTCTTCGGGACCAGCCCTGATGTCTGGTTGAATCTCCAGCTACAGTGGGACCTCTATCGCGGGATGATCGAGGAAGCTCCGATCCTGGACCAGATCGAAGGGCTTTGCGCGGTGTGAAGCTGCGCTGCCTCCTCTTCGACTCGTCCCTGGCGGGCGCCGCGAAACGAACGCCGACTAGCTGGGCCCCGCTACTCCCCGTGTCGACGGGTCACCGGGTGCGGGCCGTCCTTCCCGGTGATCGCACCCCCTGACGCCCCGGTCGACCCCGAGTCCCGGCCCGCAAATCCGCCTGGGACCGCCGGACCCGGTCACCTGCAACGCCTCGGCCGGGTGCTCCGGCTCAGTCTCCCTCTGTAGCCGGCAGCGCCTGCGAGATCGCGGCGATGAGGTCCTGTTCTCCGCCGGAGCCTGTATAGACAACGCGCCCCGACGCATCCAGCACGGCGACGTAGGACGTCGTGGGCGCGGCGAAAGCGCGCGTGGCGCGGCCCTGACCGTCGAAGACCACGATCCCGGGGAGCGGGTGATCCTGGATGTGGCGGCGGACGGACGCCACACTCTGGCCGACGCCGACGGCGACGATGACGAACTGGACCTGGTCGCCGAACCTGGCGTGCGCCGCGTCGACAGTCGGCTGGAGCTGCTCGCAGAGCGGGCACCACGTTGCCCAGAACTCGACGAACATCGGCTTCGAGCCAATGTACTGGCCGAGGTCGACGTTGTTCCCGGCGAGGTCCTGGAGCACGACCGGTTCGGGCCGGGTCCCGACCGGGAGCCCGATCTGCTGGGCGGCGAGCGGTCCGCCGGCGAGGAGCAGGGTGGCGGCGAGCGCCGCAGGCGTCAGGAGGCGATAGAACCGTTGCATGGCAGTGTGCTCCATCGAGGTTGGGAGACGTGGCGACGCGGGACGCGTTGCGCCGCGCGTCACATGACGCGCCACATCTCCAGGTAGTAATAGCCGGCCATGGCCAGGATTAGCACCCCCGCGAGGCGCTTGGACCAGACGAGCCATCGGCCCGAGCGCGGCAGGAAGGTGATCGCGCCGGAGAACAGCCCGACGACCACGAGGAGCGTGGTCATCCCGAGCGAAAAGACGAACAGGTAGAGAAACCCCAGGACGGCGTTCTGGGTGCTCGCGACCCAGGTCAGCACCGCGGCGAAGGCCGGTGCGCCGCACGGCGCCGCGACGATCCCCGACGACGCGCCGAGCAGGAACACCGCCGGGTACGACCCACCGCCCAGCCGCCCTGCCCATGCCGCAAGCCGGCGAGGCGCGGAGACCGGGATCACGTCGAGCATAGCCAGGCCGAAAATCAGGAGCAGCGTCCCTGTCGCGAAGCGCGCCCACGGGTTCGCGGCGACGGTGCCGAAGAGCGTGCCCGTCATCCCCGCGAGCAGCCCGACGAGCGCATAGAGCAATGCCAGTCCGAGGACGTACGTCAGCGTCAGGGCGGCGATTCGCGCGCGGCTCGGGCGCTCCTCCCCCGCCGCGCCGCCGATGATCCCGGCGGTAATGGGGATCATCGGGTAAATGCACGGGGTCAGGCTGGTCAGCACACCGGCGCCGAACAGCACGGCAATGGCGACAACCGGCTGCTGCACGGGCACTTCCTGGATGGCCAGCACGGCAAGTAGGTGTGGCATGCCCCGGACCCGCAGATGGACAATGGTGCGTGAGCGCCTTGCGCCGGAATCCGTTCATTATACCATCAGGCGTTCCCTCAGAGCTACCTGGCGCGAACCGGCGAACGGTCCACCATGCCCGAACCGACCTGGGTCTCGACGCTGCCGCCCCTCCTCGCGATCGTGCTGGCGATCGCGACGCGGCAGGTCTTCTTCTCGCTCGCGGCCGGGATCTGGCTCGGCTGGACCGTCCTCTCCGGGTGGGACCCGCTGGCGGGGGTGGCCGGCGCCATCGACGGGACCGTGGCCGTGCTCGGCGACGCCGGAAACGCCCGGGTCATCCTCTTCACCTTCGCCATCGGGGCGCTGATCGCGACGATCGAGGCGGGTGGCGGGGTGCGCGGGTTCGTCGCCTGGATCGAGGGGAAGCGGTGGGTCACGAGCGGGCGGCGAGCCGAGCTGCTGGCGTGGGTCCTCGGCATCCTGATCTTCATCGAGTCCAACATCACGGTGCTGGTCACCGGTGCGGTGGGCCGTCCTCTCTTCGACAGGTTCCGGTCGTCGCGTGAGAAACTCGCCTACATCTGCGACTCGACTTCCGCGCCCATCTGCATCCTGATCCCGCTGAACGCCTGGGGCGCGTACGTGCTCGGGCTTCTCGGACAACTCGAGGTCAATGACCCGCTCGGTGTCTTCGTGGCGAGCATCCCCATGAACCTGTATCCGCTCCTCTCCGTCCTCCTCGTGGGAGCGGTCATCGCTTTCCGCTGGAACATCGGTCCGATGCGTGCCGCCGAGGCAAGGACGCAGGGCGGGGAGCTGCTCTGGCCGGGTGCCGTCCCGCTGGTCGATCCGGAGGTACTCTCACCGCCGCCGAGCACGCGCATCCCGCCCAGGGCGCTGAACATGATCGTGCCGGTCGCGGCGCTGGTCGTAGCCGTGCCGGCCGGCCTGCTGATCACCGGTGGCGGCGACATCCGCGCCGGGTCGGGTTCGACGAGCGTCCTCTGGGCAGTCCTCTTTGCCCTTGCGACAGCCTGGGCGCTCCTCCTCGCCCAGCGGTCGACGACCGAGGCGGAACTCACTCAAACGGCGCTCAGGGGCGCGGGCGGGCTCATGAGCATGGCGCTCCTGCTCCTCCTCGCACTCGCCCTCGCCGACGTTGCAAGGGAGCTCGGGACCGGCGCTTACGTCGCGGGAGTGGCCGAGGGGCTCCTTGCACCGGCCGTGCTCCTCCCGCTCACCTTCCTCGTCGGCGCCATCATCTCGTTCTCGACGGGGACGAGCTGGGGAACCTTCGCCATCATGCTGCCGATCGCCGTACCTGCCGCCGCGGCGATGGGACTCCCGCTCGCGCCTTTCGTCGCCGCGTCGCTCTCCGGCGGGATCTTCGGCGATCACGCCTCGCCGATCAGCGACACCACGATCATCTCGTCGATGGCGGCTGCGACCGACCACATCGATCACGTGCGGACGCAGCTCCCGTACGCGCTCCTGGCCGCAGCCGCCGCTACGGCAGGGTTCGCGGTCATTGGTGTGGCGCTGTGAGGCAGGATGCGACACGCAATAACATCCGGGACCGGTTCACGCCCGGATGAGGGCGCCGAATGCCCGCGCCCAACGGACCGGGGGCGGGGGAACCTCATCGCATTTGGTTCGCCTGTGCACGACATCACCATAGACGACTTCCTCGTACCCGAGCTCGTCTTCCAGATCGGTATCGAGCCGCGCCGAATCAACATGCTGACGTCGACCGACGGTGTCGAATGCGACGAAGCCTGGCCGAACCGCATTCATGTTCGCATTGGTGATGTGGAGCTACCGGTTGTCGGACTAGGGAGTTGATCAAGAACAAGCGTGCTGTCGGACGGAC
>Ga0180216_1003379_pt1 | contig 12683 bp, 8 predicted proteins | sample eDN3rd37CBELigMG_FD_128879 | JGI IMG/M metagenome (GOLD analysis project Ga0180216, IMG submission 128879) | Enriched Miracle-Growth compost microbial communities from Emeryville, California, USA - eDNA 3rd pass 37_C BE-Lig MG (version 2)... ...
CATGCCGGCGCCACTGGCCCGCTGGTGCGCTCACCGAGCCGTCCGCTGGGACCCACGCCGTCAGGTCGCGCGCCTGCTCGCACAGGCCCGCCACCAGGCGGTACTGGCGACCCTCCGAAAAGACGTCAAAGGACTCTTCGGTCGTCCGGTCCTCGTACGCACACGCCGACCGCGGCAAGCCCACCAACACCAGGAGAATGAGCAGCGCGGCCGTGGCGACCGCGCCCAGCATGTTCGCCATCGTGCTGCCAACCCTGAGCCCAACACGTGGGCCGTCTGCTCTCGCTGGTCACTGCGCGCAACTGCGCATATAGAGGAAACCGGCCGCCGATTGAAAAGGGCTGAAACGCTTAGCGCGCGGCACTACCATCAACCGCTTGCACCGGGCGCGCGGTGTATACCATCCCAATCCGTTGTTTCGCAGCCCGTGGCTGCCGGGCTGCGAAGAAAGCATGTCGGGCGGCGGCCGTGCCGGACGACCGATGGACCGGTCGAGTGACAACCTCGCGGCGAGCGACCTGCTGACGCGCTACTTTACGGCGCGCATGCCGCTGAGCAGCATCGTGGCCGGCGCGCTCAAGCGCAGGGTGCCCTTCACCAAGGCCGAGGCGGAGGACATTCGGCAGACGCTGATCGACCGCGCCGTCACGTACGAGCACGACTACCCCGTCGGCACCATCAAAGAGGCGACACTCAGCGAGGAGAATGGCACCTTCTTCGTGGATGTCAAGGGCCTGGTGCACATGCCCTTCTCGATGCGCGACGACCGCCAGCGCGACCGGCTACGTTCGGCCATTGAGGACATGAGCCACGGCGGCATGTCCGTCTCGCTGGGCGTGTCGTACCTGCCCAACATCGACCGGCACTGGAGCACCGACGTCGCGCTCACCCGCACGCCCGCCGACCCGGGTGCGTTCATCCAGAACGTCATGGTGGCGGCCTGCTCTGACGCCGACGCCAAGGACGACCCTGCGAGCTTTCGCGCCGTGACCCTCGGCGACGCGCTTGCGGGCCCAGCCGACGCCGCGGCGGACACGACTCCAGCGCCGATGGAGGTGGATGCGCCCCCCACCGAGCCAGCGGCGGCGGCAGAGCCCATGGCCGACGTGAAGCCAACAGAGCCAGTACAAGCGGATGCACCCGCCGATGCGCCAGCGGCCACGACCGAGCCACCAGCTGTGGAGCCGCCGCACCAAGCAGCCGATCCGCCTGCCGTCGCTGCGGCCGCACCCGAGGCACCGGTGGAGACCGCCACACCTGCTCCACCTCCTGCTGCCACCGTCGTGCCGACGACCGTGACCCCACCTACGCCTCCCCCGACCGCCGTCGCACCGGCGCCAGTGGATGCGGCCGCAGGTACTGTGCCGGCCGAGCCTGCGACACCTGCGGCGCCCGAGCCCGAGCCGCCCAAGGAACCGGTCGTTCCGCCCCAAACAGCGCCACCCAGCGTTCCAAGGGATACGGGAACTTCAAAAGCGCTAGAAACGCTGCCGACGCCGCCGGATGCTACAACCGCGCCCCCTCCAGCCGTCGCCGCTGCCTCGTCTCCGCCGCCCCCCGCTGCTGCCGTGCCGCCGCCCCCTCCCGCCACGATGGCCACCCCCGCGCCGCAGCAGACGCCGCCCGCGGCCACCGCCGCCGCCGCCGCCCCGGTCGAGGCGGCCAAGCCGGATGTGACCAACCCGTACCCGCCGGTGCAGGCCGCGGTGGTCGAGCCGCCGAGCCCGCAGGTGCAAAAGCTGGCGCTGGAGCTGCTGAGCGACGGCGCGTCCAAGGACGCCATTGACTGGGCGCTCAAGGCGCCGGCGGCCATGCAGCAGACGATGCTGGAGGGCCTGAAGCTGCAGGCCGAGAAGACCAAGGCGTTCATTGCCGAGCGGACCGCGCAGGCCAACGAGTACATCAGCGCGTACGGCCTGCCGCCCAACCTTGCCACCGAGTTTACCAAGATGGCCACCGATCCGAACCGCAGCGCCGACTGGAAGGCGACCTACGCGCAGGTCGAGCGGCTCAAGGCCGAGCAGCAGCGCGCCGCCGCCGCTGCGGACCGCGAGAAGCTGCAGCAGCAGCTGGCCGCGCTGCAGGCCGAAAAGGAAGCCGCCACCAAGCGGGCCGCGGACCACGAGCAGACCATCGCCGCCGCCGCGGTCGCGGCGCGCCAGAACAACGTTGCGGGCGTGGCCAAGTTCCTCGAGGCCAACGGCGGCGCTTCCGCGGCCGCGCCGGCTGGTCTGCCGGCCGGCAACTCCATGACGATCGAGCAGCCGCCGGCCAAGAAGAGCCACGGCGACCCGTCGTACGCCAAGGTCATGCACAATACGGCGTCGGCGCTGGACGAGCTCATGACCTGGATGCAGAACCACCCGGCAACGGCGCAGAGCATCAAGCAGTTCACGCAGGCGTCTTGCAGCGACGAGGTGCGCACCCGCATGGACAAGTTTGACAACATCAACGGCTTCAAGTTCCCCGAGGGCTACGAGCCGCTGAAGCGCATGTTTGCCGAGATCGAGATGGAGAAGGAGGTGAAGGAGGACGTTGAGCGCTTCAACCTCGCGGGCACCGTCTACACGACCGAACTCATGCAGAAGCAGTTCGAGACCAACTGGACCTTTCAGGAGAAGTTCAGCCGGTACGCGCCCGTCGACTACGAGCAGCTGCGGTCGATGCGCTCCTACTGCTAGATTACCATTCTTGTATCGGGGCCGAAGCCAGTCGCGCATGAAAATGTATGCAGAGAAGATACAACGTGAACAGGCCTACACATAGTTGGGTGCGAGCGCGCGGCTCGACCGCCGGGGCCGGCCGGAGGATGCGTCCGGCGCCGTTGTAGGCGCCGCGGAAGCCTCCTTAACCTTGATGCCCTTGGGACGGCCGCGCGGCCGCTTGGCGGGCGGCTCGGGATCCACTTCGATGACGGCCTCGTGTGCATCGGGCGTCGGCGAGCGGCGCTGTTTGCGATCGCACAGCGCCGGATCGATCTCGTTCTTGGCAGTAGCGACGGCGGCGGGCGCTGGAACAGTCGCTGACTCAGCGGTTGGGACGGCGGTAGGTGCTGGGACGGTCGCTGGCTCAGCGGTTGGGACGGCGGTAGGTGCTGGGACGGTCGCTGGCTCAGCGGTTGGGACGGCGGCAGGCGCTGAATCGGTCGCTGGCTCGACCTCTTCAATGGGGTCCTCGGCCACCTCCTCGGCTGCCATGGCAGCGGTCGGGGCTGAATCGGTCGCTGGCTCGGCCTCTTCAACGAGGTGTTCGACCTCCTCCTCGGCAGCCGGGACGGCGACAGGCGCTGCATCGGTTGCTGGCTCGACCTCTTCAATGGGGCACTCGGCCACCTCCTCGGCTGCCATGGCGGCGGCTGGCGCTGCATCGGTAGCTGGCTCGGCCTCTTCAATGGGATCCGCTTCTGAAGGCGGTGTGGGCGTGCGAACGGGCAGGACGAACGGTGGCAGATCCACCAGGGGCTCCCAAGGTGGTGGCGTCGTGGATGCGCGTCGGCTGAGTACGGCGTCGGCGCCGTGGCCGCGGCCGTACCGCAGCTCGAGCAGCCGCCGAAGCCAGCGGACGTCGAGGTATCGCGCCGTCGGCTCCACCTGCAGGGCGTCGGACAGGACGTTGTCGTCAAAGACGGCCGGCGGCGCGGCACGCGGCTGCTCGCTGTGGATCTGGTGCCACGCTTGGATAAGCGACTGCAGCTCGGCCTCGGTCACCCCCAGAAAGGCCAGGGTGTCGACCAGTCGGACGAGCAGCTCACCGTGGCGCGTGTAGATGCGGTAGACGGGCGCCGTGCTGCTGTCGGCGTCGCGCCGGACCGTCACACAGTCGACGCAAGGCAGGCGCGCACCACTGACCATGGCGACGCTGGGCGCCTCCAGTTCCTGGAGCGAGATGGCTGCCGTCGACTGCGTCTGCGACCAGATGCCGGCCGGCCCGGTTGGGGCGACGGCGAGCGTGCCGTTCGCCCGGTGCTGGGCAAAGCGACCAAATCGCGCGGTCAATGCGGCGACGTACTCGGCACTGCCCTTGACGGGGGAGGCGACAAGGTCCTCGCAGAGCTCGCGCACCACGCGAATGTGGTACAGGGCCTCGATGCCCGCATGCTCGGCTTGTCGTAGTAGCGCCTTGCGGCGGCCGATGCTGTCCTCCTTGTGCGCTTGGCTTTCCAGCTGTTGGGCCAGCCGCTTGAATGCATCGGCTTTGGCTTTGGCCGCAGCAAGCTTGGCCATCAGGTCGCCACGCCGCTGCTCCTGGGCGGCTTTTAAAGCGGCGGCACGCACGTGCTCTGCCCGGTTTAGGTGCCGAACAAATCGCGCGGAATCGCCGGAGCGGACGCCACCGAGGCGCTGGCCGGCGCCCCAGGCGTGCGGGGCGGCTTGGGTAGGGGTGGTCGCCATGGTAGGAAGTTGGTAGCGGCAGGTCGGTGGGAGATCTGTCAAAGATTGGGCCACGCGGTGCCAGTGCGAAATTGCGAACTGCATTGTCGTCATCGTCATGTTTGGGTGACGTCACCGGTCATAGCGGCTCCGTGCCTGTGGCCCGGCGGCGCGTCCGACCTCTGTACATGCAAGCGTTTACTCTGTCGATGGTTTGTGGCGTTTGGCCGGCGCTGGCATTTCGGACGTGCTTGCATCCACCTGTTTCAGCGGCTCGACCGGACCGGCCTGGCTGCGCAGGCGCCAAAAGACGCCGTCCAGCGTCGTGGCCACGCGGTCCAGGCGCCAGAGCTCGTCTTGCACGCGCGCCTCGTACAGGCCAGCGTCGCCCGCGCTGTGGAGAAAGTCGTCCTTGCCCCGCGGGAAGAAGATGGCCAGAAAATTGGACGCCTCCTCGTCCGACTTGCCCATGTCGAACAGCCGCTCGACCAGCAGGTCGTGCACCGAGTCCGCCATGCCCCGCAGGACGTCGTCGTACGCCGCACACGCCCACCGGAGCGCGGGCGTCATGCGCTCCACAGCGGCGCGCGCCTCAGCCAGCATAGCTGCGTGCCTGGCCTCGCGCTCGCGCGCCACCTCGGCGCGGACGCACTCAAAGAGGGCCCACAGCGAGTCGGCGTCCTTGTGCCAGCGCGCAGCGCACGCGTCCACCGCACGGCGCAGCAGAGTCTCTTGGAACGGCGCCGACCCGGCCGGCCCGGGCGCCAGCAGGCCCTCGAAATCGGCCAGCCCTTGCTGCTCGTCCCCGCCTTCCTGGAAGCGGTGGATGGTGGCGAGAGCCTGGCCCATGTGCGTCAGGGCCCACGCGCGCAGCGCCTTGGCAGCGGCTGGTGGCAGGGCGTCCGCCGCCTCGAGCGCCAGGCTCACGTCAGGGTCGGGACTGGCCATGGCTGCGCGGACGGCTTGCGCAGGTCGGCGTTAAAGGAAACAGACGCAGTTCTAGCCTCAGCGGCATGAGCGCCTTTAGATAGAGATTCAGAACTAGCTGTACACGCCTTACATGGCCCCACACACTGCGCAGGGCACGTTATACCCATCGCCGTAATGTACAAGGAGCTCCTCGCCCTGGCGCACGATGCAGCCGGGCTTCACCTGAACGCGCTTGTAGTCTGTCGCGGCGCGCTGGCGTTCGAGGGCCGCGGCGCTCTCGGCCGTCCGCTCGATGAACGTTTGCACGTTTGCGTGTTCCTTGCAAGCGCCGTTGATCAGAGCCAGCGGCCCGACGCACACGGACCACTCGCTGCGGGCTGGCGTGCCGTCCGGCCGCTTGCCAAACGTGCGGTGAACGACCGCATGGTCGAGGTTGCGCTTCTTGAGCCGCGCGAGATCTAGGGCGGAGATGCGGATGAGCCGGCCCACGAGCTCGTCCAGCTGCGTGTACTCATGCAGGGTAGTCTTGGCTCGCAGCCCCAAGCCTTTCTCCGACCCCGACCACACCACCTCGACCAAGCGAGAACACAGAAGGCGGCTCCACTCGAACAAACACTCCACAAACTGCCTGCGCGCGACGACGGCGGCTGCGAGCCGAAGGGACTTTGGATAGTCGCGCCTGTGTAGTCCGACCTCGACAAACCCCGCGTTAAAGTCGTTCAACGAACGGTACGTGCCGCAAAGCAGCGCTCGCCATGCCTGCTGTTTCGACGCCGGGTACTCTGGCTTCTGGCGCCAGTGCATCGCGGACATCAGTACCTCGCCCTCCGGCACGCCAACGACATCGCGCACTACAGCCTCCAGCGCCAGCGCCTGTGCTTTCGTGCGGGCGTCTGTGAACACCTTCGGCGGCGCCTGCCACCTTGCCTTGCCGGCCATGGCGGTAGGGCCTGCGCGCGAGGGACGAAAAGGGCGCCACCGACTCATCATTCTGACAGAGGCCGGACTGTCAGAAAAATCGGAAACAGTGCCGAGGCAGCTAATTTAAACCCTAGCCCGAGTCGCTGTCCAGCGCACCCATCCAATAACAAGTGCCAGCTGCTCAAAGCTCCATTTTGAACACATTCCGCATAGCCGCAACAGGCCCGCGAGCTCGAATTCAGCGGATGGGTCGTGAAATGGTGCGAAGCGTTGACACTTGCCGGCCCACCATTGTCAGCCGCATCACAAAATCAAGTTCAAACCCTAGCCCGAGTGGCCGTCCAATGCACTCATCCAAGAACGAGGCGCTAGGCTGCTGAAACCTCCATTTTGAACACATTCCGCATAGCCGCAACTGACCTGTGAGCTCGATTTCAGCGGATGGGCCGTGAATGGGTACGAAGCGTCGACACATGCCGGCCCACCATGGTTGGTTGCGTTGGAGGCCGTTCTTTAACCCTAGCCGAAGCTGCCGGTCAAGTGAAAAGTCTCGAAAGGGATGTCAACATTGTTCAAACCCTCATTTTGAGCACATTCCGCACATTGTCTTTACGTCTGTATGCTTGGATTAAGTGGATGGGGTGGTACAAAGGTACAAAGTACATCCGCCGGCCAACCTCGGTCCACTGCGTCATTCATCATGGCGGACGCGCTTAGTAGCCGGCTCGGGGGCGGCGTCCGGATGGCCGGCATCGATGGCTTGGCGCGTATCGGCCACGATCCGCCGAAAGTCGGGCCGCACCCGCAGCTCGCGCGAGTCGCCGGACGGCTTCCACATGCCGCGCTTGCCCGGGTAGTCGGGCTTGGTGTAGTGGAAGACCTCGGACCCGGCGGCCTTTTGCAGCTGGACGCTCAGGTAGCAGTCCTCGGGCGTCTTGCCCCACTGGAAAAAGAGCTGCTCGCGGATGACCGGCCGCTTCTCCAGCTCCATGTTCAGGTCCACGATCGCCCGCAGCTGCGCGTACTGGATGTCGGTCAGCCAGTGCGAGAACCGCAGCTCCACCTTGTACACGTCGGAGCCCTTCTTGATATGGAGCCGCGGCTGCGTGTACGATGTGTGGAACGACCGCACGAGCTCCGTCACCCGCTTGGCCGTCTCGTAGTCGGACGCGTCGTGCTGCAGCACGGCCAGCGCGTCGACGTCCGCCGGCAGCAGCTCCGGCCTGGAGCTGTGCCGCACAGGCACGGTGGGCTTGGACGCGTGCACCGCGCGCGCCGGGCTGTCGTTTAGCTCAATGTAGAGCGCCGGCGCCGCCGCGTGCCGGCCCGTCTCCATGCTGCACACCTCCACGGACGCGCGCACCAGCATGTGCGCGTCGCGCCGCAGCATGTCCGACAGCAGCGCATTCACCTCCTGGTACGCAATCTTCTCAGGCCACGGCTTCACAAAGAGCCGCACGCGGTGCGGGTCCCCCTCGATCATGCCGCCCAGCACATCCATCTCGCCGCTCCACACCCCCTGCTCCTTCAGGCTCTGGTCCAGCGCCAGCGTCCCGTTCAGAATGTTCAGCACGTGGTCCTGCAGCGGCAGCGACAGCGCATTCACAAACGGCGGGACCTTGATGGCGGGGTCCTCGATGTAGCCGGTGATGCCGCGCACCGTTAGCTCAGCAGGCTCAGCTTCCGGACCACGCTTAACTCCCCGCTGAGGAAGTGCACCGCCGCCAGGGCCAGCGCCAACAGGAGCACGCACGCCGACACGATCCACGTCCGCGTCAGCCATCCTGCCGCGCCGATGCCGCCGCCGCGCGCGCGGCCCGAGAGCCCACGGTCGCCGGCCTTGCTGCGCCGGATGCCCACGACGAGCGCGACGGGCGCCTGGTCCGTGCCAACAATGTCGAGCTCGCGCACGTCGCCCCGCGCAATCACGGCCTCGAGCGCGCTGAACGGCACGCGCGTCGCGCCGGTGACGCGGATCACGCAGATGTTGTCGTTGGTAGACCGCAGTTCGTCGTGCAGCAGCGTCTGCGGGTCGTTGAACGGGGCGAGCTCCTGCTTCACGTAGCCGGCCCAGATGTCCACGGGCGAGGCAGCGACGCTGGTCGACATGGTGCGCGCAGAGGGACAGGCAGGGCGAAGGGGGACCGCGGCTCGGATCCCTGCGCCTCTATCGCCAGCGACCGGTAGAGGTGAGGGCTGCGGGCAGAGTCTACGGCTGGGCGGCGGCGCCCCTGTATATTGACTTCGCAGTTTTTGGGCACACTAGCCGCTCTCCCCGGACCGTCCGGCCGGCCGGAACTCGCCCGAAAGCGCGCAGAAACTGAAAACAGTATAATGCCTCCAGCAGCCGTGGGATGGATACATTGGTGCGAAGCGCGAGCGACCCCTCTCGAGCCCCACACCTTTCGTTCGGCTGCTTTGGGCAACAGGGCGGCGGCCCTTTTCTGGACGCGCCGGCACCATGGCGTACGCGAATCCGGCCAGCGAGCCGGCGTCCTATCACCAAGTGCCGGTCAACCTGTCGAACCAGATGAACACGACGGGCGGCCTGGACTCGACGGTCAAGGCGTGGGAGCTGCTCATTGGCAAGCCCGATGGCGAGGACAAGTTCCACCCGATCAACCCGAACAAGATCTCGACGATGAACCTGCCGGACAAGTTCAAGGACCGCAGCGCGAGCCTGGGCACGGCCATCACGATGACCACGTTCCTGGCGCCGAACCCGTTCACGACGCGGATCGCGCCCATCCAGCGTGTGACCGAGATGCGCTTCCACTTTTCGCAGATCGAGTTCCAGCCGCAGGTCGCTGAACGCGTCGCGCACCGCGCCGTCACCCGCCTGTACACCCACAGCGAGACGTCGTACACCGTCGGCCTGCACCGGCGCATGGTCGGCCACGCCATCGAGGCGGAGCTGGCCACGACCGAGTATGGCCGGCAGTACCTCAAGCGCGTCTTCTACCAGATGGACACCTCGTTCGCCGAGACGATGGCCCTGGAGGCCATGGTTAAGATCCAGAACAGCGGCGACATCCTCGCGCGCTACGAGCAGATCCGCGGCGACACCGGCTCGTTCATGTCCTTCAACGACATCTGCCAGCGCGAGATCCGCAACTGGGACTGCGCCAAGGAGGAGAAGGGCAAGTTCTTCCCGCGCCTGCACGCGGTGGTGATGGAGTACAACAAGCGCTTCCAAAACGTCAACATCAACACGATGGTCACCTCGTACGCGGTGCTCATCCACCAGGCCCTGGAGACGGCGCGCAGCGAATACGCCGTCGGCGGCAAGCCCGGCGTCGACCGCTTCGAGCGCGGCCCCTTCGCCGAGACGACCTACGGCAACTTCACGATCGTCTGCCCGACGTCGCAGCGGCCGGGCGTCGGCATTACCGACGACCTCTTCACCAACCGCGGCATGATCGGCGAGCTGGCCGACCTGCCCAAGCCGACGGACAAGTACACCGCCAAGGACCGCACGATCCGCCTGCTGGACATGCACACGCGCCGCATGGAGGAGATCGAGTTCAACGACTGCCTCGAGCACAGCGCGCTCTTTGACGCCAACGGCAACCTCGTCAACCCGCAGAACCCGCCGAACGAGTTCAACAACCGCGACTGCAAGGACCCCTCGGTCTTCCAGCCCAACCAGACGACGTTCGAGCCCGAGCAGCTGGAGGGCATCATGACGCTCACAAACTACGACCAGGCCGACATTATCGCAAAGGGTCGCATTGCTGCTCGCGACCTGCACGGCGAGGTGGCCAACGGCCGCACCCCCAACGTGTTTGTCGGCCAGATGCCGCCGCAGCACCTCACGGCCGAGACGCTGACGACGATGGCCGCTGCCGTCGAGCACCACTTTGGCCGCGACCGCGCCCAGCGCTACTTCAACGCGCTCAGCACGGCGCAGTCCATCATCCAGCGCGCCAAGCGCACCACCGTGGACGACATTGCGACTATGCTCAGCAACGGCCAAGTCGGCGACCTGCATGTGGCTGGCAACACCGGCAACCACGATACGCTGCCCTCCGCTGGTACGCTGTCGGACGTTTACGGCGCGGTGGACGACGACTTCCCGGTCCCGTACGTCAACCCGGACCAGGGCGGCATCGACAGCCTGAAGAACGCGCTGGTCTTCCCGGGCTTTGTGGACGCGGCCGGCTTCCGCGCCATGCGCGACGCCTTCCTGCGGGGCTACTGCAACGCGACGGCGACCTTTGAAAAGTGCGTGTCGACCGCCCAGGACGTGGTCAACTGCTACAGCGTGCTCGAGGAGTTGGCCAACGCCCTGTACGACATCTGCCCGCAGGCCCTCGTGCTCAACGAGCGCCTGGCGCCCAACGTGCACCGCCGCACTGCGCCCGTGGATGCGCTGTTCGCCAACTTCATCTGCTACGATTTCTACCCCGTGGTGCTCAAGGGCGACCAAAAGAGCGACAAGGTCTATCGGTGGCCGCTCTACGTCCATGCCAGCCAGCTCCAGTCTATGCGGTGCGTCAATCCGGACGCTACCGGCAGCCTGCTGCTCGCTGCCGACAACCTGCCCGCCCTGCGGAAGAAGGCCACCGCCTTCGCTGCCGAGGCTGGCGTCGATTCGTCGATGCCCTTTGCGCTCCGCTTCGCTGGCGCCACGCTGGCCAGCAGTAACCGGGCCGAGGACAGGTACCTGCGCAAGGCACGCCACGCCTTCTACGCATCGGAGCCGCTGCGCAAGCGGTTCAAGGAGGTCTGGGACTCGACGACGGGCAACCCGCTGCGCCGCATCGTTCTGAGCACGCTGCTCTTCACGCCGTTCAACCTGGCGTCGTTCAAGCGGCTGGAGCAGAACAACGTGCCGGCGCCCATCAACTTTTGGGTCGTGTCGCCGCACACGCAGTGGCAGGGCAAGCAGGTGTCGGTGCTGGAGGCCGGCGCCGACACGATGGTCACCTTCCTCATGGAGGGGCAGGCCGCCATGGGCTTCGAGGCCAAGACGCGCATGATCTACTTCAACGCGTCGCAGTACATGGAGGTCTTTATCAAGAAGCCCGAGGCCATCATTTCGCTGCACAATGCGTTCATCACCACCTACATCTGCGGCGCGTCGACCCACTTCTTCTTCGACAAGACCGAGGGCCTCAAGTACTACGACCCGCTCGTGCGCCAGCCGACCGGCCGCCGCTCGCTCATTGCGATCGCGACCTCGTGGACCGAGAAGCCGCCGATGTACTTTGCGCTCACTGGCACCCTCGAGACCAGCACCGTCCGCTACAACACGGCCGGCCTGCCCGAGGCGAGCGAGCGCCAGTACAACATGGCGCCGTACTACTGCGCGCTCTTCGGCTTCCGCCGCGCCAAGCAGGCCATCCGCACCAACGACAAGCTGCGCAACCCGAACCAGATCTGTCTGCGCGCCTCCTTCGACACCTGGAGCAACAGCACCTGGCAGCGCGAGCAGGGCAACGGCCACTGGAAGGGCAACATGGACCCGGACAAGCGCACCATCACGCACCACATTGCGACCGTCGTCAACTGAGTGTGGGGGGTGGGTGCGACGGCGCAGAGCCCAGTTGTATGCAAAGTGTATTGCGCTCCAAACTTTGTTGATACAGATGGACACTCGCAGCGCCGCACGCGTGCACGCACGTAGCTCTTAGACCGACCACCCCCTAGTCGCTGTCGTCGTCGCTGTCGTCGTCGGCCTCGCTCTCAGCTGCGGTCGTATCGTCCTCGTTGTCGCTCTCCATCTGGCGGGCCACCTTCTTCTTCTTGCTGCCTGCGGCAGGGCGGCGGCGGCTGGCGCGCGCCGGCTTGGCAGGGAGGTCCTCGGGCGGTGGCATAACGCCGCCGGTAGCGACGGCGGCGAGCATGGCGGGCGTGAGGGCGTGGCCGTCCGTCTCGGCCATGGCCATGAGCGCGGTCTTCTTGGCAAGGTCCCAAGCAACGCTGTTGAGCGCCAGAAAGGCTTGGGTGCTCATGTTGACGGAGCTCAGCCGCGGCGCCGGGCCCTGGCTCCACGCCGGCTTTTCCACGACGCGACGCGCCTTGGCCTTGCTGGCGCCCGACGACGCAGTGGTCCGTGCGCGCGCAGCCGGTGCTGCGGTGACCGACGGTGCCACCGCCGACGCTGTGGCGGTCGAGGCGGCACTGGCCGGCGCGGGCAGCACCACGGTCGCCGAGCCGGTGGCAGCGGTCTTGGTCTTGGTCTGCGAAGGCATGGCGGCGGCGAGGGAGGGCGGATGGCCGGTCGGAGCAGGGCGAGGTAGTGGCTGGGGGCAATGAAAAGTGGCAAGTGCGTTGTGTTATTATTTTTGTTCTGTTATATTCTGATGCCGCCGCCTGGCGGACTTCGCGCCAAAGGCTGCGTCCCCGGATGACGTCACCACCTATGACGTCATGGATTCCCGAGCAACCACCGACCCCGACCTGCGACATACAGGACGATGCCGACTGCATAGCAGATCCCGACGTTCCCGCTCAATG
>Ga0180216_1003380_pt1 | contig 12681 bp, 13 predicted proteins | sample eDN3rd37CBELigMG_FD_128879 | JGI IMG/M metagenome (GOLD analysis project Ga0180216, IMG submission 128879) | Enriched Miracle-Growth compost microbial communities from Emeryville, California, USA - eDNA 3rd pass 37_C BE-Lig MG (version 2)... ...
CACGCCCGCGCTGGCCCTCGGCCGCCGCGCCAGGGTACGGCGAGTCGAGGTCGAGCGTCGCGAGCAGATCGTCGATCTCGGCGAGGCTCGAGACCGTCGCCAGCCGCGCACGCGTGTCGCCCCCGACGGGGTACCCCTTGAAGTACCACGCGACATGCTTGCGGATGTCGCGGCAGCCGCGATCCTCGTCCTCGAAGAACTCCACGAGCAGCTCGGCGTGACGGCGGAACGCGGCCGCGACGAAGCCGAGCGTCGCGTCCACGGGGATGTGCGGGGCGCCGAACGCGGCGGCGAGGTCGCCGAACAGCCACGGGCGCCCGAGGCATCCGCGGCCCACGACGACGCCGTCGGCGCCGGTCTCCGCCATCATGCGCACCGCGTCGTCGGCCGACCAGATGTCGCCGTTGCCGAGCACCGGGATGCTCGTGACGGCCTCCTTGAGGCGGGCGATGGCCGACCAGTCGGCCGTGCCGGAGTAAAACTCGGAGGCGGTGCGCGCGTGCAGCGCGACGGCCGCGGCACCGGCGTCCTCGGCGATGCGACCCGCATCGAGGTAGGTGAGGTGATCCGGATCGATGCCCTTGCGCATCTTGACCGTGAGCGGGATCTCGCCGGCGGCCTCCGCGGCCCCGCGCACGATGTCGGAGAAGAGCCCGAGCTTCCATGGCAGCGCCGCTCCCCCGCCCTTGCGGGTCACCTTCGGCACGGGGCAGCCGAAGTTCAGGTCGATGTGGTCGGCGCGGTCCTCCGCGACGAGGATGCGGACCGCTTCGGAGACCGTCTTCGGGTCGACGCCGTAGAGCTGGATCGAGCGCGGCGTCTCCGACTCGTGGTGCGTGATGAGGCGCATCGTCGTCGCGTTGCGCTCGACGAGGGCGCGCGAGGTGATCATCTCGCTCACGTACAGCCCCGCGCCGTACTCCCGGCACAGGCGCCGGAACGCGGTGTTCGTGATCCCCGCCATGGGTGCCAGCACGACCGGCGCATCGAGCTCGATGGGGCCGATGCGCAGCGGCCGGACGGCCGTGGACTCGGCGAGGGACGTGATCACGTCTCCATTCTCCCAGACGAATGCCGCCCGACCGCCGAACTCGGTCGTAGCCTGGGGAACATGAAGGAAGCTCCCACGACAGATCTCCGCGACATCCCCTTCGTCACCGCGGACGGCGGCACGGCGCGGCTGGCCGATTTCCAGGACAAGGTCGTCCTCGTCGTCAACGTCGCCTCCAAGTGCGGTCTCACCCCGCAGTACGAGCAGCTCGAGCAGCTCCAGCGCACCTACGGGGAGCGCGGCTTCACCGTGCTCGGCTTCCCGTGCAACCAGTTCATGGGCCAGGAGCCGGGATCGGTCGAGGAGATCCTGGAGTACTGCGCGACGACATGGGGCGTGACGTTCCCCGTCTTCGACAAGATCAAGGTCAACGGCGGCGGCGCTGCACCCCTCTACAAGGCGCTCAAGAAGGCCCCCAACCCCGAGGGCGCCAAGGGCCCCATCGCATGGAACTTCGAGAAGTTCGTCGTGACGCCGGGCGGTCAGGTGCACCGCTTCCGGCCGCAGACGAAGCCGGACGCCCCCGAGATCATCGCCGTCATCGAGGAGAACCTCCCCGCGTGACGCGCGCGGGGGCTCACGCCTCCGCGGCCACGGCCTCCCGGTGCTCGCCCCACACCTGGCGCGCGATCTGCGCGAACGCCTCGGCGGGCTGCGCGCCGGAGACGCCGTACTTGCCGTCGATGACGAAGAAGGGCACGCCGTTGATGCCGTACGCCGCGGCCTGCGCCTGGTCCTGGCGGACGGCGGCCAGGTAGCGGTCGGTCTCGAGCGCCTCGCGCGCGGCGTCCGCGTCCAGCCCGACCTCGGCGGCGAGGGCGGCGAGTTCGTCGATGCGGCCGAGGTGACGGCCCTCGATGAAGTACGCCGACATGAGCCGCTCGGCGAGCTCGAGCTGACGCCCCTGCTCCTTCGCGAAATGCAGCAGCTCGTGCGCCTTGACGGTGTTCGTGTGCTTGAGCAGGTCGTAGCGGTACGCGAGTCCGGCCTCGGCGGCGACGCCGGTGACGCGATCGAGCATCTGCTGCGCCTGCTCGCGGGACACGCCGCGGTGCCCGGAGAGGTAGTCGACCTCGTCGCCCTCGAAGTCGACGGGCGTGTCGGGCGACAACTCGAACGAGTGGTAGACGATCTCCACCTGCGGGGCGTCCTCATCGGCGGCCGTGGCGGCCAGCCCGTTCTCCAGGTTGCGCTTGCCGATGTAGCACCAGGGGCACGCGATATCCGACCACACGTCGATCTTGATGGCATCCGTCATGATGAAGGAAAGCGTACGCGGGCCCCGTTCTATTCCGACGGATGCATAAGTCGCTCCGCCGGCGCGGCCCGTCAGAGCGCGGGCGGCTCGGGCTCCTCGGCGGGCCGGTCGACGGCGCCGCCGAAGCGACGGTCGCGGTCGAGGTACAGCTGCACGGCCTGCCACAGGTCCTCGCGGGTGAAGTCGGGCCACAGCGTGTCGAGGAAGACGAACTCCGCGTACGCCGACTCCCACAGGAGGAAGTTCGACGTGCGCTGCTCGCCGCTCGAGCGCACGAACAGATCGACGTCGGGCATGTCGGGGATGTAGAGGCGCCGGCGGATGAGCTTCTCCGTCACCGCGGACGGCTTGAGGCGGCCGGCCGCGATGTCGTCGCCGATGGAGCGCATCGCGTCGACGAGCTCGACGCGCCCGCCGTAGTTGACGCACATCGTGAGGGTGAGCACGTCGTTGTCGGCGGTGAGCCGCTCGGCGTGCTGGAGCTCTTTGATCACCGATCCCCACAGGCGCGGACGACGGCCCGCCCAGCGCACGCGCACGCCCCACTCGTTGAGCTGGTCGCGCCGCCGGTGCAGCACCTCGCGGTTGAAGCCCATGAGGAAGCGCACCTCCTCGGGGGAACGCGCCCAGTTCTCCGTCGAGAACGCGTAGACGCTGAGGTGCTTGATCCCCGCCTGGATGGCGCCGGCGACCACGTCCAGCAGCGCCGCCTCTCCCGCGCGGTGCCCCTCGGTCCGGCTGAGTCCGCGGCGGTTGGCCCACCGGCCGTTGCCGTCCATGACGATCGCCACGTGGTTCGGGACGCCGCCCGCGGGGAACGCCGGCGGGTACTTCCCGGTCCAGTCGACGGGACGGTAGGGAACCGCGTCGCGATGCGTGTAGGGCTTGGGGGTCACCGAGGAGCCTCCAGGTGGCTGAGGGAGCGGATGCCGCGCTCGAGATGCCACTGCGCATAGGCGGCGATGATCCCGGAGGCGCCGGCGGTGGCGCGTGCGGGAGCGGCCTCCACCGTGTCCCACTCCCCCGCCAGGAGTGCCTGGAGCAGCCCCAGCGTGTCGGCGTCGATGCGGGGGCTTCCCGCCGGGGCGCAGTCGCGGCACACGACACCGCCGAGTTGGGCGACGAAGGTGTCGTGCGGGCCCGTCGCGGCGCACCGCGCGCACTCCGAGAGCGCCGGCGCCCACCCGGAGAGCGCCATGACGCGCAGCAGATACGAGTCGAGGATGCTGCGGGCCGCGTGGTCGCCGCGCGCGAGGGCGCGCAGGCCGCCGACGAGCAGGAGGTACTGCTGCGGGTTCGCCTCGGCCTCGCTGAGCCGGTCGGCGGTCTCGACCATGGCGCTCGCCGCGGTGTAGCGGTCGTAGTGGGCCGCGATGTCGGCGCCGTAGGCGCCCAGCGACTCGGCCTGCTGCACGATGTCGAGGCTGCGGCCCGTGTAGAGCTGCACGTCCGCGACCATGAACGGCTCCAGACGCGCTCCGAAGCGCGACGACGTGCGCCGCACGCCCTTGGCCACCGCGCGCACCTTCCCGTGGCGACGGCTCAGCAGCGTGACGATCCGGTCGGCCTCACCCAGCTTGTGGGTGCGCAGAACCACGACGTCGTCGCGATAGGTGGGCACCCCTCCATTATCGGTCGCGGTTCGGACGTCCGCGCGCAGGCGCGGGCGGCCACAATGGATGCGTGGCAGAACCGCTCTTCTCGATCCCGCTGTGGGCCGACCTCACCGCCGTGGGCCTCGGCGGTGTGCAGGGCGCGCTCTTCGCGTCCGGGTTCCGGGGGCAGCGCCGCCTCGACTTCCTCGGGGTCGCGATCATCGGCATCGTGATGGGGATGGGCGGCGGTCTCATCCGCGATCTGCTCCTCAACGTCGAGCTGACGACGCTGCACAGCAACTGGTATCTGCTCACCGCGACGATCGCGGCCCTCGTCGGGATGCTGCTGGCGGGCGTCTTCGCGCGGGTCAACGCGGTGATCGTCGGCCTCGATGCGCTCGTCATCGGCCTGTTCGGCGCGTTCGGCACGAGCAAGGCGCTGGCGCTGGGCCTGCCCATCGTGCCGGCCATCTTCGTCGGGGTGTGCTCGGCGGTCGGCGGCGGCATCCTGCGCGACGTCATGATGGGGCTCCCGGTCGCGATCATGCACGTCGGCTCGCTCTACGCGGTGGCCGCGGGAGCCGGATGCCTCGTGCTCGCCGTCGCGGACGCGTTCGGCGCGCCGATCATCGCCTCGGCGATCGCCGGCGTGGCGGTGACCACCGTCATCCGTCTGCTCGCGGTGATCTTCGACGTTTCGCTGCCCGAGCAGCGGGCGCTGCACCGTCGCAAGGTCGCCGTCGAGACGACCGGCATCCCGGTCGTGCGGCCCGACGCCGAGGCCTGAGCCCCCGCGCCGGGCGCGCAGGACGGTCAGACCGCGGCGAGGGCGTCCTCGTGGCGGCGCGTGCGGATGGCGCGGTTGACGGCCGACACGATCGCCTTGAGGCTCGCGGTGGAGATGTCGCCGTCGATGCCGACGCCCCACAGGCGCTGACCCTCGACCTGCAGCTCGACGTAGGCGGCCGCCTGCGCGTCGCCGCCGGCGCTGAGGGTGTGCTCGACATAGTCGTACAGCGTCACGTTGAAGCCCTGCTCGCGGACGATCTCCAGGAACGCCGACACCGGGCCGTTCCCGACGCCGCGGGTCACGACGGTCTCGTCGCCGTCACGCATCGTGACATCGAGCGAGACCTCGCCGGACATGTCGCTCTGGGTGCGCGTGGAGAGGATCTCGAACCGGCCCCAGCGCTCGTCGGCGACGGTGGTGGGCAGGTACTCGTCGGTGAAGATCGACCAGATCTCCTCGCTCGTGACCTCGCCGCCCTCCGCGTCGGTCTTGGCCTGCACGACGCCGGAGAACTCGATCTGGAGTCGACGGGGCAGGTCCAGCGCGTGGTCGGCCTTGAGCAGATAGGCGACGCCGCCCTTGCCGGACTGCGAGTTGACGCGGATCACGGCCTCGTACGAGCGGCCCAGGTCCTTCGGGTCGATCGGCAGGTACGGCACGGCCCACGTCATCTCGTCGACGCTCTTGCCCGCGGCCTGCGCCGCGGCGTCCATCGCCTCGAAGCCCTTCTTGATGGCGTCCTGGTGCGAGCCGCTGAAGGCGGTGAAGACGAGGTCACCGGCCCACGGGCTGCGCTCGGGCACGGGCAGCTGGTTGCAGTACTCGGCGGTGCGCTTGACGTGGTCGATGTCGCTGAAGTCGATCTGCGGGTCCACGCCCTGCGTCAGCAGGTTGATGCCCAGGGCGACGAGGTCGACGTTGCCGGTGCGCTCGCCGTTGCCGAACAGGCATCCCTCGATGCGGTCGGCACCGGCCATGTAGCCGAGCTCGGCCGCCGCGATCGCGGTGCCGCGGTCGTTGTGCGGGTGCAGCGACAGGATGACGTTCTCGCGGTGGTTCAGGTGCCGGTTCATCCACTCGATGGAGTCGGCGTAGACGTTGGGCGTGGCCATCTCGACCGTCGCGGGCAGGTTGATGATGACCTTGCGCTCCGGCGTCGGCTCGAACACCTCGAGGACCTGGTTGCAGATCTCCGCGGCGAACTCGAGCTCGGTGCCCGTGTAGCTCTCCGGCGAGTACTCGTAGTAGACGGTCGTCTCGGGGATGCGCTTCTCGAACTCGCGGCACAGGCGCGCGCCCTCGAGGGCGATGTCGATGACGCCCTGCTTGTCGGTGCGGAAGACGACGTCGCGCTGCAGGATGCTCGTCGAGTTGTACAGGTGCACGATGGCCTGCTTGGCGCCGGCGATCGCCTCGTAGGTGCGCTCGATGAGGTGCTCGCGGGCCTGCGTCAGGACCTGGATGGTGACGTCGGCGGGGATCGCGTCATCCTCGATGAGCTGCCGGACGAAGTCGAAGTCGGTCTGGCTCGCGCTCGGGAACCCGACCTCGATCTCCTTGTAGCCCATCTGCACGAGCAGGTCGAACATGATGCGCTTGCGCTCGGGGCTCATCGGGTCGATGAGGGCCTGGTTGCCGTCGCGCAGGTCGACGGCGCACCAGCGCGGCGCGACCGTGATGCGCTTGTCCGGCCACGTGCGATCCGGCAGGTCGACGCGGATCTGCTCGTGGAACGGCTGGTACCGGTGGACCGGCATGCCCGACGGCTTCTGGGTGTTCTCCATGATGTGGCTTCTTCTCTCGCTTCGGATGTGCGGGCCGACGACGAAGCTCCGCGGCGAGAAAGGCCCTAGAACGAGGACTCGCCGCGGCGGCTAAGGAGAAGGAGCGTGCCGGCGCGCATGCGATCAGGCTACACCCGCGCGCCCGGGGCACGCCAATCAGCGGGATGTGAGACGGATGCCCTCGCGTCGACACTCCTCGGGTATGACGCACCGCTTCCTGCCCCTCACCGCCGTCCTCGCGGCCTCGGTCGCCCTGCTCGCCGCATGCGCGACCCCGGGCGGCTCCGCGCCCGGCCCGGCCGGCGACGCGCCGTCGGGATACAGTCTCGGATCGCTCACCCCGGCGCCGCCGGAGGGTGAGGTGATCGCGCAGGGCACCGTGATGGACACCGCCGGCGACGTCGAGCTGTGCGTGGGGCCGATCGCCGAGTCGTACCCCCCGCAGTGCCAGGGCATCCCCGTCTCGGGCTGGTCGTGGGACGGCGTCGAGGGCAGCGACACGTCCGGCGACATCCGCTGGGGCGCGTACGCCGTGCAGGGCACGTACGACGGCGACACCTTCACGGTGACGCAGCCCCCCGTCCTGCTGGCGCTCTACGATCCCGCGCCCGTCCAGGAGCCGACCGATCCCCCGGCGCCCTCGGCCGATCCCGCGACACTCGAGGAGATCCAGGAGGAGCTGCCGAGCCGGCTCGGCGCCGCGTTCCTCGCATCGTGGCCCGAAGAGGGGCGCCTCATGGTGGAGGTGGTGTGGGACGACGGCACGTGGCAGAAGGCCGCCGACGAGGACTACGGCACGGGCGTCGTCGTCATCCAGTCCGCGCTCACGCCGCTCTCGTAGTACCCGCGCTCAGAAGCCGAGACGGCCCAGCTGCTTCGGGTCGCGCTGCCATTCCTTCGCGACGCGCACGTGCAGCGACAGGAAGACCCGGGTGCCGACGAGCGGCTCGATCCCGGCACGGGCGCGGGCGCCGACGTCCTTGAGGCGCGAGCCCTTGCGGCCGATGATGATGGCCTTCTGGCTGTCGCGCTCGACGACGATGTTCGCGTACACGTCGGTGAGGTCGGTGTCCTCGCGCCGCGAGATGTCCTCGATCGTCACCGCGATCGAGTGCGGCAGCTCGTCGCGCACGCCCTCGAGCGCCGCCTCGCGGATGATCTCCGCGATGCGGTCCTCCAGGGTCTCGTCGGTGACGACGTCGTCCGGGTACAGGGCGGGCCCCTCGGGCATGAGCGACAGGAGCTCGTCGACGAGCACGTCGAGCTGCTCACGTGTCAGCGCCGACAGCGGGATGACGGCGGCCCAGTCCTCGCGGAGGCTGTCGACCTCGATGAGGCGCTCGGTGATCTGCTCGCGCGTGGCGGCGTCCGTCTTGGTGACGATCGCGACCTTCTTGGCACGCGGGTAGCCGTCGAGGGACTCCGCGATGCGGCGGTCGCCGGGCCCCACCTTCTCGGTCGCCGGGACGCAGAAGCCGATCACGTCGACGTCGCCGAGCACCTGCTCCACGAGATCGTTGAGCCGCTGGCCGAGGAGGGTGCGGGGCTTGTGGATGCCGGGGGTGTCGACGATGACCAGCTGACCGCCGGGCCGGTTCACGATGCCGCGGATCGCGCGGCGCGTCGTCTGCGGCTTCTCACTCGTGATGGCGACCTTCTCCCCCACGAGCGCGTTCGTGAGCGTCGACTTGCCCACGTTGGGCCTGCCGACGAACGTCGCGAAGCCGGACCGCCCCTCAGGCGCCGTTTCCACCATGACCGAATGCCTCCTCCGCCGCCTGGAGCGACTCGTTGCGTTCCACGAAGACCGTCGCGAGCCCCCGCCCGCGCCCGCGCGACGTGCCGCCCGTGAGGATCAGCCCGTCCACCTCGGCACGCACGCCCGGCTGCGGGACCTGGCCGAGCGCCTTACCGAGCAGACCGCCGACCGTGTCGACGTCGTCGTCCTCCAGCTCGATGCCGAACAGGTCGCCGAGGTCGTCGAGCGACATGCGGGCATTGACCCGCCAGCGGCCGGGGGTGATCTCCACCGCGTCGCCCGCACGGGAGTCGTACTCGTCGGAGATCTCGCCCACGAGCTCCTCGATGAGGTCCTCGAGGGTGACGAGCCCGGCGATGTCGCCGTACTCGTCGACGACCATGCACACGTGCACCGCGTCGCGCTTCATCTGCTGCAGCAGCGTCTCGGCCTTCATCGACTCGGGCACGAACACCGCCTTGCGCGCGATGGGCCGCACCGAGGCATCCTGCCAGGCGCGGTCGTCGCGGAACGCGAACTGCACGAGGTCCTTGAGGTAGAGGACGCCGACGACGTCGTCGCCCTCGAGGACCGGCATGCGCGACACGCCCCGGTCGAGGAACAGCTGCATCGCTGTGCGGGTGGTCGCGGAGGCGTCGACGGTGACCATGTCGGTGCGCGGCACCATGACGGCGCGCACGAACCGGTCGGTGAAGTCGAAGACGGAGTGGATGAGCTCGCGGTCGTCCTCCTCGATGAGGTCCTGCGACGCGGCCTCGTCGACCATGCTCAGCAGCTGCTCCTCGGACGCGAACGAGGTCCCCCGCACCGCGCCCGGGGTGACCCGCTCGCCCAGCGCCACGAGGCCGTGCGCGAGGGGGCCGAGGATCATGCGGACGCCGCGGATGACCGGCGCCGTGCCGCGCAGAAGGCCCTTGGCGTGCTGGCGACCCACCGTGCGCGGGCTCGCGCCGACGAGCACGAACGAGATCCCCGTCATGAGGACGACGGCGGCGAGCATGGCCCACCAGATGTTCTGGAACAGCAGCGTGAACGCCACCGTGACGAGCACCGCCGCGGCGGTCTCGGCGAGGACGCGGATGAAGACGACGGCGTTGACGTGCACGTCGGGGTCGTCGGCGATCCGGCGCAGCGCCTTGGCGTTGCGCCCGCCGAGGGCGAGCTCCGCGAGGTCCGCACGGGATGTGACGCCCATCGCCGCGTCGATGGCGGCCATGAGACCGCCGAACGCGACGAGCAGCACCGCGCCGACGAGGAGGAGGGTTGCGGTCATCGTCGGGGGCGGCGGCGCTCGGAGTGCTCGAAGCCGATGATGATGTCCCGCTGCAGCGCGAACATCTCGCGCTCCTCGTCCGGCTCCGCGTGGTCGAAGCCGAGCAGGTGGAGCAGACCGTGGGTGGTCAGCATCACGAGCTCGTCGAGCGTCGAGTGCCGTGCCTCCTTCGCCTGCGTCTCGGCGACCTGCGGGCACAGCACGATGTCGCCGAGCAGGCCCGGAGGCGTCGGCATGTCGTCGGTGCCGGGGCGCAGCTCGTCCATCGGGAAGCTCAGGACGTCGGTCGGGCCGGGCTCGTCCATCCACTGCACGTGCAGCGCCTCCATGGCGCCCTCGTCGACGAGCACGATCGCGAGGTCCGCGTCGCGGCTCACCCGCAGCTCGCCCAGGGCGTAGTCGGCGAGGCGCAGCAGCGTGCTCTCGTCGACCTCGACGCCCGACTCGTTCGTGATCTCGATCGTCATCGGATGCCTCGCTTCGGCTGATGGTCGCGGGGGCCGCCGCGTCCCGGTCGCTGCGCGGCGCGCCGGTCGGCGCGGTTGGCGAACGCCGCCGCCTCTTCGCGCTCGTGCCGCGCGGCGGTGCGCTGCTCGTCGTACGTGCTGTACGCGTCGACGATCCGTCCGACCAGCGTGTGGCGCACGACGTCGTCGCTCGTGAGGGTCGCGAAGTGGATGTCGTCGATGTCCTTGAGGACGCGTGTCACCAGCCGCAGGCCGCTCGTGCCCTGGGGCAGGTCGACCTGCGTGATGTCTCCGGTGACGACCATCTTCGTGCCGAAGCCCAGGCGCGTGAGGAACATCTTCATCTGCTCGGGGGTCGTGTTCTGCGCCTCGTCGAGCACGACGAACGAGTCGTTGAGCGTGCGGCCGCGCATGTAGGCGAGCGGGGCCACCTCGATGGTGCCGGTCGCCATGAGCTTGGGCACGAGCTCGGGGTCCATCATCTCGTTCAGCGCGTCGTAGAGCGGGCGCAGGTACGGGTCGATCTTGTCCGTGAGGGTGCCGGGCAGGAACCCGAGCCGCTCCCCCGCCTCGACGGCGGGACGGGTCAGGATGATGCGGCTGACCTCCTTGCGCTGCAGCGCCTGCACCGCCTTGGCCATCGCGAGGTACGTCTTGCCGGTTCCGGCCGGGCCGATGCCGAACACGATGGTGTTCTCGTCGATCGCGTCGACGTACGCCTTCTGACCGGGGGTCTTGGGGCGGATGATCTTGCCGCGCGAGGACAGGATCGCCTCGCCGAGCACCTCGGAGGGACGGGGGCCGCCCTCGGTGCGCAGCATGCGGTTCGACGACGACACGTCGGCGGGGCCGAGGTCGTGCCCCGCGCGGGTCATCGCGAGGAGCTCGTCGACGAGGTCCTTGGCCGCCGCCACGCGGTCGGCGTCGCCGCGCAGCGTGATCTCGTTTCCGCGCACGAGCACGTCGACGTCGGGGTGCTCCCGCTCGACCATGCGGAGCAGGCGATCCTGCGGTCCGAGGAGCTGGACCATCGCGACGCCGTCGGCGTGGATGGTGACGGCGATGTCCGATTCGGATGCGTCAGCCAACGAGACCTGTTTCCGACAGCCCACCCGCGAGCACGTGCGCGTGCACGTGGAAGACCGTCTGTCCGGAGTTCGCTCCGGTGTTGAAGATGAGGCGGAAGTCGCCGTCGGAGTGCTCGGCGGCGACGGTGTTCGCGACGGACACCATCTCGGCGAGCAGTGCCGGATCGCCCGCCGCGAGCTCGACGACGTTCCGGTACTGCGGCGTCTTGGGGATGACGAGCAGGTGCACGGGCGCCTTGGGGGCGATGTCGCGGATCACGAACACGCGGTCGGTCTCCGCGACGATCTCCGACGGGATCTCGCCGTCGAGGATGCGCGTGAAGATCGAGGGTTCGCTCATGCATCCAGTCTAGAGGCGACCCGTGCCGTCAGCGCGGTCACCAGCGCGCGAGACGCACGCTCGCGACGGCGAGGGCGGCGGGCCCCGCCGTCGACGTGCGCAGCACGGTGTCACCCAGCCGCACGGCCGTCGCCCCGGCATCCGCGAGGGCGGACAGCTCCTCGGGGGCGATGCCGCCCTCGGGGCCCACCACGAGCACGACATCGCGGTCGCGGGGCAGCGCGACGGCGCTGAGCGGCACCTCCGCCGTCGGCTCGAGGAGGAGGACGGCGGATGCCGCGGCGCGCTGCGCGAGCTGCTTCGTCGTGACGACCTCGGCGACCTCCGGCACCCACGCACGGTGCGCCTGCTTGGCGGCCTCCCGCACGATCGCGCTCCAGCGGGCGCGACCCTTGACCGCCTTCGCGGCGTCCCAGCGCGACACGCTGCGGGAGGCCTGCCACGGCACGATCTCGTCGACACCGAGCTCCGTCGCCGCCTGCACGGCCAGCTCGTCGCGATCCCCCTTGGCGAGGGCCTGCACGAGCACGAGGCGGGGCTCCGGCTGCGGGACGTCGGCGCGCGCAACGACGGTCACGACGACCTCACGCGGCTGGGCGCTCTCGACCGTGCCGGTCAGCCACGCGCCCTGGCCGTCGCCGACCGTGACCTCCTCGCCGACGCGCACGCGACGCACGACGGCCGCATGATGCGCCTCCGCGCCGGTGAGCACGACGCTCTCGCCGGGGCCCGCGGTGAGCGTCTCGTCGACGAGGAAGTGCAGGGCCACGTCAGGCGCTCTGACGGAAGCGGTCACGCAGCTTCGCGAAGAGTCCCTGCTGGAACTCGGCGAGCCGCGGGGCGGGCGCCTTCGTGCGCTTGGCGAACTCCTCGATGAGGGCGCGCTCCTTCGAGTCGAGGCGCGTGGGTGTCACGACGTGGATGCCGACGCGCAGGTCGCCCCGCGTGTTGCCGCGCAGCGGGGTGATGCCGCGGCCCTTGATCGTGATCACGTCGCTGCTCTGCGTGCCGGGCTTGATCTCGAGCTCGACCGGGCCGTCGAGGGCCTCGATGGTCGTCGTGGTCCCGAGGATCGCGTCCGGCATGGAGACGTCGAGCGTCGCGAGCAGGTCGTCGCCGTCGCGGCTGAAGGTCTCGTGGTTGGCGACGGTGATCTCGAGGTAGAGGTCGCCGTTGGGGCCGCCCGCGGGGCCGACCTCGCCGGAGCCGGGCAGCTGCAGGCGCAGGCCCGTCTCGACGCCGGCGGGGATGTCGATCGACACGGTGCGGCGCGAGC
>Ga0180216_1003382_pt1 | contig 12680 bp, 11 predicted proteins | sample eDN3rd37CBELigMG_FD_128879 | JGI IMG/M metagenome (GOLD analysis project Ga0180216, IMG submission 128879) | Enriched Miracle-Growth compost microbial communities from Emeryville, California, USA - eDNA 3rd pass 37_C BE-Lig MG (version 2)... ...
CCACCACCTACCCCAGCCCCTACCGCCCCACCCCCCAATCCACGCACTGACACGGCACCCGCCCACCCCCGAACGAATCGCGCCCCTGGGCATCCCCCCCGCTATCGACCTATCCCGCCGAAGTATTCCCCATCATTTCGACCACCTCCCCATTCACCCCATCCCCCAACTCACTCGCCAGGAAGAGCACCACGTCCGCGACCTGCCGCCGCGTCACCCACCGCACGTTATCCCCGTTCTGGAACTCCGCCCGGTTCTGCTCCGTATCGATCAACCCCGGCGCGATCGCATTGACCCGGACCCCGTTGTCCCGCTCCTCGAGCGCGAGCGAGCGGGTCAGCGCCACGACGGCCGCCTTCGCCGCGCTGTACGCCCCGAGCCCCGCCCGCGCCCGTAGCCCGGCGGGGGAAGCGAAGTTGATGATCGAACCTCGAGACTCGCGCAGCAGCGGGAGCGCCGCGCGGCTCAGCACCAGCGCCGTCAACGCGTTCCGGTCGTGCTCCCGCTCCCACTCCTCCGGCGTCGTCTCCGCCACCGGCTTGAGGACCGTCAGCCCACCCGCCACGTTGACCAGGACGTCGAGCCGGCCGAACCGCTCCCGCGCCACCCCGACCACCCGCTCCGCATCCTCGACCCTCGTCAGGTCCGCCGCCACCCCCACCACCACCTCCTCCCCACCCAACCCCCGCGCCACCCCCTCCACCTCCGCCGTACGCGCCGTCATCACCACCCGCGCCCCCTCCCGCACCAACGCCTCCGCCACCGCGTACCCCACCTGCCCCGGATCCGCCGCGCCACTCACGATCGCGACCTTCCCCTCCACCCCGTAGATCCTGCGTCCCGCCATCTCGTCCTCTCCCTTCGCACCCAACGCCAACCACGACGCCGCGATCAGCACAATCGCGCCCCCCGCGTAGAGCGGCCCCGGATCCAACTTCGGGATCAACCACGCGCCCGCCGCCAACGCACCGAGCCCCACCCCCACCAACGCACCCACCACCACCCCCGCCCCGCGCCGCCGCAGCTGCGCCAAGAGCCCACCGATCCCGTACGCCGGCAGCGCCACCAGCGCCAGCACCGCCACCCCCCGCCCCCACACCGCCTCCCGTACCCACTCCTGCCGGTTCCAGAGCTCCGCGAACGGACCCACCAGCAGGAAGATCACGACCGCCACCACCCAACTCACCCCACCGCGCCCCACCTCCCCACTCGCCACCCAGTACGCCGCCGCGAGCGCGCCCAGCGCCAGCGCGATCAGAAAACCAGCCGTCGCCAACGCCCCCGGCCCCGGGTGGAGCAGGAGCGTCACCCCCGCCATACTCCCCACCCCCAACACCACCCCGACCAGCGCCGCGGCCACCGTCGGCGCCGCCCTCGCCCCGACTCCCGTCTCCCCGCTCAAGGTACGAACCGGCCGTAGCCGCCCCGATAGAAGACCAGGGGCACGCCATCCACCGCGTCCGCCGCCACTACCTCGCCCACGAAGATCGTGTGATCACCACCCGGATAGCTCGCCCAGACCCGGCAGTCCAGCCACGCCAGCGACTCCTCCAGTATCGGCGCCCCCGTCTCCCCCGTCCGGTACGCGACGCCCTGGAACTTCTCATCCAGGTCCCAGCTCGCGAACCGACGCGACAGATCCTCCTGGTCCGCCGCGAGGACGTTGATCGAGAAACAACCCGCCTTCAGGATGCAATCGTGCGAGTCCGCCTGCCGGTCCACGCACATCAGCACCAGCGGCGGGTCTAGCGAGACCGAAGCCACCGAGTTCACCGTCAACCCGCACGGCTCGTCCCGGCCCGGCACGCGCGTTGCCACCACCGCCACACCAGTGACGAAGTGACCCATTACGCGCCGTAGTTCATACGCTTCTATAGACATGATCTCTCGGATTGCGGCGAGATCACCGATCGCCTAACTTGGAAAAATAGACCGGACATACAGTGACCCCTCCACTCACTATCGCTGTACGAGGCCGCCAATGCAGCACCCGACCAGCCCCGACCACCGCGCCGCCGACCACGGACCCGCTAGCCCCGCACCGAGCATTATCCGCACCCTCGCCGGGTTGGCAACGCTCCTGATTGTAACCTCACTCACCGCCTGCGACAACGTGAGCTGGGGTGGCGCGCATTTCTCCGTCGTCGCGCCGCCGCCCGGCGCGCGGAGCGCGGCCGCGGACGACGCCACCACCGACGAGCCCGTCGACGAACAGACACCCACCGGGCCGATCCTCTACTTCGTCCGCGCCGCCGGCGACCAGGCACTCCTCGTACCCGTCGCCGAGATCGCCCGCGATTCGCTCCGCCCCATCGCCGCCGCGCAGAACTGGGAGCTCTACGGCCAGCGCTTCATCGCCCAGCACCTCCGCCAGGGCACCGAGTTCACCCTCTTCCACCACGGCGAACGCGCCGGCACCTTCGTCCTGCAATCCGCGCAGATCCCCGGCGAGAACGTCTGCCCGCGGCCCCCCCGCGCCACCGGCACCCTCGAACTCACCTCCAACGCCCGCGAGATCGGCGAGTTCCTCGCCCTCGCCAAGACCTACGCACCCGCCGGCGGCCGCCGTCAGACCGCGACCAGCCTCCAGCCCGACCGCCGCATCCCACTCCAGGCCTCGATCCTCGCCGAGCACGCCCTCCGTGCCCGCGGCGCCCGCCTACCCAACAACTGGCAGCGCGCCATGACCGACCTCCGCGTCTTCTCAACCACCGGCTCGGCCGACCCAGCCTTCGCCGCCACCTTCACCGTCGGCGACTCCACCGGCCGCGAACCCAACCCCGCCGGGTACTCGATCTTCCTCATCGCCCAACCCCGGCCCCAGGTAGGGTACGACACGACCTACGTCGAATTCATCGACTTCGCCACCTCCGGCCGCGCCGTCCCCCGCGTCGTCGACTACCTCGACTGGAGCAACTCCGGCGGCACCGGCCTCCTCCTCGAAGTCACCGGTACAGGCGAAACCTGGTTCGAAGCCGTGGGACTCGAGAACGGTCGCTGGCGCCACCTCCTGCGGACCCGCTGCGAAGAACCGTCCGCCGAGGTCGACCAAGCGGTCACGGACACCGTCGACAACGCCGGCTCCGCGCCCTGACCACGCGATACCCCTTGCGCACCTGGCGAGCGTCGACCATTATCAACTATTGACCATAAACGAACGGGGCCATCGGAAGACCGGTGCGAATCCGGCGCGGCCCCGCCACTGTCAGAGGCCCGGGCGTCACCCTACCACGCCCGGACCGGCCCGCTCCTCGCGCCACTGGACCCCTGACCGGGTCTGGGAAGGCGAGCGGCGCCGCCTCGAGCCAGGAGACCGCCCCGTTCGTTCCCGAATGATCACCCTTCGAGGGAAGGGTCGGGGATCCTAGGCGACGTCGTCGCCCGTTTCACCGTCCCCACCCATCCCCCGGGTTACAGGACGGTCTTCTTTTGCGACGGTATCGCCGACCCCCTCTCTTCCTGGCCCTCGCGGCCCTCCTCACGGCCTGCGCCGAGCCACGCGCCGCGGCGGCCCCGGTCGTCACCGCCACCAGCTATACCGTCATAGACGACATCGGCCGCGAGCTCCACTTCTCCCGGCCACCCACGCGCCTGATCTCACTGATCCCCGCGACCACCGAGGCGATCCAAGCCCTCGGCGCCGCCGACCGGCTCATCGCCCGCACCGATTTCGACAGTGACCCCGCCCTCGCCCACCTCCCCTCCGTCGGGCCAGGGCTGACCCCGAGCGTCGAGTGGCTCGTCTCGCTCCGCCCCGAGCTCGTCATCGCCTGGCCGGACACCCCCGACCGTGGGATCGCCGCGCAGCTAGCCGGGCTCGGGATCCCGGTCTACGCCGCGCGCATCGAGTCGCTAGACGACGTCGCCTCCACGATCCGCCGCCTCGGCGCCGCCCTCGCCCTGGAGCCGGCCGCCGACTCCCTCGTCCACGAGATCCACGCCGGGCTCGACGAGGTCCGGCGCGCCGTCGCGGGGCGCGAGCGCCCCGTCGTCTTCTACGTGGTCGGACACGAACCACCAATGACCATCGGCTCGGGCACCTTCATCCACGAGCTGATAGAGCTCGCCGGCGGCCGCAACGCCTTCTCGGATCTGCACGGCTGGCCCGTCGTCTCCCTCGAGGAGGCACTCCGCCGCCGCCCCGACATCGTCATACTCCCGCAAGGCGAGGGGAACACGACGCCGGAGCGGCTGGCGCGCGCGGCGGGCTGGCGCGAGTTCGACGCCGTCCGCAACGGCGCGGTCCATACCGTCGACGCTGAGTTCGTCCACCGGCCCGGCCCCCGCATCGCCGCGATCGCCAGGCACCTCGCCGGGCTGATCCACCCCGGTGCCTTCGACCCCCCGGCCGCGCCATGAACGGGACGACGACGGTCCGCACCACCACCGCGGAGGAACCACGCGCCGCGTCACGTCCCGACGCGCCGTCACTCCGGACCAACCTCTTCCGCCTCGCCGGGCTCGCCCTCGTCCTCGCCAGCGCCCTCGTCGCCAGCATCGCCCTCGGCGCCGCCGACCTCACCCTCGACCAGGTCGCCGCCGCCCTCCTCGGCCACGGCGACGAGACCACCCGCGCGATCGTACTCCGGCTCCGGCTACCCCGCGCCATCCTCGCCGCCCTCGTCGGCGGCGCGCTCGCGCTCGGCGGGTCGGTCTTCCAGGCGCTGCTCCGCAACCCCCTCGCCGAGCCCTACATCCTCGGCGTCTCGAGCGGCGCCGCGGTCGGCGCCGTCGCCGCCGTCGCCCTCGGCTGGAACCTCCTCGCCCCCTGGGCCACACCCCTCGCCGCCTTCACCGGCGCCGTCCTGGCCACCGCCCTCGTCTTCCGTATCGCCGCCGCCGCCGACCTCTCCCTCGACACCCGCACCCTCTTGCTGGCCGGCGTCGTCGTCGGCGCGTTCCTCAACGCCGGGATCATCATCCTGCTGACCTTCACCGACCTCGAGACCTTCCGCGCCGCCGTCTTTTGGATGATGGGGAGTCTCAGCAACGCCGACTGGCCCGCGGCGCTCACCCTCGCCGCCTACCTCGTCCCAGCGGCGCTCGTACTCCTCGCCCTCGGCCGCTCGCTCGACCTCCTCGCCATCGGCGAGGAGACCGCGGGGTACCTCGGGACCCGCGTCGAGCTCGTCAAATGGACCGCCTTCCTGGTCGCGTCGCTGCTGGTCGCCGCCAGCGTCGCGGTCAGCGGCGTCATCGGCTTCATCGGGTTGATCGTACCACACGCGATCCGGCTGGTCTGGGGGAGCGACCATCGCCTCCTCCTCCCCGCCTCCCTCCTCGCCGGCGCAGCCTTCCTCCTGTTGGCCGACCTCGCCTCGCGCACCATCGCCGCCCCCGCCGAGCTCCCCGTCGGCGCCATCACCGCGCTGATCGGGGTACCGGTCTTCATCACGCTACTGGCGAGGAGGAGGGTATGAACCCCATCCTCACCGTTCGCGACCTCGGCTTCCGGTACCGCGGCGCGCCCCGCCCCGCGCTCGAGGGCGTCACTTTCGACGTCACCGCCGGCAACATCCTCGGGATCATCGGCCCGAACGGCTCCGGGAAGTCGACCCTACTCCGCCTCCTCCTCGGCACCCTCCGCCCCACGACCGGGGAGGTGCTCTACGAAGGGCGTCCGCTCGGAAAGTGGACCCGGCGCGACCTCGCCCGCGCCATCGGCGTCGTCCCCCAGCGCGAAGAGCTCGCCTTCCCCCTCACCGTCCGCGCGCTCGTCGCCATGGGGCGCTACCCCCACCTCCGCGCCTGGGAGCGTGAAGGCGACGCCGATCGCCGCGCCATCGCCAGCGCCCTCGACCGCTGCGAGCTCACCCACCTCGCCCCCCGCCCCCTCGACACCCTCTCGGGGGGGGAGCTCCAGCGCGCCCGCATCGCCCGCGCCCTCGCCCAGGAACCACGCACCCTCGTCCTCGACGAGCCCACCACCGCCCTCGACACCCGCCACGAGATGGCGATCTTCGAACTCCTGCGCCAGCTCTCGCGCGAGGAAGGGAAGACCGTCGTCCTGGTCACCCACGACCTCAACCTCGCCGCCCGCTATGCCGACCAGCTCCTGCTGCTGCACCAGGGCCGGACCGCCGCGTACGGTACCCCCCCGAAGGTGATCGTCCGTGAAACCCTCGAGACGGTCTACGGCTGGCCCCTCGAGGTCACCCCCCACCCCGGCCCCGGCCCTGACACCGGCGCACCCCAGGTCGTCACCCTGGCGGGGCAGGAACGGTGACACGTCGGAGCCATTCGGCGAGAGCACCCTCGTCGATCGCCCCAGCCGCCAGTCGATACATGACGTCGACCACGTCTTCCTCCGTGGTCTCTATCTCCAACCCGTTCAGGATCAGGAAGACGTTCATGGCGACGAAAGCGATCCGCTTGTTCCCATCCACGAAGGGGTGGCTGCGCGTGAGGGCGTAGCCGTGGCAGGAGGCGAGGGAGACGAGGTCGGAGGAGGGATCGTAGCACCAGCGGTGGCGCGCCCGCGCGAGGGCCGACTCCAGCGCCCCCTCGTCCCTCAGCCCCACCTCCCCACCGTGCGCCCGGATCAGGTCGGTGTGTATCGCCTCGACGGCGAGGCGGGTGAGCCAGAGGGGTTCGTCCAGCATCGTCGTCTACTTGGCGAGCTCGCGCAACGCGTTGCGATACTTGCGAGCGGTCTTCTCGTACGCGGCCATCGCCTGCTCGAAGGTGGGATCGTACGGGGTGAGGAGGAGACCACGGTCGGTCTCGATCACGAAGAGCTCGTCGCCCGGCTGGACGTGGAGCCGTTCGGCCATCTCCTTCGGCAGCGTCGCCCCGACCGATCCGCCCATCCTACGCAGCGTTACCTTCTTGACCATGCAATCCTCCGTGGTCGTTGCCATCCCCATACCACCAATGTAGCACAACTGTGCTACTAGAGAAGTAGCACCGAAACACTCGCCACCACCCGCCCCGACCTGCTATAATAACCCGGCCATACCCTGGCCGCCGCTGACAAACCACCCGCGCCGGACCGTGTCCGCGCCCACTGGATCAGCTCATTGTCTGGTCCATCACCCCGCCAGCGCACCGCATCGGTAAACCGCGACACAGGTAGGGTCAGGCACGACACCCGGAGAGGGCGGGAGATCCATGTGACCAGACAACGAGATCTACTTCGATGAATCGAAACCAATCGTATCGGCTGGTGTTCACCGCGGTCTTACCGCTCCTCGCCCTGACCGCCGGCCCCGCCCGCGCCCACGCGCAGGACCGCCCCGCCGCCGACACCACCCCCGCGCAGCGCCCGATCGAGCTCGACACCCTGCACGCCATCGTCGGCTCCCGCGTCTCGGCGGGCGTCCCGGTCGCCACTCGCGCCGTCGAGGTCATCACCGCCGCGCAGATCGCCGCCACCCCCGCCCGCACCCTGACCGACCTCCTGGGTTGGGCGATCGGCGTCGACATCCAACCCCGCTCCGCGGCCCAGGCCGACCTCGCGCTCCGTGGCTCCTCCTTCGAGCAGATCCTCGTCCTCGTCGACGGGGTCCGGATGAGCGACGCCCAGACCGGCCACTTCGACCTCGACCTCGCCGTCCCCCTCGCCGAGGTCGAACGGATCGAGATCATGCGCGGGCCCGCCGCCGCGATCTACGGCTCGGACGCCGTCGGCGGGGTGATCCAGATCGTGACCCGGCGCGGCGGCGCCACCGTCGACGCCAGCATCGCCGGCGGCTCCCACTCGACCCTGACCTCCGCCCTCTCCGCTGCGGCGCAAAACGACGTCGTCTCCGCCCGCGTCTCGGCCGAGTACCGCCGCTCCGACGGGCACCGCCCCGGCACCGACGACCGCGGCCTCCTCGCCCGTGCCGCGCTGGATGCCCGCACCGGCGCGCGCACCCTCCGCGCCGACCTCGCCTTCGCCGCCCGCGACTTCGGCGCCCGCGCCTTCTACACCCCCGTCGCCGCCCCCTACGACGAGTACGAGGAGACCCGCACCGCCACCGCCACCCTCGCCTGGCTCGCTCCCACGCACACGCGCCTCGCCATCGAGCCCCGGCTCAGCGCCAGACGCCACGAGGACGACTTCCTCCTGAAGCGCGACGAACCCGCCTTCTATCGGAACCGCCACACCACCTGGCAGCTCGGCGGCGAGGTGACCGCGCGCTACCGGGCCGCGCCGTCGCTCAGCCTCGCCTTCGGCGGCGAGGCCTATCGGGAGCTCCTGCGCAGCACCAGCCTCGGCGACCGCGAGGAGGACCGCGCCGCCATCTTCGCCGAAGCGACCGCCGGCACCGTCGGCGCCGCGACCCTCGCGGTCGGGCTACGCTCCGACTGGCACTCCGCCTTCGGCGACTTCGTCGCCCCGTCCCTTGCCGGCGCCGTCTGGCCCACCGAGTCGCTCCGGCTCCGCGCCTCCGTCGGCCGCGCCTTCCGCGCGCCGAGCTGGACCGAACGCTACTACGTCGACCCCGCCAACGTCGGCGACCCAGACCTCGACCCGGAACGGGCCTGGGAGGCCGAGCTCGGCGCCGAGTTCACCCCCGCCCCCGGGCTCCGGCTCGGGCTCACCGGCTTCGTCCGCCACTCGACCGGCCTGATCGACTGGGCCCGCCCGCACGACGCCGAGCCGACCGACCCCTGGATCACCCGCAACGTCAGCGATGCCCGCTTCCGCGGGCTCGAGGCCGACCTCGATGCGACCGACCCCTTCGGCACGACCTGGAGCGCGCACCTGACCACCCTCTCGCTCCGCGCCGAGGACACCGGTGGGCTGACCTCGAAATACGCGCTGCGCCCGCTCACCCGTACCGCCTCGATCGCCGCCCGCCGCGAGCTCGTCGCCGGGCTGCACCTCGCCCTCCGCGCCTACCACGCCCGGCGCAGCGGTGAGGACGGCTACCTCCTCGGCGACCTGCGGCTCGGGTACGAACAGGGGCCCGCCCGCGTCTACGTCGACGTCCTCAACCTCGGCAACGAGTACTACCTCGACGTCACCGGGATGCGCGCGCCGGGGCGGACCATCTACCTCGGCGTCGCCTGGAGCGGCGCCATACGCTGATCCCCTTTCATCGCCGGCGGGTCGCCCGGACGACCGACCCGCCGGCCGGCGATTCCGCCAGGTCGATACGCGGCTCGCAACGTTCTCGACAAAGCAAAACCCTTGACAGCACCTCCCCGAAGTACCAAGATCCCCATTACCATCTCCCCCTGTCAGCCGCTTGCTGCACGCCCCATCGCGAGCCGACTGGCTACGACGATCGGACGCGCGAGTATCTCGTCAGCTCGGTTTCGGGCGCCGACACGATCACCCTTCAGGCACGCAGACTATGTTCGAACCGCGAATCAAATGGATCCTGCCGCTCGCCCTCCTCTCCCTGACCACCCTTGCCACGGAGTCGCTGGCCTACGGGGCGCCCGCGTCCGGTGAGCGCGCCGGCCAGGCAGCCTCGGCGCGTCGTCTACACTTCACCGTAGACGACCCGGCACCCACGACCACGATCCGCGCGCAGACCATCACGGCCAAGCAGAATCACGCCTGCGCGCTGGATCAGACCGGGAAGGCGTACTGCTGGGGGGTCAACACGCACGGCCAGCTCGGGGTGGGCGACAGCAGCCATCGGCCGGTCCCGACCGCCGTCGCCGGCAACCTGACCTTCACCACCATCTCCGCGGGCGCGCAGCACACTTGCGCCGTGACGACCGACGGTACGGCTTACTGCTGGGGGAGCAACGCCTGGGGGCGGCTCGGCACCGGCGACACCGAATCCCACGACACCCCCGTGCGGGTCGACACCGACCTCAAGTTCATCCAGATCAGCGCGGGGATCGATCACACCTGCGGGATCACCACCGATAAGGCGGCCTACTGCTGGGGGCGCGGCAACTTCGCCAAACTCGGCAACGGGCAGGCCGGCGCCAGGTACGTGGAGCTCCGCCCCGTCCGCGTCGCCACCTCCGTCCAATTCGCCTCCATCAGCACCGGCCGCGAACACACCTGCGCCGTCGCCGTCGACGGTAAGGGCTACTGCTGGGGCAACGATGCCAACGGCCGCGCCGGCGTGGGCGTGGGCGCCCGCGTCGACGAGGTGACCGAGCTACCGGGCGGCCGCAGATACGTCGCCATCGACGCCGGGACCACCTACTCCTGCGCTCTCACCACCGACGGCGAGATCTACTGCTTCGGCATCAACCGGAGCGGGATGCAAGGGCACGGGCTCAAGGAGAACGGTGAACCGCTCGCCCAGACGACGCCGACGCGCCCCGTCGCCGGCGGCCACACCTGGAAGACCATGAGCGCCAGCCACGCGCACACCTGCGGCATCACCAACAACGGCGAACTCTACTGCTGGGGCAACGCCGGCCACGGTCGCCTGGGGATCGGTACCGCACCCGGCATCGTCGAGGTGCCAACCAAGGTGTCGACCTCGGAAACCTTCGCCCAGGTCGCCGTCGGCTGGACCTTCTCCTGCGGGATCACCACCTCGAACGCTGTCTACTGCTGGGGCGACGGCGCCGACGGCCGCCTCGGCAACGGCGCCGCCGGGATCCAGCCGGCACCGGTGCCGGTCTCGCCCGTGGCGGAGTAACACCTATCACCCCAAGCATGGGCGCCGGAGGTGCATCGCTGGAGCGGGCGAGAGCTCGCCTGAACAGCGATTCACCCCCGCGCCCGGGTATACGCCAGCGATCCCCCGGGCACCACATAGATCTTCTGCCCCTCCGCCGCCAGCTCACTTATCAGACGCGACACCCCGTTCACACCGCGCCGACCGAAGTCGTGCCAGGCGATGATCCCACCCTCCCGAACGCAGCACAGCGCATTCTCGGTGTCCGACTTCACATACTCGTAAGAATGCGCGCCATCGATGAAGAACAGATCGACCTGACCATGCCATGGCGAGAAATCGAAGGTAGCGCTGTCGCCGAAGAGACGCTGCACCTTCTCTCCCCCGGCGCACCTCTCGAAGATCGTTTCCCCATGCCGTTGACTCGCCGAGATATGCAGGTCGTCGACGTACGTCGTCGTGAGCGATGGACGCCCACCCGGCGGGAGATCGAGGGTGTAGATCCGAGTATCGTCCGGAGAGTTCAACGCGAAGTGCGCCGCTGTGTGGCCTATCGACGTCCCGATCTCGAAAATCACCTTCGGAGCCAGCAAACGGCAGAGCATCGACAACGCCACGACATCGACCGTGTAGGACGGCGAAGGCGGCGCCCAGCTCCCAGAGAAGGGATCGACCAACGAGACCGGCACGGGGTCACGGACTCCGAAGAACTCGTGGATGTGACGCGGCTCCGCACCCCTCCCGCCATACCCCAGGAACCCCTCCAACAGGAAGAGAGCTTCCGACGTATACCCCACCAGATGCCGGGGACGCCCCAACAGACGCAGCGACGCGGCGCTGCCTCCGGTGATCACGTTCCGCGCCGCCACCAACGCCGCCTTGGCAACACCATTGATGCTCATTGCGTGATATCCGAACCGTTGAGGACAGATCAGGAAAGACGCCGACGTCGTCTGGCCCGCGTGGTACGACGACGCCATCCGAACCCGTGCCCAGCCCGACCCCGCGCCCGCCACAGGTGATTACCGACGCGATCAATCTCTCATGCTATATCCACGACCGCAAGCTCTTTTTCGCCATGGAGACGCCGACAATGGAGACGTCTCGGCACGAAATTCTTGACAATATCTCCCGATCCGCCTACCTTGCGTCACACTTTCGGGTTGCCAGCAGCAGCTATCCGCTGCACATCGATGAGCTACGGCCGCGTACGGACGACCTCCAGATCGGACGCCCCCGCCGGCCGCGGGTTCTGCCTATTTCGTTTCCAGCGATTCGTACCGGTAGCCACGGCCCCGTGCTGTCCCGGCCGTGTCCTTTGAATATGACTAAAACGCACTGATCATTTCCGAACGACTCGGACACCGCTCCGACCGGAACGCGGCCCATTCGCCCCGCACCGTTCCGGCCCACCCTGGTGTCGACACGAGTCGTTCATGAGTATCGACCCTCAGGAAGACACGGAACACTATGCTGACACCGAGAAAGTCCTTGGCATTGTCTATCGCGTTCCTCTCCCTGGCCGGGTGCATGGACGAGAACCAACCTCTCGGCACCGCACCCGAAGTCGAGGGCGAAGCGGTCGCCCTCGCCGAAGTCACCTGCCGGGTCGACCTCCGGGGCGGCGAGATAGGGTGCGCGCCGGCGGAGGGATCGGCGCGCTCCGGCGCGTCGGCCGCGATCCTCGCCTGGCAAGCCACCAACGTGCTCCTCGAGTCCCGGAACGTCGCCTACAGCGACGAGATCTTCAGCGCCGACGTCGCCGTGCGTAACTTCCTCACCCAGGACATCGGCACCGACGCCGATGGGGTCCAGGTCTTCTTCCTCGAGGAACCGGCAGTGACCGCCGGTACGGGCAGCGTTTCCGTCAGGAACGCCACCGGCCACGCCGATTTCACCGGCACCAACCAGGCCTACTTCGCCTACTCCGGCCCCATCGCCCCGGGGATGCGCTCCGCCGAACTCACCTGGCAGTGGGACGTATCCGGCGCGGTGGATGAGTTCACCTTCAAGGTAGCCGTCAAGGCGGCCGTGGCGGACGAGAACGATCTCACCCCCGCGGTGCAGTTGAACCCCACCACCATCGTGGCGAGGCAGGCGCACACCTGCGCCCTCGACCAGAACGGGAAGGCCTACTGCTGGGGGGTCAACACC